>Ga0187770_10001502_pt1 | contig 12427 bp, 13 predicted proteins | sample 0116_SJ02_MP02_2_FD_133154 | JGI IMG/M metagenome (GOLD analysis project Ga0187770, IMG submission 133154) | Tropical peat soil microbial communities from peatlands in Department of Meta, Colombia - 0116_SJ02_MP02_20_MG | ecosystem: Environmental > Terrestrial > Soil > Wetlands > Peat | place...
CCGGATTTGCGCCAGACCGCCCACCCGAGGACGCGGTAAGAATGTCTATATTCGGGCTCTACTTGTCCGAATTCAAGGATTTCTCAGGGAAACCCGTACTCGTTCGGCATCCGCACTTAATAACTGAGGCCTGGAAATTGATTCTGGATACATTTTGCTTATAAAATGTATCGAGGGCGATTCTCATGTTGGGTTCAGTAGATAAGCTCCAAAGGAGGAACCAGGACTACAAACTCCTGGAGACGATCAAGCGGGTCGGCGTCCAGAACTACTCCCTCCTGGCAAGGTTGACCGGCCTGAACGCAGAGACCATCAGGTACAAGGTCAACAGGCACCTTGCGAAGCTCGGCCTGTCGACAACCATCGACGTGAATTACGGGCAGCTGGGGCTGGCCATGGGGTACCTGACCGTCAAGCCGAATGGGAATTCGGGCAAGTCGTGGTTCGACCGGATGAGCTACGTTGTGTTTGCGGGGAAGAGAATGGGGTCAAACAGCCACTTCTGTCTAACCGCCGTCCCCTTCAGGCTGAAGAAGAAGTATCTGGACAGTCTTGCGCAGCTGAAGACCGAGGGGCTCATCGACGAATACGAGTTCAAGGAGCTCTACTGGGTGAGGTACCCTCCCTTCAGGCCCGAGTACTATGACTTCGACGAAAGGGGGTGGAAGCTGGACTGGAACAGATTTGAGATGACGCTGAGCGAAATAGGTCCTTCATTCCTCGATGTCAACAGGGACTCGGAGGTGGACTATATCGACCTCAAGATACTCAGCTCGATGATGAAGGATCCAACCATGCCCCTGGCGAAAACTGCGAAGGAAATCAGGGTGAATCCTCGCACTGTCCGCTATCACCACGCGGAGCACGTGCTGAAAAACGGCTTCATCCTTGGGAACAACATCAGGTGGGTGAGACCCTTCCAAGAGAGGAACCCTTCAGGCGTGGTGCAGGCGGTCATCGTCTCGAGGAGGCTGGACGAAACGGGCATGGGCAAGGTCAGGAAGTTCTGCAACAGCCTCCCGTTCACATGGCTCGAAGCTGGAACCGAGGACAGGACATACCTCGCGATAGTAGACATACCGATGGCCGACTTCCAGACATGCGTCCAGCAGGTCGAAGTGCACCTCCAAGGAGCGGGGGACTCGTACGAAATCACCATGTTGGACACGACCAAGACCCGCCCCCTGGCGATTCCCGAGGAGATGTTCGAGCCAAAGAGGGGGTGGCGACTCTACGGACCCGGAGAGACGGGACCGCAACAGGTACAGAGTCGGACTGGGAACGGCGAATGACCTTCGCCTCGGCGGCGTACAAAGAATTGGTCTACGGAGGACACCTGCTTGCCCTCGGGACTTCGAGCATGGCGGCGACAGCCGCCTGGGTCATGGGGACAACCCCGACCTGGGACCTTCTCCTCATGGCGTACCTGTTCTCATTCGGCGGGTATTCTATCAACAGGATCTCTGACTTCGGGCAGGACGCTGTCTCTCATCCCGAGCGGACTGCCTATCTGAAGAATAGGATGGGGTGGTTGAAGGCGGCAGTGATCTCCTGCTTCGGGGTGGGATACTTTCTTGCTTTCCTGCGTAACCTTGTTTTCTTCTCGGCGCTTCTGATTCCGCTCTTCCTCGCCTTCGCCTACAGTGTTGGGTCGGGGAGAATGAAGGCAAGGATAGGAGCGTCAAGGCTCAAGGAGATTACCCTGGTCAAGAATGTCACAGTCTCCTTAGGGTGGTCTCTCGTCCCATTCTTGGTGGGTCTGTACTACCTGCAGCTCCCGGTTGCAGTATTCGCACTGGCTCCTTTCATATTCCTCAGGCTGATGGTAAATACAATATTCTTCGATCAGAGGGACATGTCTGCGGACGCCTCGTTTGGAGTGAGGACCCTTCCCGTAAAGATGGGGATAGCGGGCTCCTCGAGGGTGATGGACGTGCTCGACCTCGCATCGGGGGTGTACCTTGCCATTGCCGCCGTGTCCGGGCTGCTCCCCGTTTTCGCAGCAGGGCTCCTTGTTTTCGTACCGTATTCATTTGCCTACAGGCTCTATGCGAAATCAGGGAAACACAAAGACTCGGTCCGGGACCTGGTCGCGGATGGGGAATACCTCCTGTGGGGACTGGTTACAGCGGTTGGGAGAGTGATACTCCTTGGTCACATTTGAGAGTGAGGAGACAACACTGGACGCTGAGGCTATGGACGAGAGGCTGGCCCCATACGTCACAGCTATCGGGGATGAACTGAGGAAGAGGCGAGAACCAAACAGCAAGATCATGAGCCTTGCATACGATTTCGTCGAGAACGGCGGGAAGCGGCTCAGGCCTTCCATTACTCTGATGGTGTGCCAATCTTTGAAGGGGTCCTTCAGGGACGCCCTGCCAGTCGCAGTCGCCTATGAATTGGCCCATACTGCTTCCCTCGTACAGGACGATATCATAGACAACTCTCCCACGAGGCACAACATGCCCACTGCCCACAGGCTTCATGGGACTACGACCGCCATCCTCCTTTCAGACATGATGATTTTCCAGATGTTTCAGATGCTGGCGGAGTACTCCGATCTCGACATCACAAAGGAGCAGCTTGCAACCCTGCTGGGGTACGTCGCAAAATCGGCGAAGGAGGCCGCCGAAGGGGAGTACATGGAGATGGAGCTCTCGAAGAAGGTAGACTCGACGGTCGAAGACTACGTGAAGCTCGCGGGGCTCAAGACGGGAGCCCTCTTCGGTGCAGCGGCAGCGTCGGGTGCGATTGTCGGGGGAGCGAAGCCGAAGGCCGTCAAAGACATGTTCGATTTCGGGAGAAACCTCGGAATCGAGTATCAGATGGTGGACGACATACTTGACCTTACCGGGAGCACTGAGGAGATGGGGAAGCCCATGCTCCAGGACTTGCATAACAACGCTTCCAACATAGTGGTCATCCACGCCCTTGCACACGCCGACGCCAAGACAGGTGGCATTCTCCGATCTGTCATGGCACGGAGCGCCTTTGGGTTGGGGAACGTGGCAGACCTCCTTGGAATATTCGACGACCTAGGCTCTGTGGAGTTCGCGACCCAGCTCGCGAAGAAGCACGCGGAAATCGCGAGATCGAAATTGAGGAGTCTGCCCAAGGGGGAGCCAAGGAGTACCCTGATGGCGATAACCGAATGGCTGGAGGCAAGGAGGAGGTAGACCAGTGCTCGAACCAAGCGACCTCCTGATACCGGCGGTCTATGTGGTGACGATACTCATCACGGGGACCTCGGCCGCCTATGTGTACAGGCAGAAGACTACAGACTTTCCGCAGGTAAGGAACCTGCTCGTGATGGTCCACGTCTTCTACATAGGGGTGGTCGCATTCGAGCTGGCGAGAAACTTCGTCCCGCCACCCACGAATCCCATCCCCCCCTTTACGACCTTCTTCCTGGCGGTATACACAATATCGAACACGACTTTCGTCCTCGCAGATGTGTTCCTACTCACCCTAGTGGCCGTAGCCATCTACTACCGGCCCTCAGGGAAAAAACCCGGGGACATACTGAGGGAGCTTGGGAAGCACCAGACTGGGACGACCCTGCTCCTGGTCTACGCCACATACATCGCAATCGCTGAGGGGTACCTGTTGATCGTCCAGCCGTGGTGCGCCCCCACCCCGTCATCAGGGCTCACCTGCACACCCGTCACCAACATTCTGGGGGCTCAGGTGGTCGCCACAGAGTTTGACCCCCAGTACCTCGCCATGTTGCTCGGCATACTCGTAATCTTCCTCGTCTACCCGTCCACACTCCTCATTCTGGCAAGGAGAAGGACTGCCGACAAGGAAGTGAGGCGGGCCTTCACGATCCTCCCAATCGCCTGGGTGGGCATCGGCATCGACCTGCTCGTGTTCAACGGGTACCTGCTGAACACGGGCATCGACGCCAGCGCCGTGGGGTACCTTTTCGCCGCGGCCGCCTTCTCAGCCACCGCTGCGACCTTCAGGCGTGCCACGATGCTATCCGCCTTCTTCCAGCCGGGCATTTCTGCTGCGGGCATCGCTCCACCTGTCTCCACCTTCTCAGGGAGGCTAGGCCTTGGGCCCGAGGCCACATTGGGGAGGGTGTACCTGCTCGAGGTGGATCCCTCTTCTAACTTCGAGGAACCCATCAAGGACTTCGCCAACGAACTTGGAGCCGACCAACGTGTTCTCTTTTCATTTACCGCCGGAGGAAGCCCGATTCACCACGCCCTAGCAGGGATGGCAAACGTAAGGTTCTTCACGATGACGAGGAAGGTCTCCTATCCCAAGCCGGGGGAGGGGCCTGACGAAATTCTCGTGCCTTCTGCAGATCAGTCCGTCCTCCTCAACGTCTTGGACAAGGCAATCACGACAAACCCCGACTTGAAATTCGGGGTACTGTTCGACAGCGTCTCTGACCTGATACTATCCTCCGGGCTGGAGGTGACCTACAAGTTCCTCAAGCAGGCAAACGAGATGCTGAGCTCACATGGGGTCACGGCAGTCTTTCTGATGACCGCAGGCGCGCACTCAGAGAGGGAGGTCAACGTCGTCAAGAGCCTCTACAGCAACATACTCGTCTACGAGAGCGGGCGGTTCATGGTTCAGAAGAGGGCATGACCTAGGCCGACACTTCGAACTCGCAGTGGGGGTCTCCCTTGGAAACGCACTTCGTCTCGTGGGCTCTTACGTCGGCGCCGAAGTACGAGGACAGAGCGCCGGCTAGGTGACCACCAATGAAGTAGCACTCGGGCTTTCCCGTGGTCAGACCCTCGGATTCGAAACCCTCTTCCAGTTTTATCCTGGCATGAGCGCGAACCGGATTCAAATCTAGGAGCTCGCACCGCCCCCAACCAGTGGCGGCATAGATTCGGAGCATCTCTGCCAGGCCCTCCTTCGTCTTCGGGCGATGTATCTCGAGTAGGTTCTGCCATGCTGCCCTGCCATAGCTAAATCCCATGCGATAGATCTCAGCCTCGCCGGTGTCGGCGTAGGCGGACTTCAAGCCGTCCAACACCACTCGTAGCCCCTCGACTCGCATCAGGACCGCCCTGTCCCCATTGTTCCAAGTCATTGGGAAGTTGAGGGAGTCAGACAGGAACCCGTCTACTGAAGCCTTGACCTCGACGTCAGAGACGTAGACAGACGAAGCCAAGAAGTCTTTGAGCCAGCCTTCGTCGATCTGGCGGTTACTGCTCTCGACGAAGAAGCTGACGTTCGCCTTCTCGCTGTAGGTCATCCCGCCGAAGAATCCTTCGAGAATGTTAATCCCGCGGATGCCGAGAAGATTCGCCAGGTTCCCCAGGGCACCCGGCTTGTTCTCGAGATGCACGGACACGATGAAATACTTCTTCTTCGGATCGTATCGGAAGACCATAACGTCCTTGTTCCGGTCACCCATCTGAGGAGCGGCCGATTCAAGAAACTTACTTAAACTTAGGGGAAGATTACCAAGTCTCGTTCAAGGCACATTAAGAAATAATGCAGAAGCTTCGCTGAGCAGACTTGTTATTTCGCTATTCTTGCTCAGAACGAGACTTGCTTCTGCACCACTTGGGTGGCCCCCATGGACTCGAGGACCGTTCGGAAGGTGCGCAGGATGTCATACCCGCTTTGAGTGAGCTCATACCTGCGCCTCGGCCCAAGATTCTCCTCCCTGAGGAAGGATCTAGCGACCAGGGACTTCAGGTTCTCCTGCAGTGCCATCCAAGACAGGTTGGCCTTGTACATGATCTGGGTCGGCCTGTCGATGCCCTGCGACACCACCTGCAGAACGTCCATCTTTATCTCCAGTTCAGACCTGCGAGCCGGAGTCTTCTTCGACCCCGAGTTCTCCATCTGAACAGAGACGTAGGACTCTGTTATGGACATCTTGAGCGAAACCGCCCGTCCGCTCTATATATGCATTACTGATTCTGGCTCTATTTGTCTGTGGAAACTACATCATGTAAATACTACTATCATGATAGGAAGCGCCATGGCAGGGTCATTCATCGTTACTTCGATGAAGGTTGACGAGGAGCTTTGGAAGAGGGCGAAGAAGCGCGCCATCGACGAAGAGATTACGCTCCAGGAGCTCCTCAACCAAGCTGTGCAGGAATACCTCCGACGGAAGGCCTTCGTAGAACCGAAGAGGAAGAAGCGGGAGAACTGATTCGGGTTATATCACGCACTGACCTAGTGTAATCCAATACGTATCCGAACTCCATACCACTTTTTAGCCCATCTTCAACAAACTGGTACCGACTTGTTCGGTATTCGTGAAAAGTCCGGAACTCCAGCCAGCGTGAACACAGAGGAGGTTGTCGAGAGACTGGACAAAGCCCTCACCGCCATATTTAGCGAGGACGGAAAGCGCACCGTCACATACTACCTGACGAACAAGTACGGAGTCACACTGGAGTCGGCGAGCAGAGATCCATCGAAGCTAGAGAGGGCGCTTACGGAGCTGCTCGGACAAGTGGGGTGGACGGTAGTGAAGAAGGCAATTCTGGAGGAGTTCTGGAGCAAGAAAATCGGAATCAACGAGATGGTAGTCGTCGAGAAGGCGTCCCTGCGCGAGGCCTTTGGATTCGTCCTGGGACTCGGCCCAGGCAAGCTTCTCGGACCATAATCGCAGTCCATCCTGCGGACTCGAACTTAACCGTGACGTGAATGCCGCCAGGAACGTTCTAGCAAAGGGACTGGAACTTGCCCCTGTGGAGACCGAGCCTCTACCTGTCATAAAGATATGCAAGTTTGGTCAAGGAAGCAAGAAGCCCACAGCTTTAAGGCGCGGGTAGTTCACACATCCCCAGAGACTGGGTTCATGCAGCTGGAGGATCACCTTGCGGCTTCGAATGGATTGCGCCGAACACTTAGGGTCCTCCTGATAGCGGTGTTCGGTGACCTCGCTCTCCTCGTTGCGGTTGTATATGCACACGCCGCGAGCTCGGTCCAAGGCCTGCTGCCTCTGGCCGTGATTCTGGCGTCGGCTCTGCTCATACTGAGCCTTGGAGCAGCGGGGGTAGCGGTATTCTACTCCTGGAGGGCTTACCCCCAGCATAGGAGGGCCATCATTTTCGTTGTGGCTATTACACTCGTCGTCCTGCTATCACACGCCTACATCATAGGTAACCCTCCTGCGAGCGACCAAAGGGCACCCGTGACCGGGGCGGCCGGCGCCCAGCTGGTTTCGAGCGACAAGGGGGATGGGAACACTCCCCTTCTGACGGTCGACTCCACGGTATTTGGCCAGAATCTGACGGTTACAGTCACTGCGTCAGGTTCCGACGCAATCGCAGACATCGTTCTGAATTCCCCTAGCGCCGTCTCAGGCCCGGGGTTCTCCCCGGCTCCCACCTTTGCGTCTCCCCTCCAGCCTGGTCAGTCTGCAACAGGAACTTGGCTCGTGAGCGGACAGGTGACCAATCTCAGCGTCAGCTATCAGTCTCTCAACTGCTACAGCACCCAGAACACGGAGTATGGCTGCATAATGGACGAGATCTTCTATGTCCCTGAGGGAATGGCTCTGCTAAACGGCCAGCACTGCTCCACGGGGGTGAACGCGCCGACGGACTGCCACCTTGAGCACCCGCCCCTCGTCCCTGCGCTAATAGCGGGAGGGATGGCAGTCTTCGGTGAGTTCAGTGCTGTCGGCTGGAGGTTCGCCCCGGCGCTGCTCGGTACGTTCAGCATCCCCCTCCTCTTCGGTATCGCCTGGAAGGTGTCAGGGAGCAAGAGGATGGCGTACCTGTCTGCGGTGCTGCTCGCCGCAGATGTGATGTTCTTCTCGCAGTCCAGCGCTGCCCTCCTTGACGTCCCAGAAATTTTCTTCGGGCTCGCTGCTTTCTTTGCCTACTTCGCCGGGCTGAGGGTATGGAAGTTCGACAAGTACGTGATCTCCGGAGCTCTCCTTGGACTTGCGGGCTTGGCCAAGGAGACGGCCATCTTCTTGGCGATGGCGCTTCTTACATACATCCTGCTATTCGAGGAAGAAAAACTCCGACACAGGACTATCGCAATCCTGAAGGTAGCAGTAGTTGTCGGAGTGGTATTCATCATAGGCCTCCAGGCCTACGACTCGGTACTCGTCTCCCCCTCCCTCCCGGGCACAACAAGCTGCCCCATGAATGGTAGCACATTCGTCCAGCAGTTGGGTTACATGCTCTGCTATGGCTCGAGTCTCAGCTCCGGCTGCCCCTGGGCGTGCGGGTGGAAGGACACCAACCTGGGGACCTACATCACACCTTTCAATTGGGCAACGTACTACAGCCCCGTTGCTTACCTGCGTACCGTTGTATCAGTCTGTCCGAAGTCCGTGAACAATGTCTGCCAGGGAGGTGCGTACAGCTACGTTTCCATTGCTTACTATGGCGTGACCAACTTCCTGGAGACATGGACCATCTACATATGGATCCCTCTCGTCGCGTACTCTCTCTATCGATTCTATAGGCCAAAGCAGCCCACTCTCGAGGTATTCGGGTTCGAAAACGCCGCGACCAATACTGTCTCCCTCCCGGGTGAACTGAAGTTCGCCGCTTTCGCGCTTGTCCTCTTCCTGTGGTCCTACGTGCCCTACATCGCACTCTTTTTTGCAGGGAGGGTCACCTACCCGTTTTACTTCCTCCCCGCCGTGCCCGCAGTGGCAATGGGCGCCACCTACTGGATAACTAGAAACTGGTTCCCAAGGTGGTTGATGTACCTCTACGTTGGGATGGCATTCGTATTCTTCTTCATCTACTTCCCCTACAAGGGATTTCTCCCTGACTGGCTCCGCGTGTTGATAGGGCACTAGAAGCCGCGGGCCCGTGGACAATCGCAGGTAACCCAGGTCACTTCCCTCGTGCTGTTTATCCAGAATACCTTCAATAGACGCAAGCCTGGAGCAAGACGCACCCTTGACAGACTCGCCTAACGACATTGCGCCGCTGTTCACTGCGGTCCAACTTGTCAGGTTGAGGGACAGAATGAAGGGTTCAACCAGGTTGGATTACAGCGACTGGCTGGAACCGATGGAGGGTCCGGAGCTTGAGGTCCGCCGGTTGGCGGCGAACCCGGTCGGTGAAAGGAAAAGACAGGGTCCCGGGCGGAAGGGAGATGAGCGCGAATCAGTCCTGTGGAGGCTGGCATTTTTCGAGAGAGATTTTTCACTCTGGAGGGACGTTTTCGCAAACGAAGCCAATACCATCACGAAGTTCCTCAACCTGCTGGTGAACCTCCAGTTGAACATCACTTCCGAGCTTGATGAGCTGAAGTCTCTTAGCCAGAGGAACAAAGATGTGATGGAACGAATGGAGGGGTTTACCAAGGGACTCAGAGCGATGGCGGCCGGAGAGAAGGCGGAATGGTTCGACGACAATTCCTCGATATATCGCGAACTACTTGGCATTGCCGATTCGCTTGAGAAGCTGAAGGCTAGGGTGGACGAGAAAGCAGAAGATGCTGTTCGGCTCATCGGGATAATGACGCCAAGCGTGGATTCTCAGACTCTAATTGATCTGCTAACAGGCGAAGTGTAATCCAAGCCGCTGGAGCCATGTGTTGGGGCCCCGACGTCAACCGGTTCTTCTCGTTGTTTCTAGGGCATACCTTCATTAAGCGGACGAGCGACGAAACACCGTGGTAAGTCTTGCTGCTCCGGACCTGTCAACCACCTTCCTAGTGGCAGCCATACTTCCACTCATACTCGGCTTCATCGTGGGCGTGATCATCCGAAGCGCCCTCAAGATAGGGATAGCCATCGCTGTCATCATAGTTCTCCTAATCGCGGCTGGCATAATCTCTCCCGACCAAGTCCTGAAGCCGCTTCTGTCAATCGTGAAGTCCGGCCCCGACCTTGTCACCTACGCCCAGCGGGTGGCAGGATACCTGCCCTACTCCTCGTTGACCTTCATAATCGGTTTGGCTGTGGGCCTTTGGAAGGGCTGATGCGCTCCCCGTCGTGATGGAGCGAACTCCTTCCTTCCTCGGACAAGACATCCGGGCGCCAGACAGACAACTGCTTCCGGCTACGGCTAACAGTAACCTGCTGTGGTTAGCCCAGGAGCCACTCTTGAGGGGGTCCCTGGCCCCCGGCGCAGTCAACGACTCCTGTGACCCTCCGCAGGAACGATGGGCAAGCGAAGCACACCAAGAACGCCACCTCCCTATTCACCACGGGGCAGTTGACGCTCTCCTTCTTCATCCTCGCTATCGCCTTGGCGCTCGCCGCTCCCTTCAGCTCATCTGAGACGGCCTTGGGGACCTTCTTCGGCTTGGGCGACGGATAGATGTTCACTTTGAATTTGGTCTCTGCGGACACGGTGACCAGCATGACTAAGACTGGATAAAAATCTACCCAGGCGGCTTCGAGGACTCTTGCGCCCTGGGACTACCTTCTCCTCAGGATGTAGGTTAGAACTACGGCTACCCCGAACGAGATGAAATAGCTGAAGTCCGCCCCGCCGAAAACAGAGGCGAGGGCCCCGAAGGGGGAACCCAGGGACTGCCCATTGATTGGGTTGAGTGGCACCATAAAGGGAACCGAGACAAGCACGGCCACCACATAGACCGCGAGCGCCGTCCAGTCCCACATAGGGGGGTTCGCGGAGCTATCCACGGTGGTTCGCATGACCACGAAGTAGTCTATGAGCACAATCCCCAGCCAAGGCGTAATCCAGTAGTCGAGCAGGAAAAGGAAGTTCTGATAGTTGAGAACGAAGTTGGCCTGACCCGCGAAAGAGAGCGCGAGCCCGACAAGGCCGCCGACGACAACCATCAGCCAGCGCTTCGCCCTTATGTCGAGGACAAGAGCCGACAGCGCATTTGTGTATATGTTCAGAGCGTTTGCTGCCATGGCCCCGAGAATGATCGCCACTATAGCAAGTGGACCGAACGACCCCGCGAAGGAGTAGAGGCCGGTGAAGAACCCTGCCTCAGGGGTGAGGCTCCCCACAAGCGCCCCGATCACTTCTATGGTGAAAGACGCGGCTGCTCCCCCGGCGAGGGCGAAAAGCGCGACACGCTTCCCGGAAACGTCGGCTGGGAGGTACCTGCTGTAGTCAGAGGCGTATGGCGACCAGCTCATGAGGTAAGAGAAGGAAGCAGCCAGCACCACCCCCACGGGGCCCAGAGCTGGTACCCCGACAAATCCCCCGGGGGGCACGAAAGAGAAGGCAGCCCCCAGTTTGGAAAGGGTGAGAACGAACACGCCAAGGAAAAGGACTCCCAGAACCAGAGACATCACCTTCTCGAAAAGGTGGATGAAATCGTGGCCATAGACTGCGACGAGGACCTGCAGCGCCACCAGACCCGTGGCCGACGCGTAGAAGTTTACCCCGGGAAACACTGCCTCCAGAGCCTCCACGCCGAGGATGGTGTTGACAGTGAACCATCCAACGGTGCTTATCCAGTTCAGTCCCCCGAAGAGGTAGTTGCCACGTCTTCCGAAGGAACTCCTTGAAGAGAGCATCTGGGGGAACCCCAGTCGAGGCCCCATGGCGGCGGACAGCCCGAGTAACGCTCCCCCGAGCAGGTTCCCCACAATGAGGACAGGGATTGACTGTTCCACAGTCAGGCCGAAGGCCTGTACGCAGAGGACACCTATCACGTAGTCGGCGACAGTCAGGTTGGCAGCAAACCAGAGGGTGAACACTCGCCCGGGGGAGCCATGCCTCTCCTCGAGCGGGATGTGCTCGATGCCCGTCCTTTCGACGCTCGCCGGCCTGTCGGTCATCATCGCCGGGCGGAAAAAGGTGTGCGGTTAACCTTTGCCTGCGTCAAGGCTAATGCCGAGAGTGTCGGCCAGGGAAAGAACCTTGGCTTTCAGCTCCTTCCTCCCCGCGAGTGAGGAGTAGACTGCGAGGAGGCGCAGCTGCCTCGCGACATCTGATTCCGTCTCCTTTGTGAGCCGGGCGAGTTCCTCCTTTCCCTTGCCGGAAATGATGTACCTCCTGACGTTCCCCTCTCTCTTCGGGAGCTCCGTGATCAATCCCCTCTTTAGGAGCTCACTGAGCATCAGGTAGATGGAGCCTGGGCCGGGGTTCCACTCCCCGCCCGTGACCCGCCTGATCTGCATCGCAAGGTCGGCGCCGGAGAGGGAAGATTCTGACAGCATCTTCAGTGCGGCGAGCCGGAGTACGCCCTTGGGAACGCTGATCATCCTCTCCTCGGGGGGATTTCAATCCTCTAAATATGTCTCCCATAGCAGGCTAGCAACCTCAACCTTGAGGCCGTCAATCATTGCCCATGGGGGCGCGGGGAGCGGGAGGTACGGCAAGGGTGATCGGCGCTTTGGCGGGCTCCTGCAGGCCGTAGACAGAGGACTGTCAGCCATGAAGAAGGGCTCAGGGCTTGACGGTGTCGTCGCTGCGGTGGAGTTCATGGAGGAGAGTGGGCTGTTTAACTGTGGAAAGGGGTCTTGCCTAACTTCGGAAGGAAAAGTGGAGCAGGACGCCGCCGTCATGTTTGGCAGAGGATTGGCCGG
>Ga0187770_10001503_pt1 | contig 12426 bp, 8 predicted proteins | sample 0116_SJ02_MP02_2_FD_133154 | JGI IMG/M metagenome (GOLD analysis project Ga0187770, IMG submission 133154) | Tropical peat soil microbial communities from peatlands in Department of Meta, Colombia - 0116_SJ02_MP02_20_MG | ecosystem: Environmental > Terrestrial > Soil > Wetlands > Peat | place...
ATAAAGAGAATTCATAACAAAATTTCAAGCTCCAAATCGCCAATTTGCCAGAAAAAAATAAGTGATAAGATACAACTCATTCGGGCTTAAGTTTGCTTGGGTTTTCTTTCTTCACCAGGCCTTTAAAAACTCCTCTTTGATCAGATAGAGGGCTGAAATTAGAAATGGAACTCAATTTCTGGAGTAGAATTCCAATTCAGATGAGGTAGATTTTAAAAGTCTTTTTCATCAATCACCCCCTTTGAAAAGGGAAAGTTTTATTAGGATTTTTCAATCAGGGGTACCATAAGGTGACCATTTTGTCAATACCCAAAATGAGATACCTTAAATGAGATTGTGAAAAGTATCTTTTGAAGATTACCGATTCAAATCTTCAATAAGGACAGGAAATTCCATCTCGGCGATTACAGGAAGGAAGAGTTGCCGTCTGAAACTGCGGCGACCCCGAGGGGTACTTTTCGCCACTCCACCTACCAATCCTCAGAGACGGCTCATACTGGGTACTGAAGATTATCGTTTGAACACACGAGACACAATTGAAAAGTTCCCCACTCCTCGATGGCCCGATATCTTGCCAAAAATTGGCACCCATTTCAAGCGGAGACTTTGTGCAGATTTGATTTTAAAATTGCGATTTCTTACGTTTTTGAAAAGTCCAAACAAGTTTATTCTCTATGCTGAGAATCCAATCCCAGGTCATATACCTTTCCCTTTAACGGGATTCTGTGAAGCCCCGATGTGCCCTCTATCAGCTTACTCCATGGTCTGCTGTCAAGCGGCAAATCTCCATTACAGTCGTTACAATCGCAAAACAGAAATATTTCGCCTTTGACCTTCAAATTTCTAAACTCAAAAGCCTTATAGCATCTATGGCAACGTTTACACCATAGCCAGTCATCCGGCTTGATATCTTTTCCACAAAAAATCCTAAACTCTTGTATTACGGTTTTTTTCATATCTGGTCCTTTGCAAAATTACCCATCCATGACTCCAGAATTAACCCATTCTGACTTATTGACGCAATCAAGTCCAAACCAGAGCAAGGGCACCCTCGTTAAGAGTTGTGTCGAAATAAACTCGTCTCTCTGGATGCTATCAAGGGAAAAAGGGCAGGATCACCTTCGACCCTGACCCCTTCCAGTGTAAAGGGCCTTCTTCCACCCAAGACAAGTGGTTCATCTGCCTTGATGTTGCAGACAAACTGGCCAGGTGGCCATGTGTAAGCCGGTCGGAAAGCCTTCGAGTGGTCTATTTCCCCTTTTCCACCTGGCTCAAAAACTCCAGCATCGCCGGGTTGGCCCGATCAATTTCCTGGGCGTTGGCTAGGTGACCGAGGATGGAATCGAAGGCAAAGAGTTTGGCCCCGGGAATCCCCATGACGACGGGGATGAACTCCTCAGCAGGCGGGAAAAGCTCGTCCGTATTCACACCGACCACGAGGGTCTTCGCCTTCACTTTATGCAGATCGGCGCTGACATTGTAGCTCACCATAGCGTAGTTACGCCAGATAATGTCGTTGGCATCCATCTTCTCACTGCCCATCCCCGCATTTTCGAGCCCCTTCATCACGGCCTCCGGCGTCCTGAACTGGACCTGGTAATAAGCCGGAGCAAAATACCAGAGATAAGTTCCCTGGAAGGCGCGCCTCAACCCGTTTCTTGGCTGCTCCTTGTAGTTTCCGTCCATGTAGGCTGGGTCGGCTTTGATCGCTTCCGACATGAGGCTCCAGATGCCCACGTTACGTCCCGTGGTCGAAGGACCGGTTGCAATGGGAATCGCCCAATCCATCATATTCGGGTATTGGGTGATCCACTGAAGCGTCTGGTGGCCTCCCATGCTCCCCCCGGCGACACCGGCAAGGTGTTTGATCCCAAGGTGCTCGGTCACGAGCAGGTACTGAGCCTTGACGATATCGGACATCGTGTATTTCGGGAACTTCGGGCCGAGCCCTGAAACCGATGGGGAAGATGATCCCGGGGAACCCAGGGCGGTTGGAAAAATGATGAAATACTTCTCGGGATCCATGGGCTTCCCCTTGCCGAACACCCGCTTGTACAGGGTGGTGCCTTGGATGTAACTGCCGCTCCAGCCATGGCACCAGAGAACAGCGTTGACGATATCTCCCGAGCTATTTTTCTGTGGAGTGCCCAAAGTGCCGTATTCAATTTTCATCTCCGGAAGCGCTTCTCCCGATTGCAGCTTGAAGTCCTTGAGGATGTAATATTCGGGCTTGACGTTGAACTCCTCCGTCCAGCCTTGCCCTTCCCAGGCCAGACAGAGAACAATGAGCACCCACCACACGATCGAATGCCTTGTTTTCATAAGCACCTCCTGTCGGGTTTTATTGGCGCACACAGCCTTCACGAATAGGGGATCATGGCCTTTTTTACCACGGATAGAATAAGGCAGTCAACAGATTTGTGTGTGTGTTCCGTGTGTGTGAGGCACCTTTCTGGGTAGAGTCCGTGTTTCCTCAATGTTGGGAAGAGTGGAGGGACAGGATCGATCCCATTCTCCTGGCCTTGTAATAATCCTTAATGGTGAGTAGGGTCCCGGAGACTTGACAGAGGCGCGTGCCCGGAAGGAGTCCGAACCCGCCTACCCGGACGGTGGCTGAATTCTCCCGTCCCAACCGTATGGGCATACCGGGCCGAAGCGCAACATATCTTGCCACTACAAGCCCTTGACAGGAAGGGGGAAAAAGGCTCTATCTGATCTTCAAATCGTAGGCTTTTTGGATTCAAAAAGCGGGAGGTCCATAGCAGAATAGTGTACGAAGGTTACTCAAGAGATGGGGAGGTGACCGGACCAAATTCAGGTAGGCGGGGGTTGTCGAACACATCCCGTACCCAGGAGGCCCAAAACCCTCCCCGAAATCCCCACCATGCAGGAAACCTTCAGCCTCTTCGGTGCCCCCCCGGTCCGTTAACGACAAAGCGATCTTGGCCACTGCCTATAGCGCTTCTTTGAGGATCTCAGAAGTATACGCCCTCGAGAGGACCGGTACTGAGCGCTTTGAAGACGACTACAGCCGCCTTTAAGCCCTATTAATTCCTCTGCAATTACGGTATGCGCCATGCTCTATGCACTTTGCCATTTTCTAAACAGCCCATCAGGGCGGAGCGTTAACCACGAACCCTAAGAATGGTTTGATTCTCTGGGGGAGAAAAGTGGGCTCTAACCCATTTCCATATCTGTCATTACAGTGAAAAATTGCCTCCTGACAGGTGGGCGGGTGAGAATTACTTCGGTGAGACAACCCCGAAGAAAGGGTGAGGACCGCTGTATTGTCGTGGCCGCTCCTCGATCACACCGATGTGAGTCAGCAGCGTCTTTTCTCCCCACAGCTCTGTCCAAAGGTGAAGCATGACAGAAGGTGGTTCCATAACAAACGTTGAGGGAGCTTCTTCTCTGAGGTCCAAACATAGCTGCATCCCAATGGCTGGACAAGCGGTTGCAATCGTTCCGCTGAAACGCCTGAAAACGGGACGATGTAAATGGCCGCACAGAATCCGTTCAACCTGGGGATGTTTTGAGATGAGAGATTGAAACTCTTTGCATCCACGAAATCCTTCTCTGTCCATATGTCCGATAGCTGAGGCAAATGGTGGATGATGCATGAAGATAAGGGTTGGGGCTTCAGATCGGGCTGACAAGGTCCTCTGAAGCCATGCCCTCCTCATTGACCCAAATCCCCCTCCATGCTCTCCGGGAGTGACAGTATCCAGGCCAATCAGGCGTAGAGGAAAGTTTTCTAGGGTGAAGCAGATGTACTTCTTTCCCTCCTCTTCGATGAAGTGGTGAAGGTAGTCATGCTCAGGGAAAACCTTCTGCAGACTTTCCTTATGGTCGTGGTTCCCGGGGATCATCACAAGAGGAGACCTAACCGGTGATAGCAACTGTCTTAAGTAGATGTAAGATTCAAGGGCCCCTTCATCGACGAGGTCTCCTGTCACAAGGACAAGGTCCGGACTTGGATTTAAGCAGTTGATGTACTCGACCGTTCTTTTCAGCGGCGTGGCCGTATCGGCAACGTTATAGGCCAAGAACCCTTCAGGTTTTAGATGGAAATCGGAAATTTGTGCGATCAGCATCTTTCATACCTTTAGTGTGAGCAACGCAGTGGGATCGAGTCGGATTTCAATCTTCTGTCCTTTTTTAAAGGATTGATTCCCTTTGGCTTCGATGGTCAGGTAATTCGAACCCGTCCAATCGAGAATAAGCCGTGTATGGTCACCCATAAAGAAGGAGGCAGCGACAGTTGTTTTAAAGTGGCCTTGCCCGGCTTCAACCACTTCTGCATGTTCCGGCCTGAAGAAGATCTCGACCTCTTCATTTTCACGGGCATGAATATGAGGGGCACTTTTTAAAGGGATCCCTCCAGCAGGGAATACGAGTTGGTCTTCACAGGCCTGGCATTTGATGCAATTGATCGTTCCAACAAAGTCAGCCACAAAGCGGTTTCGGGGTTTGAAATAAATCTCCCGGGGAGTCCCGATCTGTGCGACCTTCGCAATCTCCATGACCACGATACGGTCGCCAAGGGCCATGGCTTCGGCTTGATCGTGGGTCACATAGATAGCGGTAATACCTAAGGAGCGCAGAAGGGAATCGATTTCCACACGCAGTGCATCACGGAGTTTGGCATCCAATGCAGTGAGGGGTTCGTCCATTAAAAGAAGGCGAGGACGAACTGCAATAGCTCTCGCCAGAGCGACCCTTTGTTTCTGTCCCCCTGAGAGCTGATCGATCCGCCGATTCCTCAGATCTGTGATCTTCATCATCTCGAGCATCTCATTGACCCGTTTCTCCCTGCCCCCGCCGCTGATCCCATGCACCTTTAATCCATAGGCAATGTTCTCGGCCACATTCATATTCGGAAATAAAGCGTAGCTCTGGAAGACCATTCCCACATTCCGTTTTTCGATGGGCACATTCGTGACATCGTCTTCACCAAAGAAGACTTTGCCCTGGGGATCGGGCGATTCAAGCCCGGCAATGATTCGGAGCATTGTCGTTTTACCACATCCAGAAGGTCCTAAGATAACCACGGTTTCTCCTGCGTCGACCTTCAGGCTAAATGGTTTTAGGGCCTGAGTCCCGTCCGCAAAGGTCTTGGCGCAATTCTCCAGATGGAGGGATGTCCCGGAAAGAGCACGCCTTTGTTCTTCCCCCTTTTCGTAAGTCGTTGAAGATCCTGTCTTTTCCATTTCAGATTCCTGCGATACGTTTTGAATGGTTTCCGTTTTTTCAGCAATGACCCCGATTTTTTTTGGTTTGGCGACCCATTGCATGGCGACTAGTAGAGGGATAATCATCAGAAAGAAAATAAGGGTGTAGGCAGAGCCAATCTCAAGCCTCATGGATGCATAACTGTCGGCAAGGCCTACCGGTAAAGTCTTGGTTGTTGGCGTATGGAGCATCCACGTCAGGTTAAATTCGCCGATGGAAAGAGTAAAGACCATGAGCGAGCCAGCCAGGATGCCGGGCATGGCATTGGGAATGGCGATATGGAAAAACCGGTTCCAGAAACCTGCACCAAGACTGGCTGCGCCCTCCTCGAACTGGTTCAAATTGACAGAACTCATCACGGCGATGACTGAGCGAACCATGAACGGAAGGGTGAAAATGACATGACCCACAAGGATGAAGAGCCAGCTTCTTCGGAAACCTGTGAGTCCGCCATAACTGATGATGAGAGCCAAGGCCGTGGCGAGACCCGGAACGGCCAGAGGCGTGACAAGAAGCTCTTCAAAGAGCCGGGTGAACCGATTCTGCTTTTTCACCATGGTATAGGCTGCCGGAATCCCAAGAAAAAGCGTACAGCCCAGACAGGCAAGGCCAATCATAATCGATCTGAAAATCGTGTCTCGATAGAGGTCCCAGACCTTTACGAACCATTGAATGGTAAAGCCACTTTTCAATCCGACGAGGTAATTCACAGTGAGACCAGCCATGACCGATTGAACGACCGGGACGATCAGGAAGGCGCAGACAATGAGGGTCAGGGAGAGTTGAGCGAAAAAGAGTTTAGATTTCTTCATCGTCGTGACTCAGGGTACTGTATTGTCATAAACGCAGTGACGATATTAGGTTGTATCAACCTGCTGCGGCAACTGTCGTTCCGGCGGCGGTCCGGGCCACAGAGAGGGCAATCCACGTGATAAGGCCAAGTACAATCGAAAGGGCCGCAGCCGTGGAAATATTTGCTAACAATGTAAACTCGGTGTAAATGACAATGGGTAAAACGTCGATATCCGTAGCCAGAGTAAAGGCCGTACCGAAGGCTCCCATCGAGGTAGCAAAGCAGATTGCCCCCGAAGAGATTAGGCCAGGGACAAGAGCTGGTATGAGAACGTCTTTGATGACGAGGAAGGGCGAAGCGCCCAGGGAACGGGCTGCCTCTTCAAGGTTGGGATCGAGCTTTTCTGCTGCAGCCATGATGGTGATGATAACGCGGGGTATAGAAAAATAGAGATATCCCAGGAAAAGACCGATCAAGGAATAGGCAAGGACGGCTTTCTCACCGATCAACGACTTTGTGACATCACCGATTAACCCTTGACGGCCCACCAGAAGAATGATCATAAACCCAACTACGACTCCAGGGAAAGCTAAAGGAAATGTCAGCATGGATACGATAAAACTTTTCCCACGGAAATCGTTACGGGTAAGAAAGACCCCAGAGAATCCTGAAATAATGAGGGTCGCCAATGTAACCGCAATGGAAAGAACGATCGTGTTCAATAAGGTCGTAAAATAGTGCGGGTTGGTTAGGGATAGAAGATAAATTTTGAACCCCAAGGGACCTGCTGCGGAGGTGATAGCCAATCGGGCGAGGGGTAAAAGAAAAAAGGCCCCAAACACAGCCAAGGCAGGGGCGATCAAGAAGAGAAGATAGAGGTTGACACGACGACGCACGATTTGACCTTGAGGATTTGAAAATATTTGTCTTGTGGTGTCCTCCCATTTTGAGGAAGGGCACCGGAAGAGAGAAAACTATCTTACTTCGTTTTGATACCTGTCATTGAAGGCCTTCTCGATATCAGCCATCTTTTTGTAATCAACAAATTTGGCGCGGGCGTACTCCGAGGCAGGTAAAAACTTGGCAGCAGCCTCGGGTGACATGGCACTCGAGCGCACCGGGCGCAGGAAGGCATTGGCCCACACAGCCTGTCCCTTATCGGACAGGGTGAAGTCGAGAATTTTCTTCCCATTTTCGGGATGTGGGGAATTCTTCACCAGGCACATGACATAGGGGGCCATGATAGTGCCTTCTGTCGGGATGACGAACTCGACATTACCCTTGTCTTTGTATTTACCCCGATAGGCATTGAAGTCATAGTCAAAAAGAATGGGAATCTCACCCGATAAAACCCTTGCATAAGAGGTCTGCTTTGGAACAATAGGCTTGTTTTCCTTCAACTTTTTGAAGTAGTCGATGACTGGAGTTAGGTTGTCGAGTGTGCCGCCCAATGCGACGTTAATGCCTATTGCTGCAGTATAGCCCACGGCAGCCGAAGTGGGATCCAGATAACCAATCATGCCTTTGTAAGTCGGTTTTAGCAAGTCCGCCCATGATTTGGGCACAGGCTTGCCTCCCAGGGCATCCTTATTGACAAATAAACCAACTGTCCCTGAATGGATGGTGAACCAATAAGCTTCAGGGTCCTTAAGACCCGGAGGAATTTCATTCCATCTCACAGGCTTGTAGGGAGCCACAACACCGGCCTCTTTGGCTAAGATGCCGAAGGTCACCCCGAAATAGGCCACATCGGCGACAGGATTGTTCCTCTCAGCGATGAGCTGAGAGAGGGTTTGGCCGGAATTCTTGTTATCGTGGGGGACATCAATACCAAGATTTTCTTTGATTGCCTTGAGCTCACTTCCCCAGTCTGCCCACTCAAATGGACAGTTATAGCAAGTGGCTGTTTCTGCACCGAGGCTTACCCCCGTCAGGCATAAAAAAATCGGGAGTGAAAAAACTATTAACAATAACTTGGACCTTTTCATAAAGATCTCCTTTCTCATGTCATGGGCGAGGAGTGAACCGTCAAAACAATCCTTTAATTTTTATCATGAGATTGGCCCGTTCTCCCGCCATGGTGGAATCGCCTGCAGCGACAATTTAACGGATTGAATATAATTTTGCGATCAAAAGCCTTCTCTAATTTTGGTTCTCATCTACATATCATATAAAAAGGTCGATTTCAATAACAATTTCAGTAACCATTGCCTCTGGGCTATCTCAAGATGAAGACAATCTCCATAGCGGGTGAAATATAGTGATAAGAACTTGCTTCGGGATGGGTTGAATATACAAAAAAGTACTATGTGAAGAAAAATCGACCACAAGATATGGAAGAATCCTCCTCATCCGTTCGGCCGCTAGCCCGGCACCTGGGTTTGAAAAGTCAAGCCGAGGCCATCCCAGAAAGGGATTTTATCTTAACTCCAAAACGAAGGATATCTTGCCATATCAGAGCCCTAATTTTCCGAAGAATTAATTGTAGATTGTCAAATGATAGCATTGAGGGAAATTCATCCAAGGAGGTGTACTATGAAAGTCTCTCAAGGTATCCATTGTTGGCTGGAGTATCACAAGCCCTGTTCAAAAAAACTCTAAGAACCTACCGGTTCATCCTTTCCAAATTTTCCGCCCAATTTGGCGGAAGAAACCTTAACCTCAGAGTCTCAGAGGAATTTTTCTCCTTCCTACCTTAAATCAACCAGGGTACTGTTCGCGTTTCATCCATGGGTTGAGCCAAGTCTCTCATAGGCCCAAGCAGCCATTTCCCTTATGTTTTCATTTGAATGCTTCAATGCAGGTCGAATATGGTGGATGTAATCTTTGTTCTTGCTGTTAGCCATCGCCCTCAATACGTTACATCGCCATAGCCAGAGTTGGTCTTTTTCGATATACCATAATTTGGGATAGATCGTTTGGATGAATGAATCATCGTCCATCTCGGCGAGGCTCTCCAGGGTGAGGATTTTTGAAAAATCATCAAGTCCCGGGAACTCTCCTTCTTCTTCCCAGCGATTTCTATTTAAAGGGCAGACATCCTGGCATAAATCACATCCGTATAGCCAGGTTCCCAGCTTGCCTCTCATCCCTACCGGTGGTAAAGATGAAACCCTGTATGTGAGACGTGCAATACAGTCTCCATAATTCATCAGCATTGGACCTTCCAGTGCCTGAGTGGGACAAACATCTATACATCTTGTGCAATCTTCAGGGCAGACAGTGGACAGCGACGGTTGATCATACTCCGTCTCTCGATCAATCACCCATGTGTGCATCCTTATCCAAGAACCATGGGAGGTGAAGATAAAGTTATTCTTGCCAAACTGCCCGATCCCTGCCCTCACTGCAGCCCACCTGGCCGTAACTACATCCTTACACGTTCTTAATCCCATCCCTCGTAACCATGCCTCAAATTGTTGACAAATAGCATATTCCTGGGAGTAGGGTAATCTACCGTCAACCAAATAGTACTTTCCTACCAGATTTCTTAAGCTGGGTGGAATTCTGAATTTACCATACCTGCTGATGCAGGTAATAATGGATTTTGCCCACTCAGCACTCTTCTCCGGGTATCCATACTGCATCAGTTTCTCATATAGGCCTTTGGATTCGGGAAAATGGGCAATGCGTTTGTCCACGTTTTCTATAAACTCCTCAAACCTTGAGGCGTTCGAAATCCCGCAAAAGGAAAATCCTAACGCCATCGCCTTGTCTTTTATCATGGAAGAAAAGCCATGATCTACCATGATTCTCTCCTCTCTTCTTGGAATGGGATCGTAACACTAACCGACGCTGATCTCTTCACGGCAACTCAGGGCACTATCCAGAGCAATATGAGAGCTGTGGGAGTGCTTTGGACCCTCTCAGCATGCGCGAAAACTTACCAAAATAACCCCTAAAATAATGAGAAAAAAACTTGATTCTCAAACCGTAGGTTCTTGAACTTTAAAAACTCCACAGTCATTCCAGAACAACCCTATTTCTATTCTGAACCAATGATCAGGCGGACTAGCCAGCAGTCTCTTTAGCTGGCTTTTCCCGGAATAGGGCTTTGTGGACCACTTTTAGAGCCTCCTGAATCTGAATGTGCTGCGGACATTGCTCCTCACATTTCCCGCATTCAATGCAAGCCGATGCCCTCCGTTCAGGAGAAATGAACTCATTGTAAAGCAAAACATTGACTTCGGGATTCTTAAACATGAACAAGTCGTTATACATGGTGAAGTTTAATGGAACATCGACGCCGGTCTCGCACGGCATGCAATAAGCGCAACCTGTACAATCGATTTTGAGCATTTTTCGGTAGACCTCTTTTACCTGCGCGATGACGGAAAGCTCCTTGTGCGATAGCGAATTTGGCTTGCCTTCATCGGCCAATCTGATATTTTCCATGATTTGCTCCACTGTGCTGGCCCCGCTGAGCGCCGTTGAGACCTCCGAGTGATTCCACACCCATCGAAGGGCCCATTCGGCTGGCGTTCTCCTTTTCTCTGCAGACTCCCAGATCGTCTTGACCTCAGGAGGAATCCGGTCGGTCAATTTCCCTCCCCGAAGTGGTTCCATCACCACTACCCCGAGTCCTTTGGATGCCGCATAGGTCAGGCCCTCTTTTCCTGCCTGATAATTCTCATCAAAGAAGTTGTATTGGATCTGACAGATCTCCCAGTCATAACTATCAACAATCTCTTTAAAGATCTTGACATCATCATGGAAGGAGAACCCCACGTGCCGAACCCGACCGTCTGCCTGTATTTGCCTGAGGAATTTGAAAACCTTCAGTTGCAACATCCTTGACCAAACCTGTCGTTCCAATCCGTGAAGAAGATAGAAGTCGAGATAGTCCGTTTCAAGCCGCGTCATCTGCTCAGTCAGGAACTTTTCAAAGTCTTTTTCTTCTTTTACCAGCCAGACAGGCAGCTTTGTTGCAATCATCACCCTGTCCCGATATCCCTTTACCGCTTTTCCGAGCAACGGTTCGCTTTTTCCGCTATGGTAGGGGTAGGCCGTGTCGAAGTAATTCACCCCGTGCTCAATCGCATGCTGGATCATCTTTTTTGCTTCTTCCTCATTGATGCCCTTATTCGGATCAAAAAGATCCACACCTCTACCGGTCCCATTTTGGACCGGAAGTCGCATACAACCAAACCCAAGGATTGAAACATTGAGGTTCGCTTTGCCGAGATTTCGGTACAACATCTGTTTGTCCTCCTTTCCAAACTCATTCTTCGGAAGCACCACAAGGCTGATGAAAGTTAGACTTATTTTCCCATCTGTACAACTTTTTGTCCAGTCCCACAATTAACTTCAGTGCTTATTCTTGATACAACTTGCAAAGTGTGAGGAGGGCGATTACTACTGCTTGGAAATCGAGTGACGATGTTGACTGACTTGGATATAATGTTTTATACCAACGTTGAGGAGGAACGAATATGGACCGAAGGACTTTTTTGAAGACTATTGTGGTTGGAGGAGGATTAACAGCTTTCGCATCGAACAGTTACGCTCTGAAGTTATTCCCGAATCCGAGTAAGCAGAAGTGGGCTATCCTTTTCGGTTCGAGGTATGGCAGCACAAGAGATGCATCCCTCTGGATCTCGGAAGGGATGGGAGGAATTGCTGACGCTTTCGACGCCCGGGAGAACCCTGACCTTTCAGCCTTTGAATCTATCGTTGTTGGTTCAGGGATTTACAGGGGAAAGATTGACACGTACCTTGGAGACTATCTCACGAAGAACTCTTCGGCGATTTCTAACAAAATCAAGGCACTCTTCATTGTCTGTGGGGCCGGAGACAGCCCGAGGGCGCTGCCTTTCGTCGATGTCCTTGCGAAGTCTTGTCAGACCAAACCCCCTCTCATAAAAATATTTCCGGGAAGGGTGACCAAGAGGCTGCTTAATGAGGAGGACTATAAGATCGAGGAGGAGGTCTTCAAGCGACGAAATCAACCGTTTGAAGATTATGACCAGCTTCATAGAAGCGACTGTTTGAAGTTTGGAGAAGAGATCCTCAACAAAACGTAGTCAAAGGTATCGGACAGGAGACAACTCATGGATGAAAAGGAGCAGAACCTGAATGAAGAGAAGAAAGGAAAGGGAGGATCGCTGAAGGTTTCCCGCCGCGGTTTCCTGAAAGGAATCGGAGTCAGTGCCATTGCTACAACCATGACTTCGCTTCCGATTCCATCCTTCACGGAAGGGGTTTCGTTACCCGTCGGATTGAAAGAAGCCGTCATTCAGTTAAATGTGAACGACAGGGCCTACCGTCTCAGGGTCAAATCGAACTGGACCTTACTCGAAGTGCTCAGAAAGGAACTGGGACTCACAGGAACGAAGAAGGCCTGCGATCGGGGAAGCTGCGGTGCCTGCACTGTCCTGGTCGATGGGAAAGCGGTCTACGCC
>Ga0187770_10001505_pt1 | contig 12423 bp, 15 predicted proteins | sample 0116_SJ02_MP02_2_FD_133154 | JGI IMG/M metagenome (GOLD analysis project Ga0187770, IMG submission 133154) | Tropical peat soil microbial communities from peatlands in Department of Meta, Colombia - 0116_SJ02_MP02_20_MG | ecosystem: Environmental > Terrestrial > Soil > Wetlands > Peat | place...
CTCGCCGATGATAAAGAGGCCTGAGTCCGGCATTAGGTGGTGGATGTCGGCGACGCGACCGGCGACCGAATTCTCGATCGGGATCATGCCGAGCGCCGCCCGGCCTTCGCGCACCGCGGCGAAGGCGTCCTCGAACTGGGTGCAGGGCAGCGTTTCCATCTCCGGGAAGGCGTGCCGACAGGCAAGGTCGGAATAGGCGCCGGGCGCCCCCTGAAACGCGATCAGCCGCGAGGGATCGCCGGACATCAGCTGCGTTCTCTGATTTGCATGCGGGCGCGGAAGAGGTCGGCTTCGGTATCGACTTGCACGCCCATTCGCGCCGGATCGATCAGGCTGACCGACATCGTCATGCCGTTCTCCAGCGCCCGTAACTGCTCCAATCGTTCACGCTCCTCGAGCACACCGCGCGGCAACGACACGAAACGCTCGAGCGCCTCCCGGCGATAGGCGTAAAGGCCGATATGCTCGTAATGCGGCCCCTCGCCCCACGGCACGATCGCCTTGGAGAAATAGAGCGCCCGCGCCGGACGGGTCGGATCCACGAAACCTGCCACCACCTTATTGACACTGGTATCTTGCAGCGCGGCGGGCTCGGTGATCACGGCGCCTAATGTCGCGATGTCGATATCGGGATCGGCCAGCGCGAACCAGGCAATCTTGATTGCCGCAGGGTCGAGCAGCGGCAAATCGCCCTGAACGTTGATCACGGCATCATGCTCGCGGTTGGGATCGAGCCGTTTGACCGCTTCGGCGATGCGGTCGGAGCCGGTCGGATGGCGCGGATCGGTCATCACCGCCTGGCCACCGACCGCCTCGATCGCCTCGGCGATCGCGTGGTCGCCGCAAGCGACGACGACCGGTCCGATCGCCGCCGCGACGGCACGGCGCCAGACATGCACGATCATCGGCGTACCGCCGATATCGGCGAGCGGCTTGTTCGGCAGCCGCGTCGAGGCCAGGCGTGACGGGATCAGGACGATCGGGTTTTGCGGCGCGGCTCGCGTCATGGTTTCATCGTTACAATCGGGGAGCGACAACATGCCCGGTTCGTGCGACCGTCGGAAGCGTGATAATTGGATTGAGCCGACGGGCGGATTCCGGTTTGCTGCGCCCTCGCAGAGGCGCGGCACGGTAACGCGCCAAAAAGGGGAGCGGAAAGGCCGCCCATGTCATCTTTCGAGTGGAACAAGATCATTGCCTCGGTGCTGACCGCGATGATTGTCGCAATGGTCACCGGCATCCTGGCGCAGAGCATCGTTCATCCGATCCGTCTCGAAAAGGCCGCGTATCTGCCGCCTGGTGCCGAGGAAGGTGCCGCCGCGCCGGCCGCCGCTTCCGCTGCCGGAGCCCCGGCCGGACCCGAGGCGATCGGCCCCTACATGGAAAAGGCCGACGCCAAGCACGGTGAGCAGGTCGCCAAGGTCTGCCTGCAATGTCATACCTTCGCCAAGGGCGAGCCGAACAAGATCGGACCCAATCTCTTCGACATCATGGAAGAGAATATCGCGACCGCGCCCGGCTACACCTTCTCGTCGGCGCTGCTCGCCGACAAGGACAAGAAGTGGGATCCTGACGAGCTGAACGTGTGGCTCTACAAGCCGCAGGATTTCGCGCACGGCACCAAGATGACCTTTGCCGGTCTGCCAAAGGCGCAGGACCGCGCCGACGTCATCGCCTATCTGCAAACCCTGAAGTAAGGGAGACTGTGGCCGCGCTCGACGCGTACCTCGCGCTCGCGGCCGAGCTGGCCGATATCGCCGGCGCGGCGATCCGGCCGTATTTTCGCACTGCGCTGGCGGTCGATGACAAGGCCGACCTCAGTCCCGTAACTGCTGCCGATCGCGCGGCCGAGCAGGCGATGCGGCAACTGATCGCCGTACGCTTCCCACAGCACGGCATCATCGGCGAGGAATATGGCCCCGAGCGCGCTGACGCCGAATTCGTCTGGGTGCTCGACCCGATCGACGGCACCAAATCCTTTATCAGCGGCGTTCCGCTCTTCGGCACGCTGATCGCGCTCGCCCGCGAAGGCAAACCGATCCTCGGGGTCATCGACCAGCCGATCTCGGGCGAGCGCTGGATCGGTGCCGAGGGGTACGAGACCACGCATAACGGCCGACCGATACGCTGCCGTGTCTGTCCGGAAATCGCCGCGGCGACGGTATTCGCAACGAGCCCAGACATGTTCCGCGGCGGCGATGCCGACGCCTTCGCCCGCGTCGCCCGTGCGGCCAAGCTCGTGCGCTACGGCGCCGATTGCTACGCCTATGGGCTCGTCGCCCTCGGCTTTATCGATGTCGTCATCGAGGCGAGCCTCAAGACTTACGATTTCAGCGCGATGCTGCCGATCATCGAAGGCGCCGGCGGGGTCGCCAGCGATTGGCAGGGCGCACCGCTTGGACTTTTGTCGGACGGACGGGTGCTGATCGCCGGCGACGAGCGTACGCATAGCGACGCGCTCGCGCTGCTGCGGGGCTGAGCGCTCGCCCAATCCCCCCGCATCGATAACGGGAAGCCGGTCATGCGCAAGATCAAAACCGCCGCTCTCGCCGCGCTGTTCCTGATCGCCGCGGTCGGCGCGGCGGAGGCGGTTGTCACCTATGGCATGTCGCTTTACGGCGACTTCAAATACCCACCGAATTTCACCCATTTCGACTACGCCAATCCAGATGCGCCGAAGGGCGGCACGATGCGGCTGTCGTCGCTCGGCACATACGACACGCTGAACCCGTTTGTCGTAAAGGGCGTCCCCGCCGCCGGCATCGGTGAAATCTTCGATACGCTGATGACCCGCAGCGAGGATGAGGCGGCCACCGACTATCCGCTGATCGCCGAGAGCGCCGATCTCGCGGCGGATCGCGCGTCCGTGCTCTACACACTGAACAAGGCGGCGCGCTTTCATGACGGCACGCCGATCACCCCCGCAGACGTTGTGTGGAGCTTCGAGACCCTTCGCGACAAGGGCGCACCGCTTTATCGCTTCTATTACGGCGACGTGACCAAAGTGGAAGTGGCCGGCGACAACGGCGTGCGCTTCACCTTCAAGAACGGCGACAACCGCGAATTGCCGGCGATCCTCAGCGAGATGCCGGTGCTGTCGAAAGCCTACTGGTCGGGCCGCGATTTCGAGAAGACGACCCTCGAGCCGCCGCTTGGCAGCGGGCCATACAAGATCGATTCCGTGGACCCCGGCCGGTCGATCACCTATCGCCGGGTGCCGGACTATTGGGCCAAGGATCTGCCGGTTAACAAGGGCCGCTTCAACGTCGATGTGATCCGCTACGACTATTACCGCGATGCGACGGTCGCGCTGGAGGCGTTCAAGGCCGGCAATTACGACATCCGCCGCGAAAATTCATCCAAGGCCTGGGCGACCGGCTATGACGGGCCGGCGCTGCGTGACGGGCTGATCAAGAAAGCGGTGATCCCGAACCATAACCCCAGTGGGATGCAGGGTTTTGGCTACAACTTGCGCCGGCCGTTGTTCCAGGACCCGCTGGTGCGCCAGGCGCTTGCCTATGCCTTCGATTTCGAATGGTCGAACGCGAATCTGTTCTATGGCGCCTATACCCGCACGCGCAGCTATTACGACAATTCCGAATTGGCGGCGACCGGCGTGCCGGAAGGGGACGAGCTGAAGCTGCTCGAACCGTTCCGCGGCCAGATCCCGGACGATGTGTTCACTAAGGAGTACAATCCGCCGAAATATACTGACAGCTTCACGATCCGCGACGGGCTGCGCGAGGCGATCGGCCTGTTGAAGAAGGCCGGCTGGAGCTTCAAGGGCGAGCAGCTGGTCAACGACAAGACCGGGCAGACCTTCACTTTTCAGATACTCGACTACGATCCGCAGATGGAGCGGGTCATCCTGCCGTTTACCCAGAACCTCAAGCGATTGGGGATCACGGCGACGGTGCGCACCGTGGACGTGTCGCAGTACCAGCAGCTGATGAACAATTTCGACTTCGACATGACGGTCGTGGTCTTCCCGCAATCGCTCTCGCCGGGGAACGAGCAGCGCGAATTCTTCGGCTCCGCCGCGGCCGATCAGCCGGGCAGCCAGAACCAGCTCGGCATCAAGAGCAAGATCATCGACCAGTTGATCGAAGGAGTGATCGCGTCGCCGACGCGCGCCGATCTCATCATCCACGTCCATGCGCTCGATCGGGTGCTGCAATACGGCTATTACGTGATCCCGCAATACCACCTTCCCGATTTCTGGGTGGCGTATTGGGACAAGTTCCACCGCCCCGAGGTCGCGGCCAAATACGCGCCGGCGCTCGAAACATGGTGGGTCGACCCCAGCGCCGAAAAGACGATCGAGACCAAAAAACAGAGCGAGCCAAAGAGCGACGCGCCGAAATGATGGACACTGGCTCGGAGATGCTAGGTAGCCTCACATGATCGCCTACGCGATCCGCCGGATACTTTTGATGATCCCCACGCTGTTCGCGATCATGGTGGTCAACTTCTTCATTATCCAGGCTGCGCCGGGCGGACCAGTGCAGCAGATGATCGCCAAGCTGAAAGGCAATATGGTCAGCGCCACCGAGCGGGTGTCGGGCGGCAGCAACGAGACCGCGCCGGCGCGGTCGGGCGACAACAGCCTTTATCGCGGCGCGCAGGGCATCGACCCGGCGCTGATCCGTCAGCTCGTCCATCAATACGGCTTCGACAAGCCGCCATTGGAGCGCTTCGAGCTGATGATGAAGAACTACGTAATGTTCAATTTTGGCGACAGCTTCTTTCAGGACCGCAGCGTCGTCAGCCTGATCAGGGACAAATTGCCGGTCTCGATTTCGATCGGCCTGTGGACGACGCTGATTACCTATCTCGTGTCGATCCCGCTCGGCATTCGCAAAGCAGTGAAGGACGGCAGCAATTTTGATGTATGGACCAGCACGGTCATTATCGTCGGCTACGCCGTGCCGAGTTTCCTCTTTGCGGTGCTGCTGATCGTGCTGTTCGCCGGCGGCAGCTATCTGTCGATTTTTCCGCTGCGGGGGCTTGTCAGCGACAACTGGTCGAGTTTTCCGTGGCCGCTCAAGATCGCCGATTATTTCTGGCACATCGCGCTGCCGATAACGGCGCTGGTGATCGGCAGCTTCGCGACGCTGACGATGCTCACCAAGAACTGCTTTCTCGACGAGATCAACAAGCAGTACGTGCTAACCGCGCGCGCGAAGGGGGCGACCGAGCGGCGCGTACTCTATGGCCATGTGTTTCGCAACGCGATGCTGCTCGTGGTCGCGAGTTTTCCGGCCGCCTTCGTCTCGATCCTCTTTACTGGATCGGTCTTGATCGAGGTGATCTTCTCGCTCGACGGGCTCGGGCTGCTCGGTTTCGAGGCGGCGATCAACCGCGATTACCCGATCATGTTCGGGACGCTTTACGTATTCACGCTGATCGGACTGGTGCTGAAGCTGATCAGCGATCTGACGTACATGTTTATCGATCCGCGCATCGATTTTGCCGCACGCGGCGTTTGAGCGACCCTGCCATAACGGGAACGCAGGGATCTTGGCTTAATTTAAAGCATTATAATTTCGCATAATCATTTCCTGCGAAGGGAAGGTAAGGCCACGGGTTGATGACCCGTGGCGCGGGGAAACGCCTGATCTGACACAGGAGAGCATGATGAAACGGGTTTTACTGACCACCGCTTCGCTGGCGATTGCCTTGGGCATGGGAGCGGCGGCTGCTATGGCCGACGAGATGGCCCCGACACCGCCGGGCATTCCCGTCTACGGCCCGGTCCCGGGCACGCCGCCGGCTGGCGCGGTTCCGCCGCAGGCGCCTCCGGGCTATCAGTACCGCTGGGTGTACTCGTACGACCATCACGGGTATCGCGGTCACTGGGAAGCTGAACGGATCGGCTCGTAACCGGCTGATCTGAACGATTAGCCCGCCAGGCGCCATTAGGTGCCTGGCGGGTTTTTGTTTGCTGAACTACCGTACAATACGCAATTCACGCGGGAGGCTTGCATGAGACGGGTATTCGCGTCGGCGGCGTGGCTCGTTCTCGGGATCGGGATGGCGGCCAATAATGCTTTGGCGCAGGCGCCCGGCACCGCGCCTCTTCCGCCAGCCGATGTTCAAACCGGAGCCGCGGCTTATCCGCCACCGCCCGGCACACCGCCGGCGGGCTACCACTACGAGTGGATTTTCAACTACGACCGGCACGGCAACTACCTCGGCCATTGGCGGCTGATCCGCAACCATTAGGATTCGAGCGAGGGCGGCGGCGCTCGCCACGTTCTTCTTTCTCATATCAGCCAATAGTTTCGCGCCGGCGGCGCCGGTTGACACCTTGGGGGGCCGGGTCTAAGTCAAACCGCGAAAACAGGCGCAGTTCTTGCGTCGGGACGACAATTGATGATTTCCGACCCGCGGCCGTTATCCCCCCATCTACAAATCTACCGCTGGCAGCTGACCTCGGTGCTGTCCATCCTGCACCGGGCGACCGGCATTGCGCTGAGCGTCGGCGCGATCCTGCTGGTTTGCTGGATCGGCGCCGCCGCGGATGGGCCGGAGCCGTTTGCCGCGTTCCAGCATTTCATGGCGTCTTGGCTGGGCTTGCTCTTACTGTTCGGCTGGAGCGTCGCGTTGTTTTATCACCTGTGCAACGGCATCCGGCATCTGTGGTGGGATACCGGCCGCGGCCTCGAATTGAAGAGCGTCTACGCCACCGGCTGGACCGTCGTCGCCGCGACCGGGGTCCTAACGGTCGTGGCGTGGATCGCCGGCCTTTCGCAGTGGGGTCATTGAGATGGCGGTGACCCGCGCATCGATGCGGTCGCCGCTAGGCCGCGTATTCGGCCTCGGCTCGGCCAAGGAAGGCGTCGAACATTGGTGGAAGCAGCGGATCACCGCGATCGCGCTGGTACCGCTCGTCCTGTGGTTCGTCATCGCCGTCATCGGGCTTGTCGGCGCCGATCGCACCGCGCTGGTCGCCTGGATGCACAATCCGATGTCGGCGGTCTTCATGATCCTGCTGATCGTCGCGAGCTTCTGGCACGCGGCGCTCGGGCTCCAGGTTGTTATCGAGGACTATATCCACGGCGAGGCGATGCGCCTCACCGTGCTGATCGTCATGCGCCTGTTATGCGTGTTGTTCGTGGTGCGCGGCATTCTCGCCGTGTTGAAACTGGCGCTTGCCGGCTAGCAAGAAGCGGAGCGAACGATGCCTGCCGCCTATCCAATCACCGAGCACGCCTATGATGTCGTCGTCGTGGGCGCCGGCGGCGCCGGCTTGCGCGCGACCCTCGGCGCCACGGTCGCGGGCCTCAAAACCGCCTGCATCTCCAAGGTCTTCCCGACCCGTAGCCATACCGTCGCGGCGCAAGGCGGTATCGCTGCCGCGCTCGGCAATATGAGCGATGATGACTGGCGCTGGCACATGTACGACACGGTCAAGGGCTCCGACTGGCTCGGCGACCAAGATGCGATCGAATACATGTGCAGCCAGGCGATCCCCGCGGTCATCGAGCTCGAGCATTTTGGCGTGCCGTTCTCGCGCACGGCTTTGGGACAGATCTATCAGCGCCCGTTCGGTGGTCACATGCAGGATTACGGCGACGGCCAGCCGGCCAACCGCGCTTGCGCCGCCGCCGACCGCACCGGTCATGCGATCCTGCACACGCTCTACCAGCAGTCGCTCAGGAACAATGCCGAGTTTTTCATCGAGTATTTCGCGCTCGACCTGATCATGGACGACGAGGGCGTCTGCCGCGGGGTCTTGGCTTGGAACCTAATGGACGGCACGATCCATCGCTTTCGGGCGCATATGGTGATTTTGGCGACCGGCGGGTACGGCCGCGTCTATCGAACTTGCACCTCGGCGCATACCTGCACCGGCGATGGCAATGCCATGGTGCTGCGCGCAGGGCTGCCGCTGCAGGATATGGAGTTCATCCAGTTCCACCCGACGGGCATCTATGGAGCCGGATGCCTGATCACCGAGGGCGCGCGGGGCGAAGGCGGCTATGTCACCAACAGCGAGGGTGAGCGCTTTATGGAGCGCTACGCGCCGCACGCCAAGGATCTGGCCTCGCGCGACGTGGTGAGCCGGGCGATGACCATCGAGATTCGCGAAGGCCGCGGCTGTGGACCGCAGAAGGACCACATCCTGCTGCATCTCGAGCATCTCGACCCGAAAGTGTTGCATCTCCGGCTGCCCGGCATTTCCGAGACGGCCAAGATCTTCACCGGCGTCGATGTAACCCGCGAGCCAATCCCGATCCTGCCGACCGTGCATTACGACATGGGAGGTGTGCCGACCAACTACCATGGCGAGGTGCTACGGCCGACGGTAGACGATCCTGACGCCATATGCCCTGGGCTGATGGCGGTCGGCGAGGGCGCCTGCGTCTCCGTTCATGGCGCGAACCGGCTTGGCTGCAACTCGCTGCTCGACATCGTCGTTTTCGGCCGTGCCGCGGCGCACCGGGCGGCGGAGTTGATACGCCCGAACACGCCCCATCCACCGCTCGCCAACGGCATTGAGGCATCCTTGGACCGTTTCGACGCCGTGCGCCAGGCGAAGGGGCCGCGCAAGACCGGCTCCATCCGCGACGAGATGCAGCTCATCATGGAACAGAACTGCGCGGTGTTCCGGACAGGCGAAGTGTTGCAACAAGGCGTGGACAAGATCGACGTTGCGGCGCGGGCCTATGCCGATCTCGGGATTGCCGACCGGTCGCTGATCTGGAACAGCGACCTCGTTGAGGCGCTCGAACTGAAGAACCTGATGGAGCAGGCTGTTGTCACCTTGCATTCTGCCGAGGCGCGCCACGAAAGCCGCGGCGCACACGCCCGAGAAGATTTCCCCAATCGTGACGACGTGAACTGGCTGAAGCACACGCTGGGCTGGCTCAAGGGCGACTGCGACGTGACGCTCGGCTACCGCCCGGTGCACCTCAACACGCTGTCGAACGAGGTGCAGTCGTTCCCGCCCAAAGCCCGGGTGTACTAATGGCCGAGTTCACGCTGCCCGCCAATTCGAAGATCGGCACCGGCAGGACGCACCCGGCGCCGCCCAACGCGAAACAACCGCGCCGCTTCCACATCTATCGCTGGAGCCCGGACGACGGCAAAAACCCGGTCGTCGACACCTATACGGTCGATCTCGCCGATTGCGCGCCGATGGTTCTGGACGCGCTGATCAAGATCAAGAACGAGGTCGATACCACGCTGACCTTCCGCCGCTCGTGCCGCGAAGGCATTTGCGGCTCATGCGCGATGAATATCGACGGCACCAATACGCTCGCCTGTCTCAAGGCGATCGAGGACATCAAGGGCGACGTCAAGATCTACCCGCTGCCGCATATGCCGGTGGTCAAGGACCTCGTTCCCGACCTGAGCCATGTCTACGCGCAGTACCAGTCGATCCAGCCCTGGCTGCAAGCCGAGAGCCCGCCGCCGCCCGACCGCGAGCGGCCGCAATCGGAAGAGGAGCGCGCCAAGCTCGACGGGTTGTGGGAATGCATCCTCTGCTTCTGCTGCACGACCGCGTGCCCGAGTTATTGGTGGAACGGCGAGCGCTATCTCGGCCCGGCGATCCTGCTGCAAGCCTATCGCTGGCTCGCCGATAGCCGCGACGAGAAGACCGGCGAGCGGCTCGACGCGCTCGAAGACCCGTTCCGGCTCTATCGCTGCCACACGATCATGAACTGCACGCGCACCTGCCCGAAAAACCTCAACCCGGGGAAGGCGATCGCCGAGATCAAGAAGATGATGGTGCTGCGCCGGTGACCCGGCCGGGGCCGGTTCGCTATCTCGCGCCGCCGGGCGCGATCAAACCAACCGGCCCGTGGAGCCTCGCCGCGCTCGATACCACGACCAATACGCTCCATGTCGCTGGGATGCGCGGCATCGACCCGGCGACCAACAAGCTTGTCGAGGGCGCCGAGGCGCGCATCCGGCAGGCCTTCGCCAACATGCGGCACATCGCCGAGAGCCAAGACGCGAGCCTGCAGGATTGCCTGCGGCTGGTCGTCTACACCACCGACATGTCTCGCTACCGCCCGATCGCCAACCGAGTTCAGCAGGAATTGTGGGGCGCCGGGCCCTATCCGCCGCGCACCATCGTCGAGGTGCATCGCCTCAACGACGACGACATCTTTGAGGTCGAGGGCACCTTTTACGTCTCGGGCGCCGGATGATCCTCGGTTCGCTGATCGGCTCGTGGTTGCTGCGCCGATCGATCGATAACGGCGCGTCGATGAGCGGTACCGCAACCATCGCCCGCCAGGGCACCGGTGGCTTTGCGTATCACGAGCGTGGCTGGCTGCGGCTGACCGACGGCCAGGAAATCGACGCCGAACGCCGCTACCTTTTCGAGGAGTGCGACGGCGGTTTCAGCGTCTTTTTCGCGGAGAGTCCGCCGCGGCTGTTTCATCGCGTCGTTTTGGACCCGATCGGATCGAGCCTCGTTGGTGAGGGCATGCATTTGTGCGGCGATGACCGATACGACAGCCGCTATCGATTCGATGCCGATGGCTCCTTTACGATCGAGCACGCGGTAAGCGGTCCTCGCAAGCAGTACACGATGGAAACGCTCTATACGCGGTGCCTGACTTGAGCGGGGCCAAGACCGTCACCGTCAACGACCGGATGCAGCGGGGTTATCGCTATCGCCTGACCGAACCGGCGGGCAACAATTTCGATCCCGAGTTCCGACCCGAGCTGACACCGAAAGAGATGCTGGCGCTCGGTGTGTTCGGCGGCAAATACATGACCGATTGCCGCGACGAATTTCCCGTCGATTGGTTCGCCGGGGCCAAGCTTTCGCCGGAACGGCGCGACCCGTCGCTCAATTATTTCCGGGTCGACGCCAGCCAGCCGTTGTCGGTGTGGCGCGCCAAAGGGTGGATACATCCCGACGACCCGCGCGGCTGGTTCCAATGGTATTGCCGCTATTACCTCGGCCGCCGCATGGCGGATGACGCGCGGCAGATCAAGCGCTGGAAGGCCATCCGGCGCCACGTTCGCCAGATCGAGCGCCATTGCGACCCCTGCGACCACAGCTGCCGGCCGCGACAGCGCCAGGCGCTGCTGCACTGGGCCTACGACAGCCGGAAGATTTGACGAGTGTGGCGCCAGCTTCATCGGCCGCGTAGCATGGCGTCTCGATTCTGCGCGCGGAGACAAGGCGATGGCGGCTGATGGCAAGCTCACCGACAAGGTCGCGGTGGTGACCGGGGCGTCGAGCGGCATCGGCCGCGAAAGCGCAAAACTGTTTGCCGAGGCCGGGGCGAAGGTCGTCGTCGGCTACAACAAGGGCGTCGACCGGGCCGAGCAAGTGGTCTCCGAACTCGCGGGCTCCGGGCACAAGGCGATGCATCTGCCGCTCGAGGACACCGCGCAGATCAGGAAGGTCGCCGCCGCGGTCGGCGAGACGTACGGCCGCTGCGATATCCTGGTCAATTCGGCCGGCTTCACCCGCGCGGTGCCGCACCACGATCTCGAAGCGCTGACCGACGACCTCATCGACCAGGTCTTGACCGCCAACGTCCGCGGGCCTTTCGCGACGATCCGCGCCTTTGCGCCGCTGCTCAAGGCGTCGGGCGACGGCGTCATCGTCAACATCTCCTCCGGCGCAGCGCAGCGCGGCTCGGGCAGCAGCATCATCTACGGTGCGTCGAAAGCCGCGCTCGATACGATGAGCATGGCATTGGCGCGGGTGCTCGGTCCCGAGATACGCGTCGTGGTCGTGGCGCCGGGCATGGTGCATACCGGCTTTGTTCCCGGCCGCACCGAGGAGGCGATGCTCAAGGCGGCGATGGCGACGCCCCTCAAACGACAGATCGAAGCCGAGGACGTGGCCCTGGCGGTGCTCTCTTGCGTTACCCATCTGAAGTTCACCACCGGATCGATTATCAACGTCAACGGCGGCGGCCACCTCTAGGACACCCGGATCCCATGACTTTGTCCGCGATCACCCGGCAGCGGGAGATCATCGACCGGCGCGCGCTGATGGACGCGCTGTCGGCGCTTGCCGCCGATACGGCGACGCCGGACCGTGCCTCGGTCGTCACGCTGCTGCGCGACGCGCTGAACCGCGGACGGACGGAAATCCGCACCCGTTTCGAGGCGGGCGGCAGCGCCGCCAGTTGCGTCACCGAGCAGTGCTTTCTGATCGACCAGCTGATCCGCATCCTGTTCGACTTCGTCACCGAGCACGTCTACCCGCTCGCCAACCCGACCGAGGGTGAAAAGCTGGCGGTCGTGGCGACGGGCGGCTACGGCCGCGGCGAGATGGCGCCCTATTCCGATGTCGATCTGCTGTTCCTCCTGCCCTACAAGCGGACGCCGCACACCGAGCAGGTCGTCGAATACCTGCTTTATCTGCTGTGGGACTTGCGCCTCAAGGTCGGCCACGCGACCCGCTCGATCGCCGAGTGCCTGCGCTATGCCAAGACC
>Ga0187770_10001506_pt1 | contig 12419 bp, 9 predicted proteins | sample 0116_SJ02_MP02_2_FD_133154 | JGI IMG/M metagenome (GOLD analysis project Ga0187770, IMG submission 133154) | Tropical peat soil microbial communities from peatlands in Department of Meta, Colombia - 0116_SJ02_MP02_20_MG | ecosystem: Environmental > Terrestrial > Soil > Wetlands > Peat | place...
CGCGCCCGAAAAGTTCACCGTAATTGAGTCGCTTGTTCGGGTAGGTTGGAGTGGTCGTAGATGTCGTCTGCGGTGTCTGGGCTATTATTAGCGTCAACGAGGCAACAATAAGCAAAAGAACAACTATCACAGCTATTGGCTTCAATTGCATATGCTTACAATGTAGTGAATTAAGCCTTAACTATTCCTATCCCTTTTTTCCACCACCAACAGCAGGCCCAGAAGTCAACCGTTTGATGTATTAACCTTTGAGTGGTGCGGAGCGGTTTTGCCTCACTACAGGCGAAGCGTTACAAAACGACAATCCACAACTCACAAGCACTACTGCTAGACAATCACAACTCTCTTTTTGGAAGCATTCTTTGACCTTCAGCGTTATTCCCTATACTCGGGCGATAAGGCCGCTCCGAGCACGGGGGTACGCGCTAAAGTTGTAGTATTCGATTTGGCCTTTCCTTTACAAAATGAGCCTCTAAATTGCCTTAGATAACCGAAATTTCCTTATTTGGCAATATAGCTCTTCTAACAGTCCATCCCTGTCCGCATGTATCGACGCGAATGAAGACGGGCGACGGATCTTCGACCCCGAGGTTTTGTAAGATGCTGCTTACTTCACGAACTTGTTTCCTGGAACTAGTGTCGTCTGTGCGCTAAAACAAGAGGTCACAACACTTGCTTCGCTGAGATTCGTAGCGGTGACGCTTCGGTAGGCTGGCCTCTGCATTTCCATTCAACTTTTCCTGAGAACAGCACTCGCATCGTCCCCCGTTGTGCTATCTAGATTAATGTCGAGAAAGCGCTGCGCAAACGCTCAGCCAGAATAACGAGTCTTTGAGTGAAACAGAACGCCTGGCGTTGCGCAGAATTTAAAAAATGCTTCTCCCGTCTAAGCGCTTTTCGTTCCAATCAACGTCAAACAGCTCCAATATCGAGGGCGTTATGTTTATGATGCTCGGAACCTTATTTCTTATCTCTTTGTCGATGTTCCTGAGCAATAGGACAGCGTCTTTGTTATGCCCACCAGATGCCACGTTGTGATCGTGCGCTTTTCCGTAGAGGCTCGAGTTCAGCTCCCATCCGACGCCGTACCCGTCCGCGAGCCAGAAAAGGATATCCGGATATATGCGCTCGCAGAACCGTCCGGGATCAACGTCCTCTCTCGACTTTACCCATTCCATGAGCGGTTCCTGATGAGGCGATCTCAGCGCGGAGAGTGACGCAATCAACGCGTTCCGCATCTCCTCATATTCGTCTTTTGATACCAAATCTCGATTAATCTCAATCCCGCCTTGCGGATACGACTTAATGCCTGCGAAGTTCGATAAGAACGCGCGGCTTTTGGTCTGATCGATAGACCCCGCAGACGAGTACATTGACTTGCCTGTTTTGGTGAGCCGCTCGTTTATCACGACGAGGCGGATCAGGAAGTGTTCGATGTTCAGTCTATTGGAAACATCTAAAATGCTTTTTCTCACTTTGCTGAGCGCCCTCATCCGGTTGCCTTTCGCGGTTACGTAACCGGCTCTTCTTAGGAATTCGTTGATGTTGACCGTCTTGGCAGGCCTTGAATGGTGGCCGTGATCGCTCAGCACGATGAGGCTCACATCGGGGAACATATGTATAAATTCCCCTACAAAGCCATCAATTAACTTATAGTAGTCGAGGATCGTGCCCTTGAACGGCGTGATACCCGGATACGTCGGGTCGCGTTCGTCAAAGAAGCGCCAGAGCCTGTGTTGAATGACGTCTAATAAGTTGAAGTACACAAAAAAAAGGTCCCAGCTTTCGTTTTGGCTCAGTGACATCGCGATGCTTTTTTCCGTTTCGAGTACTGCCTTTCCCAGCGTGATCCATTCTTCCAAATGTTTGATTCCCGGAAATCCACCCCAAAGGCTCCGAAGCGTGTGGGGAATATCGTACTTCGCCATAACGTGCTCAGGGTACGCATCAATGGTGATCTCCGAAGATATCCAGTCCAACTGTCGTTCGAGCGGCGATATGCCTACCATAGCACCGTTTACATCCCAGGGAGGGTACATTAGCTGAGGAAAAACGATGACGCATCGATAGCGCTCTCTGCTAAGATAATCCCAGAACGTCCGTCCTTTCACGGAGTCAATGCTAAGCTTTTGCAAGTCACCCATCGTGGGATCAAAAATGTCGTAAACGTAGAGCAGTCCGTGATTTCCTGGGCTCAAGCCAGTATTGATGCTTGCCCAGGCCGGGATCGTATCGACCGGAAAGATCGACTTGGAGAGAAACGTCGGGCTGTCGTGCACGAGTCGCGCAAAGTTCGGCAGCGCGGCTTGATGATCAGACAAAACGTATGGATCAAGCGAGTCAATGGCCAGTACGATGGTTTTGGTCATGGCATGAGTGAAGTAGTAATAGTAAATGCCTCCTCAGTGAGCTCCTGCACAGTGCGCGTGCCGTCGAGCGTGATCACTTGATCAACGGGAAGTTGCGCTAGTAATTTTCGTTTCTCGTGGTCGCTTCGGCGCAAAAACTCCAGTGACGGTACGTCATTCTTTCGAGCAAAAGCAAGTTCGGGAGGGACTTTCACGTAAAAGATAATTGTGGGGTGGGGGAACAACTTAAAAAGCCACACCACCAATCTGTACGACGTCGAGCTGTCTGCGTGAAGGGCAAGTATGACATCATAGACATAACGGTCCGCTAGCACTATCGTGTTTGTCAGTAACGAAGCGACAAGCAGCGGGCATACCCGCACGAAATAATCAAGCCAGGTGAACCAGTCGAAAAAAGGAATCTTATAATGGGCTGACGCGATGGTCTCCTCACTGCCACGTCTAGTCATGGCCTGTTTTGTCTGCGACGCAAAAGGCTTAAATAACCACGATTCAAAGCCTCGCCAGCCACACCACAGGTACGTGCTGGAGATGCCTGCGCTCGTGAGTGACTCCTGCAGCGATCTAGCAACAGTCGTTTTTCCGGATCCGTCGATCCCCATAAAGCAAGCAAGGATGCGCCTTTTCATTTGATTGTTCCCTGACATACTTGGCGACGCTGAAGGTGTGGGTCGCGAACGATGCGAAAGACTTGAGTCGATAGCCTTCAATGACAATGGTCTGGGTGCCCCAGATATGAACCGGTAAGTCTCTTCTTGCTATTGTCTTTTCCACGCGTGCGGCGCTGCTTGGCCTGATAAACAACTACGTACCGCTGCCCCGACGATAACTTGGGGCTCACATTTGATTCGGAGGCAAAAACTTAAGTGCAGGGCTATGACTGCGCTTGGATATCGCTTACAAGTGGTTTGAGGCAACAGCATAATAATCTTTCGTAAAACCTCAACCGCACGTATCATTGTTTTTTGACAAAACGGGGCAATCTGAATGCGCTCGAGCTTCTTAATGCTGCGAGCGGAAGAGCTCAAGGGCGCCGAAGCAAAGATGTCAGACTGAAAACCTTGAAGCGCGGCAAAAGCGTTCAACAGTTCTCAACGATGAACGAGTAAGTGATAGTGTTTCGTGTCACAGGTTCGCACTCGTGACGAGCACTTGAATGAAATGCGCACGCGACATCTGCCTCGTTCCCTTTAACGCAAACGCTGGCACAACGCTAACCTCCCTGGGCCAACACCTCTTCATATACTGAGACGAGTTGCTCGGCGATGCTCTTCCAGGAGAAGGCATTGAGCACGTGCTGCCTTTGGGAGTCAATCTGCTGATCGGTGTCATTCTTGAAAACTGCTTTGACGGCCCGCGCGATTTGAGCTGAAACGTCTGCTTGCATGTCGATCGGGTGACCACCTATCTCGGACAGAATGTAGCTCAGGCCGCCTAAGTCTGCAAGCACCACAGGAGTGCCGGCGGCAATACTCTCCAAAGCGGCAATCCCGAAAGCTTCGCAGCTGGAGGGCAGCACGAAAACATCTGCGGTTGCGTAAAATTCTTTCAATTTCTCGTCAGATACTTGGCCCATAAACGCGCACTGGTTGAGAACGCGTTCGCTGACGGCCTGTCGCTTGAGTTCTGCGCCGTACCCATCATCTTGACCGATGAACACAAATTTTGTTGACGGGTACTCGTCAAGAATGTCGGCGATCGCGTGCACTAGGTATTGGGGCCCTTTGTATGATACCACGCGACCAACAAACAATACGAGGTGTTGGGGATTGGCAAGGTCTCGCAAGAGCTTTGCAGAAGTCGTGAGATTCGCGAACTCTTCCGGCGTAATGCCGTTGGGGATAATCCTGATTCGCTCCCGGGGTGCGCCAAGTTGAACGTACTGCTCCGCGTTTATTGGAGTGAGGGCGATGAGAGCAGCAGCGGAGCGCAATACAACACGTCCAAAGATGCCGTCTGCGAAGTTTTTAGCCAACTCGCGAAAACCCCCGTATGACGATATTAGATCGTGCGCTGTGAGAACGAATGGCGTCTTCCTGAGTTTCGACGCTATCGCCACGAGGCTCGGTTCAGCGTGTAAATACTGGTGGACGTGAACGATGTCGTATTCTCGAAGGTGCTTGAACAGGTAGCGTATGAGCCCGGGCGTCAGGTACAACGTATAAAGCGCTAGGCTTGGCCTAAATCGGTAGATTTTTACGCCTTCTTCGTCCGCTTCAAAAACGGGTAAGTCTGGCAATGAATTTCGGAGCGTGAGCCCCTTGTTAGAGATGCCGGGCACGTCCTGTTGCGCTACGGAATTCGAGGTGACGACGGTAACGTCGTGACCCAGTTTTGCAAGCTCTCTGGATATGTGGAATGCGTGGAATTCAACTCCCCCCGCCCTCGGATAAAATCGCTCCACGACTTGAAGTATCCTCATCTACCCTCAGCGATATTGTGTCTTCGTGCTTAGAATGCTTTCACATAGCTTGTGACGATACGATTGCACTCAACCGACGTGTGACATCAATTTGAGACATTAAAGCGTTGTGGCTGCAAACTGACAGTTCACTGCATCGGCTTTCATGTTTGAATCTGCTGTATAGCTTTCGCTTCACTTTTATAGCGGGGCGAACCGTCAATAAAAGCGTTAAGAACCGCAGTTGGAAAGTACGAAGCTTCGCCAGATAGAGCATTTCTCTGCGTCATCGCTGCTCTGCGCCGCTTTTCGATGTTGTCACCGCTTTTTGTGAAGTCCGGAGCCGCCACTAGCGTCTCTGTGCGTTTCTTCAGCGCGTTCGCCAAGGTGAAGTGCTCAGCGTGTCCGTGCGTGATGAGAATCGCCTCAAGATCGAGGGGGACATCGACAAGAGTCGCGCGTCGAGGTGATGGTCGTTGAGACTGACCGTCAGGAATCACAAGTGCAGCTGAAACAACTTCTGCTGGAGCTAAAAGTTGAACTTTATGAGGCATCAGCCTGCTTCAAATTGAAGCACGACTCCAGGCTCCGAGGAGAGCTGTACAGATTGAAAGATAGACAATTGACAATTCATCGCTGGTTGAGGTGCGCCTTTGCTTACTTTTTATAGCAGCTGATTAAAGTACCCGTGCCGGCCCCCAGCCGGTCCATGATCAGTTCGATAGCATTAAACGCCAGGTAGCGTTTGCCCTCCACAAGGTATGGATATCCTTTACATTGTAGGATGTGAAAGCCGTACAGTTCCAAGATCGCCCTTAACGCTCGACGTGTGTACAACTTCTGGTGCCTATTCTCTGCTGGTACGGACTTAGCACTCTTGTAATCTGCAGCGAGGCTCTTATCGTGAGAGAAACTAAACATTTTTCCCGCGTTTGCGTGCCTCCAGCTGTTATCTAAAGAGAAGGGTTGAAATGCTAACATTAGCGATATTCTGTTAAACCATGCGGCAAAATTTGGTGTCGTAAGAACGAGAGTGCCTCTCTCTCGTAAGATTCGATAAACCTCCTCGAAGAAATGATCGGGATCTTGCAAGTGTTCGAGCACTTCTCCTGCAAAAACAGCATCGAAGTAATCGTTTGGGAAGGGATACGGGTTTTTGTCGACATCCAAAACGAACATCTTGATTCCTTGTTCTTTGGCCGGGTTTATGAACGCATCATTTTGATCTAGTCCGTAGACTTCAGCTGCATCACACGCATGTTTTATCTGGATCGTGAAAGACCCGCCGTTGCAACCTACATCTAAAAAGCGCTCGATATCTTGCTTACGACTTGCAAATACCTTAAGAACTCGATCCAATCGTGCCTTGTCCCACTTTAGCACGGGACTTGCTAAAACTTCGTCATTCATGTTAAACTCAGAAAATTACTTGCGGAATTCCAAAGAACTACAATAGAAGTTCTCAACTCAACATCAATGACCGTCGCCTGAAGTTTGTGCATAAAGTATTTAACAAGACCGACGACCTAATACGAAGAGCAGCAGAAATTAGCTTTTTATGAAATACGGTGATTTTGAACTTTAACCGCTCGAGCTGCAATGTTGATTCTTGTTGCAGCACCAGACAACTTAAAGAAGAAGTCGGGATCATGAATGGCTACTGCGCGATTGCGGTCATTATAGCGTCTACGTGCGAACGGAAACCGTGCAGTTATCCGCGCAGCACAGCGCAAGGTTTTAGACAAATTCTAACAGCGTAGATCCCGTAATAGCGACCGCCTGTGCGAGGCGCACGACAACCAGGTTCGCGCCAAATGCTCGATTTCTCGTCGCGCCGGTCAGCAATGAGTCCGATGCAATTGAAGGAGCGATCACACGCACCGGACCTTAACATATTTCCGAGGTGTGCCTTCCGCGGCTAATAAAAAGCGACGCGAAAAAAAACGCGAACACAAAGACCTAGTGCCGTTAACGGCGCGTTGCATCCCGCTGCGATCGTCGTTCACGATTGCGTTGCGGTGTTCTATTCTGCCTTCGCCACGTAAAAATCCGACGTTTTTAGATTATCAGCCACCGGGGCTCTTCTCCTTAACGTCCTGCACCCTCACTTGACTTATATAGGCTTTTTTGACGGTGGTGGCCGAGCACGGCATATATGCTGATTTTGCACGTCACGTTTGAGCAGACAATGGGCGCGAGCAGAGCTTCAGATTGCGCTCTTAGATTACGAACCAAACGGGCGACGCGGCCTAACGCTGCGACGATCGATGACGAAACTCAGAGTTCTGTAGCTTATGTCGGTCCACGTAAAGCTTCCGAGGCGACGAATGTGTACGAGAGTACGAAGCCGCCGTGATACTAGGGCTACGTCGCCGATGCACCGCTCACTGTGCAAAGACGATCTTCAGTGCCTAGCGGTCACTGAAGCATTTGCTGGTAAATTTTGACAAGACGTCCTGCGATATTTTCCCACGAATAGGGGAACACAAGTTCTCTAGTTCTGAACGCAGTTCCACTGGCTTTCAGCACCTTGAGCCTGTCAGCAAACTCTTCGACTTCGGCATAGTAGAGACCTCCCGCCTCCTCAAAAACCTGCGGCAGGCCGCCAAACCGGGTCGAGACAACGGGTAACCCCGAGGCCATTGCCTCAAGAACGGAAAGAGGGATATCAATGCTTCCTGCAGGATCCGTCGTGGGAAATATATAGCAGTCCGAGAGCCGATAAAAATCCTCGACGTTGGGATTGAAAGCTTTTGCCACCACGACGCCAGCCTCCTTTAATACGGCGCCAACTTGGTGCTCATATTTGGTTGACGGTCTGCCAACTAAAAGAACTTGGTTTTCGTCATCTTGCTGGATCTTCTTCAGACACTCCACGTTACGCCATTTCCGGACAGATCCCACGTGTAAGACGACAAATTTGTCTGATTCCACATTGTAGCGCGTGCGCAGCTCCTTTTTTTTCGAGTCTGACACAGGGCGGAACCTCCTGAGATCAACGCCGCTGTACACAAACGGCAGCACGTTGCAGCCAAGCCGGCGATACGTCACTTCAGCTTCTCTTGACTGGGTCAGTACAAGGTCAGTTTTTAAGAACGGAACGGCGGGTTCAAGAAGCGTAGAAGCCGCAAACCAGAGCCCGTGGGAAAACCCCCGGAATGGAATGAGGGGTGAAAATATGACAGTCTTGGGATTCTTGCACCTGCGCTGGAGGATGCGCGTTAGCAAAAAACTGAAAGGAGAGGCTGCTGTGATTGAGTGTATCACGTCCGGGCTGAACGCCTCGACCTTCTCCCACTCATCTCGCGATCGCAGACGTAGTAGGTCAAAAAACGTGACGTCGCATTCTCTCGCTAGGATAGGCAACAGGTTGTGAGCCATGACTTTGCGAGCTTCGTCCGGCGGCGAGATCGTGCCGACTAAGCATATCTTCACTTTAAGATTCCTCACAGATCGTTTTTGAATGTCTCTAGAGTTTTGAATCTCAAAGCCCGTAACGTGCCGCTAGTCTTTGCACTTGACCCGAGTTGTTCACTGAAGATCCAGGCGGCACTGAGCGCGACAGTTGAGTCTAACTTGCTGTTCATTGTCATTTACGGCGCTGTCGTTGCGTTGTACCAAACGGCTGCTAAGCGGTTCATTTAAGGGCCAAAGGGCTGGCGTGACTGAGAACGTAGGAATCCAGCGAAGATTGACATCGACCGCAGCGGCCATCCTCAAGCACCCAGTAGCTACGTCACATAGACCTGTTGGCATGCTTCAAGAATGTACGGGCAGATTTTAGCAGTCCGGTTAACTCCCATAAACCATCCCTGCTGAGAACATTCCGGACGGCGATTCGAGCGAAAGAAGCGCTGAAATAGTACTGTTTGAGCGCCGACTCGACACTACAGACGAGATCGTCACTCGACAAATCTGGGTAAGAAATGACGCATCGCTGAAATCCGTGCTCATCAATCGTCCTGCTCGAATCGGATTCGACCAGAAAGCCGTTGTCAGAGATCCATTGGTAGAATTCCGTCCCAGGAATTGGGGTTGCCACTGCTATCTGAAGCATGTCGGGTTTTATCTCCTTAATGAACCGTATTGTCTGCTGTATCGTGTCGTCGCTCTCCTCAGGCAAACCAAAAATGAAGTCGCCCAAAATCTTTAGGCCTGCCCTTTTTGCATCAACGGTAAACGCTTTCGTGTCGGCAGTCGTGACGCCTTTTTTAATATTTTTAAGTATCTTGTCGCTGCCCGACTCGTAGCCGACATCAATGAGGCGGCAGCCAGCTGACTTCATTATTTGCATCGTTTCATAATCGAGAGTGGCGCGCGCATTGCAGGACCAGCGAACCTCAAGGTCACGTTGTTGCACTTCGGTGCAGATCTCTCTCACTCGCTTCTTGTCGATCGTAAACGTATCGTCTTCAACAAAGATCTCCTTGACGGCAGGGAGCTCCTTGCTGACATACTCGAACTCGTCAACGACATTGGTGACGCTTCTCGCGCGGAACTTCGTACCCATGAACGTCCTCGGCCACGAGCAGAACGTGCACCGGTTTGGGCAGCCGCGTGCCGTAAATAGCTGCACCATTGGGTACAGTGCGTGGCTGAGCGTGTAATCCCTAATGTCAAGGTGGTTCTTGTATACGCTTGTTACGAACGGGATGGCGTCGAGTTGCTCAGAAGTCATGAATGGTCGATCAGCGGTCTGGAGGGTGTGGCCGCCTCGCCGGTAAGAAATCCCGGGCACCTCTCCCAAATCAGTCCCTTCCTCAGTTGCCACAGCGATGTCTCTGATCGTGAGGTCGTACTCGTACTTTCCCACCACATCCACGTGTTCGTCTTGAAGCATTGCTTCGTCAGCCTGAGACGCGGGCGGTCCGACTAACACCGACAAAAAGTCACTATCTTGTTTCAACTGGCGGATGATGTCAACGTCGTTTTTCACGCTTGCGAAATTTGACTCGATCACGAGAATATCCGGATCAAACGCGTCAATATCATTTCTGACCTCTGGCACCCCCCATTCCTTTGCTGACGCGTCTACCAGTTTGGCTTGGCAGCCTGCATCTTCAATGACTCCTGTCGCGTACGACAACCAAATCGGGTACCAGTACGTACCCCCCAGCGCGACAACCCCCTGCCACCTCGTGCACCTATGAAACTTGGACAGGATTTTTCCGTTTGACACAAAAGGTGGATGCAGAAAATAGACTCTCATTTAGTGCCGCCGCCGTTCGTCATCTTCAGTGTCCAAAAGCAAAAGTTGCTCTCCGAAATTCCGGATCAACCCAACCGATCGCCACCTAGCGCTTAAGTTCATACCTCTACGTCCTAATCGGGCGAGAGCGGCCTATAAATGTTTCTCTGCGCTAATTGTGAGAGGCACGGGCAACTGTCCTTCCGTTTAGTCCAAATTGAGCTCTGCAGGTTCGGCTCCCGCCCTCGTCGAATCGATTTTTTCCCAAAGCACGGAGTATCTCCTGGAAAAAAAGGCTATCCAGGCCACCAAAAGCAGGTATTCGTCGAAAAGCACGTATCCTGCTACTCGAAGGAATGAGAACTTCACGGGCCGGGTACTGACGTCAGCCCGGTGTAATTGCGGCCCGAACCGCAGGTACACAGCGAGCAGGATCAGAAAGAGTGCGGACATGATAAATATATGGTCCAGCACTACAAACGGGTTCCAGATGAGTGTATAGCAGACGAGTATTCCGAAAAACATGAAGGGGGTGGCCATAAGCAAGCCTTTGTGGGACGGAAATATTATGAGGCGGTACCAGTCCGTCGGGACAAAGAGATACCGCCAGTGCTTGAAGATGTTTTGAATGGTGCCCAAGCAACGCCGTTGTTTTTGAGTTCGTTGTTCGCTAAACGACGTGGGGGAGGGCTCGTAACATATTGCATTGGGCTCGAATGCCACCTTGTAACCCTTTTTCCGTATCGCTATTGACATATCCAGATCTTCGCCAATCATCGCGGTGTCAGCATCGACGATGCTTTTTCTCCAAGCGTTAATCTCCCCTTGGAAAAGGCACGCGGAATCTAACGCGGACTCGCCTGTGCGAAGCAAGGTTTCAAGGTCCCAGTAGAACTGTTCGGTGCGCGGAAGTGGGTTTTCAGGATTCGACACCACGTATCGCCCCCCAACTCCGCCTATCTCAGCTCTCTCGAAATGCGGGCCTAGCTCTGCGAGCACGTCGGCGTCAAAGAATGCATTTGCATCCGTAACGAGGATGATATCCCCCGCGGCATGGGCGCTGCCACAGTTGATTGCAGAGGCCTTGCCCATGCGTTCGTCTTCGCATACAAGCTTCGTCCGCGGCGCCCCATCTTCTGCGCACAATCGCTCAACGATACGCGTCGTTGCATCCGAGGAGCCTGAGTCGATCACAAGGATTTCGTACTTGTCCTTTGGGTACCGCAGCGCCTGTAGATTCTGGATCCGCTTCTCGATAACTGCCTCTTCATTGAACGTCGGCACAAGTATGGAGAAGAAGGGCTGAAATGCATAGTTCTTCTTGGCGCCCTTATGAACAAGAGCGAACCGTAACATCAAGAGCGGGTAGCCCACAAACACCCAGATGAGAAGAGTTGCAAGCGTATACACAGCGATAAGCGCGAGCGTATGAACGGGAAACTCGTTCACTAAAGGTATGTCCGCAGGTACGGCGACAAAAGAAGATGCAGTTATGCCCAGCATTCGTTTTGTCCCCGATTGGTCGTCTGCTCTTGCGGTATCGTCCGTAGCATCGGTTATTCCCATCTTGGCAAGCCATCGGTTGCTCAATTCAGCAGTGATAAACTGCTTAATCCGACGAAAGCTACCGCTGTGCCAAGTATTTCCAAAGCCTCTTCTGTTTACCAGGGAGTGAACGCCCGTTTTGAAAACGCGCCCCAAATAAACGAGATCGGTCTCCCCGGCACTAACATAATACGCTAAAATATAAAAGGTTTTTGGCAATATTGCAAGGAAGATACAATATTGCATTAAAATAGCAACATTGACCGCCAAAAGAGGCCAACGCTTCCACGACTACGTCAAGAACCTCTTCAATGAACACCAGTTTGCAGCTCTGCTAACTCAGGACAAAATCAAGCCGTGACAGATGAGAACATAAGTTATCCTTAAAAAAAGCAACCATTGGAACATTCACGATGGTGTTAAAAGGAAATAAGAGGGGGCCTGACAATTGGTTGGCAACAACTATACTGGCGGCTACCGCACGCCTCGTGTCGGTGCGTTGAAGGTCCGAAGCGATCGCCATGTCGGGCGTGCAGAGCGCACGCAGGATAAAGCCAGCAGTGACGTCTAGGTCCCGCTCGAAACGCAGCTGAGCGCATCGCAGATACTCTGTTAAGTTCGCCCGTGAGAACACACGCGTTGCTGATCAGTTTCCAATGTGCAGTGGTGCTTCACCGGAAATCCTGGTCAATACTCTACGACAAAGTGGCAGCGACTGGGGGATTATATTGCTAAAACGGTCGTAATAAACGTCTGATGCGGTTTCCAAGCGGTGATTGCGGCCGTATCACTTGTGGGGCGGGCGGTTTTTTTGGATGCTGTGAATGTCGAAGTCAAAGCGGAGCGTTTCAGACTCGGGGGTTGCTGCTGTCTGCCTTGTCAAACTCAAAATACGACATAACACCAAGGCCAACGC
>Ga0187770_10001508_pt1 | contig 12412 bp, 11 predicted proteins | sample 0116_SJ02_MP02_2_FD_133154 | JGI IMG/M metagenome (GOLD analysis project Ga0187770, IMG submission 133154) | Tropical peat soil microbial communities from peatlands in Department of Meta, Colombia - 0116_SJ02_MP02_20_MG | ecosystem: Environmental > Terrestrial > Soil > Wetlands > Peat | place...
AATCTGCTGTGAAACTTTGCTGAAGCGATACGAGGGGATCATGTTGTCGGGGAACGCGTCTCCGGTGAGCGGATCGATGATCGCACCGGCGTAGACTGTCTGCCCAAGGCTGTCAGTCCCTAGCACAACGCTTTTGTTCAGCAGTGCGCTGAAGTCACCATTCAGAAAATTCATCGTCGGAACAGTGGAGGCAAGCGCCCCGACGCCGATGTTTGAAAATGTGTATCGTTCGAAAGCCGAATAGAAGAACAGCTTGTCGCGTTTGATCGGTCCGCCAACGCTTGCTCCGTATGTGTAGAGGCTGTCGGCGGGCTTACCAAACGCGAGCTCGCAGCTTGCGGCGGTTTGGCCGAGAGCGCCCGGGGCGCTCAGGCAGAGCGCCTCGTTGTATTTATCGCCGAACGATCGCGCGTCGAACGCTTCGTTGTGCATGTAGTAGAAACCGCTGCCATGCCATGCGTTCGTGCCCGATTTCATTTCATAGCGGAAGACGCCGCCGCCCGTGCGGCCATCATCGGCGCGCGTGCCGGCGCTGGTGACCTGAAACTCCTCAACGGCCTCCATCGGAGGAGCTGACTCGCTGAGATAACCGCCGATCTGCGAGACCGCGGAAGTGCCATCGATCATCACTTCCTTAGTGTCCGTAATACTGCCATTGATGTGAGAGGCGAAGTCCTTGTCCGGCGCATTGGGTCCGGTACCCTCGACGCCGGGAACATAGGCGAACATGAATGCAGCAAGATCGCGTCCGCCTTGCACATTGAGCGGCAATTGGGTCACTGCTTCGTCGTTCAGGTTCGTCGAAATGGACGCGGACTCGGTCTGCAGGAGCGGAGGGTCCGCGGTGACACGCGCCGTCTCGACCCGAGAGCCAACGGCCAGCGCCAAATCGATCTTGGCCACCTGGCGGATGGCGAGCGTAATACCGGACCGCTCGTAGTCGGCAAAGCCGTCCTTGGAGCTTGCCAAGGCGTACTCTCCGACGGGCAAATCCAGCAGCGTGTACTCTCCATCGACGTTCGTGCTCGTCACGGCTTGCAGGCCGTTTTCAACATTCGTCGCTGTTACGCGGGCCCCCTCGATCACGGCCCCACTGAAATCGTGAACGGTTCCCGTGATTGATGCTCGGTCCGACTGGGCGGACGCTCCGCGAACACAAAAAAGTAAAGACACGACAGCGATAGTAAGACCGAATCTCATATGACCCAGGTTCCCAAGGGCTCTAGAGTAAAAGCCAGCTATCGCTTGCCTGTTGAATGCGTTACCGCCACCGCGTTTGCGGTGAACGGAGATAGAAGGATTTGGCGGGTTAATGTGAGAAATATGCCGAGGCTAGAGGCAACCGGATCCGGCCCGCTGGGTATGACCCAGCAGATTCGCTGGTATCCCAGAAGGTTTCGGCTGCGTCACTCGAGAGGCCAGCCATCGGCGAATTCCCAGGGGATGCGACCAGCAAACACGCTTGCCACCGTTGCCGTTCGTTGCGCAACAGGGAAGCTCGACCGACGCTCCAATCGGCCGAAAGGTTCCGGATCGCACCTGCCAGATTGTATAGCTTGGTGCAGATTGAGCGAAAGGAAATCTTGGTTCCGGGGGCCGCGCCGATTTTGCCCACCCTTATAGACCAAATATGCCCGGAGAAAGCGAAACAGACTCCCGCGGCCAGTCTCCGTTCGACGCATTCGTCGCCTCCCGGTTTACCGGAGCGCGTACACGCGGACATAATCGACTAACATTCGCTGCGGGAAGACTGTCGACTGATCCGGCTTGCTCGGCATGTCTCCGCCAACGGCGAGGTTCATCATTAGGAAGAACGGGTGATCGAACACCCAACGGGCTCCCGGCGGCAAATCCGACGGCGTCCGGCTCGAATACAGGTCGCCATCGACATAAAAACGCACGAAGGCCGGTCCCCATTCCACTGCAAAAATATGAAACGAATCGCTGAAACTTCCGGTAGTAAGGCGAAAGCTGCTCGTCAGTGAATCTCTGCTGGAGTAGCCGGGACCGTGCAGGGTGCCGTGAACCTTTGCATCCGAGAATCCAAATTCCTCCATGACGTCGATTTCGCCGCAGGCAGGCCAGCCGGCGGTGGAAAAGTCGTCTCCGAGCATCCAAAACGCCGACCAAATTCCGTGCCCCGGCGGATTTTGAATTCGCGCCTCGAAGCGGCCATATTTCTGGCTGAAAAGCCCTTTAGTGCTGAGCCGACCGGACGTGTAGTCGCGCTGGATGCCGTCAGGACCGGTGAACTTTTCCGCGATTGCTTCGATTACAAGGTGGCCATCTTCCTGGCGAACATTCTGGGGACGGGAGGTGTAATACTCGAGCTCGTTATTTCCCCAGCCGTTGCCGCCACTCTGGACAAGCCACTTTCTCGCGTCTGGCAGCGAGCCGTCGGGACCGTCGAATTCGTCGTGCCACGTCAAAACCCAGTCGCTATTGGTAGCCGATGTTGTTGACGCTGCTTCTTGACCGCGTACCGTTTCAAAGCAAAGGAGAAACAGCGCGAAGGTGGCAAAGACGGTGAACCTCCGGGCGACAGCTGTGCCCCAGAAAATCCAGATTCGTTTCCGTGAAGCGACAAGTCCGGCGGTTAACCTCGACCCTTGCAGATTTTCGACGTAATTGGAAATAGGCGGGCGTAGATACCCCGCCGCAGGCTTCGCCATCGTTCTCCGTAGTTAACTACGAGATTCGGCCAAACAAAATCTGGAATACAGAATACGCACGTCGGCGGCGGACCGAATCCCTAATGTTCGGAATCGCGCGATACCACTTTCGCGGTAGATTTGCCAGTACGCCGCTCCAAATCGGCTGCCAGGAAGCTTTTTTGGAAAAACTCTTGAGTTGCCGCTGCTTTTCAGCGCCATCGCGCGGCCGCTCCGGCATTACGGGGCTGAATCGGGCCCTACCACGATTGGGTTAATTCTGGCGCGTCCTTCCGGGGTAGCAAAAAAACATTCGATCTCGTGATGTGCCGAAAAGCGATTTCGCACATCATCGCGTCGACTCGCGGAGAGGCCGAATGAGCGGTTCCGCAGCCGACGACCTCAGACGCGAAATTCAACGAGGAGGGTCACAAACATGTTTATCGAGAATTTTACTGGAGTCGACCAAGGCTTGGTGGGCGCGTGGATGGGTACCGACGATGGGGCCCTTGTTGAGGCCGCAAAGAGCGGCGACAAAACGGCGTTTGAAATTCTAGTCGTGCGGCACGAACGCAAGCTTCTCTTCACGGCAATGCGAATCACCGGCAACCGCGAGGACGCGGAAGACGTAGTCCAGCAAGCCTTCCAGAAGGCGTACATGTACCTGCCGGATTTCGAAGGACGCTCTTCATTCTCAACCTGGCTGACGCGCATCGCGCTCAACGAGGCGCTGATGCTGAAGCGTAGCGGACGGAGATCGCGTGAGGTTTCCATAGACGACGCGCCTGGCGGAAACGAGAACTCCACGACATATGAATTCCCGGACAGAAGGCCGGATCCGGAACACAACCATTTCCAGAATGAAAGGCGGCAAATTCTGTTCTCCGCGATGAATGAGCTTAGGCCGGGGACGCGCGCCGCATTGCAGAGCTGCGAAATCGAGGAGCGGTCGGCGAGGGAAACGGCCCGGATGCTGGGGCTGTCCATCAGTGCTGTGAAATCGCGCGTGAACCGGGGTCGCAAACTCCTTCGCGAGAAGCTCAAGCATCAAATCTTGGCCGGGGGCGCAGTTCATCCGAACCGATTGCGACCCACTGCGTGAGGAGTATTGACCAAGTCGTGCGACCGGCGCGCGAGCTTTCAAGAGCACTAGGACGAGCGTTTAGCTGTGGAGGCTTTCCGCACCGCGGCTAGGCCCTTCCAATCCTCCAAGTCCTGCTCGGGCTTTTCTGTGCGATACTTCGCGTAGAGGGCGATCACCTCTGGGTCCTCCAAGATGTCCACCTGTACGCCCTTTTGCCGGAGCATCTCTTCATTGCCGGAGCAGTTTGTGATGTCGCCCACGACCAGCCGCTTGAATTGGCGCATGTAGATTAAAGCCGCGCAGATGTCGCATGGACTAAGCGTCGTGAACATAGTCGTCTGACTGAAATCCTGGCGGCCAGCGTCCCGCACCGCAGACGTTTCGCCGTGGTTATAGGGATGGTTCTCCTGAACCAGCGTGTTGTGACCCTTGCCAAGGATCTGCCGCGTCTCATTGTTGATGATCACGCCACCGATCGGCGATCCATCTTCCTCGTACCCTTTTCTCGCGAGAAAGAAGCCAATCCGCATGAAATCCTTGTCCGTAAGCTTCTTGAAGAAGCCCCCTTCGACGATTTTCGGAAGGCTCTTCGTCGGAAGATGAGCGATCGCGTTTAAGACTTCGTCGGTGACGGGAGTGTCTTTGGTGATCAACGCCTTCATGGCGACTCCTTGCAGAATTCCGACGTCACCCTCGGAGATGCGAAACGCACTCTCCAAGAAAAATCAGGACGGTGTTAGGTCGATCAGGCTACGCCTGCCCGTGGTTCGACTTGAGCGATCCCGGCATTCATCACACGTTGGCCCTCGTGAAAGCAGTAGAGAACAAGCTCCACCCGTGTAGAGACGCCCAACTTGTCAAAAGCCTTCAGCAAGTAGTTTCTGATTGTGTGTTCGCTAAGACCGAGCTCGGTGGAAATGGCACGGTTCGTCATACCTTCGGCAACTAGGCGAACAACCTCAGCTTCCCTGCGGGAAAGCAGCTCGACACCCCGCGCATCGTGCAGCTGAAGCGGGCGGGTCTGGCCCAGTGCGTCGATCAAATATCCGAGGTGTTCGCTGCTGGCCCACACTTGGCCATTGTGCACGGCCTGTACGCACCTCGCAAGCGTGTGCAATGGCTCGTCACGAAACACGACACCGTGGGCCCCGCAGCGGAACGCTTCTGTAACGAGCTCTCGCTCACGCGATCCGAGCAGGAGAATCGCGCGGGTTTGAGAGTGCGACGACCGCAGCTCGCGCACGACGCGGAAGCCCTGAAAAGGTCCGTCTTCCAGCGGAGCGCTGACGACAAGGACTGCCGGTTGTCGCTCCGCACAGACGGCGAGTGCAGCGTGCGAGCCCGTCGCGGAGCCGACGACAGCGATGCGAATCCTCTGGTAACGCAGCGCGCTCGCCATCAGCTCGCACGCCAAATGGTTCGGTTCGGCGACAACTGCGGATACGGCACAGTTTTTCGCAAGCCCCGCGTTGAGCATCGCTTCCTCGCACTCACCGAGCCGCAAAGTCGGCGAATTTTAGAAAATGCGAAGCTGTGAATTCAACTCGGAAAAGTACGCAGAGATCTGCGGGAATCCGCAGGCGCAACACCCGCGGACTAGAGTTTCGGGCCTCCACAGGCAGATGCTGCGAGAACTGATCGGCGCAAAGTTCACCAGGTGCGGGCCAGCGCGAGTCCCGCTTCCCGCTCAAAACATTCGCGCGTAGACCATTGAAGTAGAAGAACTTACGCACAGAAGCAGGTGTCTAGACCCGTGGCTTCGACGGGTCCAGGGACATTTGTCCTATGCGACAGCGGGCCTTTGTCATCAACCGCGAGGGCGCCATTACGGCCAAATTCAAATGGGACACTTGTCGAACCGAGCGGGGCACCGCCGTCCAGCCACTTGCTAACCAAATCGATGACATCGCGGACATGCGGTCCGCCGTAGCTGAGAGTGACATTCCGCTTCTTGCGCGGATTCGCGCGGCGGCGTACTTTGCCCAGCGATTTCCCTCTCAGTCTTTCGAACGGGTGCTGAACTTTGAGACGTCTTGAACTTGCGCTGTGTCTGGTCACCGTTTTCCAAGTGTCAGTTGCACTTGCGCAGTCTCAAGAATCGTTTCAACCGTCGGGCGCGAATCTCGCCACAAGCAACACCGGGATCCGCGATGCCCGTTACCGGCTGTGCGCGACCGACGTGATTGCACTCACATTCCCTCTGACGCCGGAATTCGACCAAACCGTGAATATCCAGCCCGACGGCTTTGCCAGTCTTGCGGGCGCCGGGAGCGTGCGACTGGCAGGCCTGACAACGCAGGAGTCAGGGGAAGTAATCCGTGCTGCTTACGCCAAAGTTTTGCACGATCCGATCGTTAGCGTAGAACTCAAGGACTTCAACAAACCTTATTTTGTGGTCTCCGGCCAAGTCAACCGGCCGGGCAAATACGATCTGCGGGGTGACACGTCGGCGACGCAAGCCATCGCCATCGCCGGAGGATTTACGGAAGCAGCGAAGCACTCACAAGTGTTGCTGTTTCGCCGCGTGAACAACGACTGGTACGAAGTGAAGCCCCTCAACCTCAAGCGAATCCTTCACGGGCAAAACATAGATGAAGATCCCGAAATTCATTCGGGCGACATGCTGTACGCGCCGCAGAACCTTATTTCGAAGGTGAAGAGGTACATCCCGTCGTCGGGATTCGGCGCTTATTACCAGTTGAGTCCCTGAGGCGCAAAAGACAGCTCGCGATGGACGAGATCGTAGCCCAGTCCGGCAGCAGGCAGGTGGCGCATCCGCTGACGATGCGCGACGTAGCCATGCCGTTTTTTCGGCAACGAAGGCTCGTGTCGCTGATTTTCCTCGGCATTTTCTGTGGTGCGATCCTGACCGCTGCGGTGCTTCCCCGAAAATATGAAGCCGAGATGAAGATCCTCCTGAACCGCGATCGGCAGGACGCAGTCGTTACGCCCGATCCGAACGCGCCCGCTCCGATTACCGCCGTGCCGGCAATCTCGGAGGAGGATATCAATTCGGAAGTGGAGCTGCTGAAGAGCCGCGACCTGCTCGAACAGGTCGTGCGAGCGTGCAACCTTGAGCCGGTCCGGGAATCCTTGTGGCAGCGCAGTATGGACCGCGTCCGCGGAGCACCGCCGGCAGAGGATGCGCATCTCGCACGTGCAGTGGAAACACTTGGCAACAAGTTGACGATCGATCCGCTTAAAAAATCGAACCTGATCCGAGTTGCATACTCGTCGCGCGATCCCCAGCTTGCCGCTCGTGTATTGCAAGCACTCGCTGCCTTCTACCAGCGGAAACATGCCGCCGTGCATCGCCCGACCGGCACGTTTCAATTTTTCGACGATCAGACAAACCGCTATCGCGAAGAAGTTGCTGCCGCAGAAACGCGCCTCACGGATTTCGATCGTGACCAGAACGCGGTCGCGCCCGATGCACAAAAGCAGCTCGTGCTGCAACAACTGAGCCAATTCGAAGCGGAGATGCACGAGGATGATTCGAGCGCGCGCGCCGCGCAAGAACGCGCAAAAGCGCTCCGATCCGAGCAGTCCGCTTCTCCCGATCGGCAGATAACCCAGATCCGGAACTTTGGCAATGCACAGCTTCTCGCAGACCTGGAGAGCTCGCTGCTCTCGCTCGAATTGAAACGCAGCGAAATGCTGGCGAGGTACGCGCCCGAATACCCGCCAGTTCAGGCGCTGGAACGGGAAATCAACGATGCGCGCCAAGCCGTTCAGCAAGCGCAACAAACCGGAATCGAGGACGTCACCACGGATCGCGTGCCGGCGCAGGACTGGATGATGACGGAACTCGCAAAGGCAGAAGCGGACCGCGCGCAGTTCGCCGCCCGGGCCATCTCCACTGCCCGCATCGTGCAACGCTACGAGGAATCAGCGCAAAAACTGGATCAGGCGGCCACGGCGCAGAATGACCTCGTTCGCGACGTAAAGGCCGCCGAAGATAACTACCTGCTTTACCTCCGCAAGCGCGAGGAGGCGCGCATCTCGGACGAGCTCGACACCAAGCGGATCGTCAACGTATCGATCGCCGAGGCGGCTACCGTTCCCGCTTTGTCTACTCTGCACCTGGGATGGCTGCTAGTCGGCGGATTCTTCAGCGCGTCTGCGGTGAGCCTCGCGACAGGCTACGCGGCCGACCGGATGGCCACGTCGTTTCGCACTCCGGACGAGCTTCGCCACTTCCTGGATGTGAAAGTCCTCGCGTCGATCCCAGCACCCACGGCGGGAGAAAAGTAATGCTGTTCGATTACTTCGGCTTCATCGAACAGCCGTTCGGCGTTACGCCCGACCCTCGTTTCCTTCATTTCGGTTCCAAACACCGCGAAGCGCTCGCATCACTCGTCTACGGAACTGAGATGAATCGAGGATTTCTCGCACTCATCGCGCCGCCGGGGATGGGGAAGACTTCCCTGCTCTTTCACTTCCTCGAGGGTCTGCGAAACAGGGCCCGTACCGCGTTCCTATTTCATCACGCCAACGATCCGCGCGACCTGATGCGTTATTTGATCGCAGACATCGAGCTTGACGGGGCGGGCAAGAGCCTGCCCGAGATGCACGAAATGCTGAATCGCGTCCTGACGGCCGAATTGCAAGCGGGGCGGCGCTTCGTTCTCGTGATCGACGAAGCTCATAACATGAGCGAAGCAGTACTCGAGTCGGTGCGGCTCCTCTCCAATTTTGAGACGCCGTGGATGAAGCTGATGCAGATCGTTCTCTCCGGGCAGCCGCAGTTGGGCCGATCCCTGGCGCGGCCTTCGATGTGGCAGCTTCGGCAGCGCATTTCCTCCTTCATCCGGCTTCAGCCGTTGACCGCAGCGGAAATCAGCGCCTACATCGATCATCGACTTTGGGTTGCAGGGTACAAAGGCGCGCCGCTATTCGCCCCGTCCGCGAAAGCGCTCATCGGTGAACACAGCGACGGCATTCCGCGCAACATCAACAATCTCTGCTTTCAATCGCTCTCGATCGCGTGCGCGATGGGCAAGAAGCATGTCGATTCGGAGATGGTGCGTGAGGTGATTGGCGACCTTTCGATCGAAAATTTCCATTCGGTCGCGGAGGACCGACCGCCTACGGCCTCGCATGAAGGATCCCCTGCTAGATCGACTCCTTCGGCGACTCTTCCGGCGAAGCCAGCCAGGCAAACCACCAACGCAGGCCGCCGGTCCGGTCGTAAGGTCGCAATTGCATCATTTGCGGTGTTGTTCCTCGGCTTCGTCTCCGGCGCTTTCTGGAAAAGCGCTGCTCCCCCGAGTCTAGTCGGCGCCACGCCAAGCGTCGAGGCAGCGGCTTTCCCGTCCGTGGACGCCCTGTCAGGAGCGCCGGAGACGACACCCAGCACATCCGAATCGCTGGGTCTGGCTGAAGGATATAATGCCCGCCGCTCGCCAATGCAGAGCGATCTCGGCGCAACACAGAGAGACCAGAGTCTTACCGTCGTTGTGAAACCGGGCGTGACGCTCAAGCACTTGGGACTGCTCTATCTGGACAGGTACGACTCCGTCACGCTCGCCCAAATCCGCGCTCTAAATCCGACGCTCACGGACCCCAATCACATCGAAGCAGGGCAATTGCTTCGACTTCCGCCCCCGCGCGGGACGTACGTTCGCCCGACGCCGGCTACAACGAAGTTGGAATCTCGCGAGGGACTGCCGTGAGCCGCAACTTCGAGATTTTGCAACGCACTGCTGTGCGGCCAGACTTGTTTCCTCCTGCCGCTGTGCGTGCCGCAGAGTCCGCCGAAAGCACCGGAGCGTCAAAGCTTCGAGGTACGGTGGACGACGAAATCACGAAACTCGTGCAGCGATTGTTTGCATGGCCCGCCGCCAGCTCGCCAGCCGTTGTCGCTTTTTGCGGACTCGATCACGGGGCCGGTTGCAGTTGGGTCTGCGCGCGGACGAGCGAAGCGCTTGCGGAAAATGTGCCCGGCCGTGTGTGCGTGGTCGACGCGAACCTTCGCTCGCCTTCGCTGCATACGTATTTCAACGCCGCGTCACTTTCCGGATTTGCCGAAGCGATGCGCGATTCCGCACCCATTCGCGACTTCGCGCGCGCAACGGGGCAAAGCCATCTGTGGCTGATGACGTCCGGCGAGGCTCACGGCGTACCAAACGGCGCGCTCAACCCAGACCGGCTTCGCGCACGATTCGCCGAGCTGCGCGCCGAATTCGATCATGTCCTAGTAGATACGCCTCCGATGAACGCCTATTCGGACGCAGTGGCGCTTGGTCGCGTCGCCGACGGAGTGGTCCTCATTGTGGAATCCAATTCCACGCACAGAGAAGTGGCGCGTGCCGCGAAGGAGAGCCTCGAGGCGGCAAAGATACCGATTTTGGGAGCGGTCCTGAACCGCCGGACCTATCCCATTCCCAAGGCGCTTTACAAAAGGTTGTAGCGCCGGGGCGAGGAGAGCGTTCCCTCGCACGAAACCGAGTGGCCATGCCCGGCCTGCCGCAAGGCGAGGGCGGACGGCCACACAGAAGTGGGCAGCGCGATTCTTCCCGCTGAAGGACCGGGCCCGAATCGTGGGCCAGCGAGCAGAAACGCAGGCGTGGCGGTCAACTACTAAACGTTGTCGCGGAGTCTACTAATGGAAACCCTCTCTCTCGGGCAGGCCACTCGGGAAAAGCCACAGCCGATCCCTAATGCTAGGAAATTTCTCGCGAGACCTTTGGCCAGGCCCAGTGCCGACGCCGAGCCCGCGCGGGTCCTATTTTGCGAAATAGCGCTCGCGGGGTCCTCGTACGGAATCGCGGTCCTACTGTTTGTACAGCAGCGCGGAATGCTGTGGTCGGTTGAGGTGCTCCGTTCCACGCTCTTTTTCGCCGTTGCATTCAGGCTCGCGGCAACGATGGTCGCGGGAATTTATTGCCGGTCTTTACGGCATTCGAGTGCCCTCGATCTGATAGCGATAGCCAAGGCCGCGACGTTGAGCGGCGTTAGTCTCACGGTCTTTATTCTCTGGCGGTTTCGAGAGCTCGACGTTCCGGTTGCGGTATTCGTCGTCGACACACTGCTCCTGATCGTTTTTTGGGGAGCGCTCCACGCCGGCGGACGCATCCTGCAGACCCGCCGGGCCGCCAAGCGCAGGGAGGGCAAGCGCACACTGATTGTCGGGGCAGGCGACGCCGGAATGGCGATACTGAAAGAGCTCGCTCTCGACCCGGCATCGCCGTGCCTTCCAGTCGGCGTGGTCGATGACGATCCGGCAAAGTGGGGGCGGTCTCAGTTCGGCGTCCCGGTCCTCGGGGGAACGAAAACTCTCGCCAAAATCGCGGTTGACGCCGCGGCCGACGAGGTCTTGATCTGCATTCCCAGCGCCACTCACTCGCAGATGCACGATATCCTCGACGCGTCGCGGCGTTCAAACCTGCCGGTGCGGTCGCTCCCCTCGCTTGCAGAAATTATTCGCGGGACTGAATCGGCCCATGTGTCCCGTCGCGATTTGCGCAGTCCGCGGATCGAGGATCTACTTCAGCGCGACCAAATCGAGATTGACGTAGAGCGAACTCGCCAGGTCGTGGAAGGAAAGACTGTTCTCGTCACCGGTGCCGGCGGGAGCATCGGTTCGGAGCTGTGCAGGCAGGTGGCCGACGCGAATCCTCGCAAGCTTGTGCTGATCGACAAAGCCGAGAACAGCCTCTTTTACGCAAATCTTGAATGTGGCCAGCGGCTGGGGCTAGCGCGCGTGAAACCGTGCCTCGTCGACATTGTCAGCCGGGATCGCATTCAGAAATTGATGCTGGCCGAACAGCCGGACATCGTGCTTCACGCCGCCGCGCACAAGCACGTCGCAATGCTCGAGCTCCATCCCGAAGAGGCGATTCGCAACAACGTTGTCGGGACGCGCAATCTTGCGGAGGCTGCGCTTGCGGCCGGCGTGGGACGATTCGTGAACATCTCCACCGACAAAGCTGTCGATCCGCAAAATTACATGGGCTTGTCGAAAAAGCTCACCGAACTGTGCATACAGGAGATTGCGGGAGTTGCTGCAACCGGTCGCACGCGCTTTTCAAACGTGCGGTTCGGCAACGTCGCGGGAAGCACAGGTAGCGTGCTCAAGCTCTTCTGGCAGCAGATCCAGGCGGGCGGGCCGATCCGCGTGACCGACCCGCGCGCGACGCGGTATTTCATGTCGGTGCCCGAGGCCGTGCATCTGATCCTCCGCGCGGCTGCTCTGGGGCGCGGCAGCGAAACCTTCGTTCTCGACATGGGCGAGCCACTAAACATTTATGAGCTCGCCAAAACCGTGACGCTTTTCGCCGGCCTCAAGCCCGAAGTGGACATCGCGATCGAGTTCACCGGACTGCTGGACGGCGAAAAAATAGCCGAGTCGCTTTGGGAGGATGGGGAGCATCCGGTTGCTTCCGCATCGGACCACATCTTCGAAATTCGCGACCGAAATCCCTCAGCCCACCACATCTTCGCAAAGATTGCTCGCATGGAGCAATTTCTCGAGGCAAATCAAACTCAAGAGCTTCTTGAGTACCTCGGCACCCTGTTTCCTCGGTTTCGGCGATGTCGTCAAAGTATTCCGGCCTCCGGCGCAGCCACGACCGCGACCCTCGAGGCAGCATGATGATACCGCTGGCCAAACCCGATATCGGCGAACGCGAGGTTGAGTACGTTTCGAGCGTTTTGCGTTCGGGCAGACTGAGTC
>Ga0187770_10001509_pt1 | contig 12412 bp, 13 predicted proteins | sample 0116_SJ02_MP02_2_FD_133154 | JGI IMG/M metagenome (GOLD analysis project Ga0187770, IMG submission 133154) | Tropical peat soil microbial communities from peatlands in Department of Meta, Colombia - 0116_SJ02_MP02_20_MG | ecosystem: Environmental > Terrestrial > Soil > Wetlands > Peat | place...
ATGCGGTACGCTTTTGAGCTGGCCACTCGAAGAGGGAAGCACCTATCGAGCGTCGACAAGATGAATGCGATGACGGACATTTATGGCTTCTGGCGTGAAATATTCACCGAAATGGCCTCGCGTTATCCAGAAGTTAAGACTGATTTTAACCTAGTAGACGCAATGACGATGTGGCTGGTGAAAAATCCTGAATGGTTTGACGTCGTTGTAGCTCCGAACTTGTTCGGCGATATCATAACAGACCTAGGCGCTATGGTTCAGGGGGGACTTGGGCTTGCGCCGGGCGGCAACATAAACCCTGAAGGAACGTCAATGTTTGAACCAATTCACGGGTCGGCGCCAAAATATAAGGGTCTCAACAAAGTCAACCCGATTGCGACGATTTGGGCAGGGACAATGCTCCTTGAGAGTCTTGGTGAAAGTCAAGCTGCGAACGGCGTTATGAACGCTATTCAACGCAACCTGCGCGAACGCAAAGTGCGAACGTTTGACCTTGGTGGCACCTCGACTACATCAGAAGTCGGTAGTGACATAGCGAGATACGTTGAAGGGTCCCACCGCCCAGATTGAATACCGATTTATACCCTTAAGCACATAGAGATACGCGAGTCCTGGTGGGGTAGTGGATATCCTATGAGCCTGCGGAGCTCAAGACTCGGGTTCAAATCCCGGCCGGGACGCTCCGTTTTTGCGTGAAAATACGCATATTGAAGCGCAGACCAAAATCATCGCGCCTTGAACGGAGTGGGACTACTGCACGCCTATTTGGCTATGCTTAGGTCTTTCCAGCCGGCGGAAAGTGCATGTTGAAACTGTAGCCAAAGGCTTCTAACCCGAGTCTCTGGTAAAACTTATGGCTACCCTCTCTATGCACGCTGCTTGAGAGAATCACCCGAAAACACCCTCGGGCTCGTGCAAGACCTATGGCGTGTTGCATCAATGCCGCACCAATGTTTGACTTTCGAGCTCGTTCGTCCACCACGACGTTCTCGATAACTGCCCACGGCCTGCCACAATGTGACAGGTTATGGATGATGGAGATCGCTACAGTTCCGACAATAGCCCCGGCTGATTCGGCCACAAACACATAGCTGTCCGGGCTGCGTTTGATTTCCGAAAATGCCTCATAATGAGCGGAGAGCAGCTCTCTTCTGTTCTCTGAAGCTTGATCCGTGTTTGAGAAGAGTTGGGCGTACAGGTCCAAAATGCATTGCAAATCGTCTAAGGTTGCTTCTCGTATTGCTAGATTATGTCGTTGTGACTGGTGAGTGGATCCCAAATTTGCATCTCCGACGTAAGTTGCGTGACTTTACATGCCGAATTCGTGCAACCATCGGTCACAGCGAACCTCGGCTTATTTTGGACGAGCCCGGAGAGACATTGCCGCTGATTGCACTAACTACGCTTTGCTCTGTTTATTTGCATCCCGAATGGCTCTCCTTATTATGTCTGTTTCCTCAGAGCGAAATACTAGACTGTCGCGATCCTCATAGCTGATACCCCGCACGATAACGATCGGAGTACCCCCAGCTGCCTCTCCCATCATGAGGTTGGCCAGACCAGCTATTTCGTCACCAACACCTTCGTTGGTTATTTCGAGCGCTTTCCCTTCAAGGTCTTTCACCCCGCGCCAGTCCTTCATCGCGGCAATTCCAGCAAACCCTATGCCGACTCCGGTTTGTCCTTCGCGAAAAGACCTACCGCAGGTATCCGTGATGATCACAGCCACGTTTTTGCCAAACCGGTCTTTTATTCGATCGCGTAGCTGACGTGCATTTTCAGAGGGGTCGTGTGGAAGGAGTAAAACAAAACCTTCGGCCACGTTTGAGCGATCCAACCCAGCATTGACACACACCTGACCAAACTTGCTCACAACGAGAAAGAACGGGGTCTCGATCAAGGTCTCAACGGTTTCGCCGAGCACGGCTTCGATGAAGCGCGGATCCTCGTGAAGTCGTTCAGCGATTGTTCGAGCACGCTCACTGGGGGAGAAAGTTTCCAAACTCCGCATCAGCCCTTCAGCCTTTGAGACTATTGTGGAGGCAATGACAACGACGTCCCCGTCGCGAAGGTCAGCTTTCTGCAAAAAATCTGTTATGTCGTCTCCATCTTTTACGCGAGGGACATTGTCGACCGTAAATGCCTCAATTCTCACGCGAATCACAAGCGGCTTGCGCTTATCGTCAGTACCAGAAGGAATATTTATCGTCTAAATAGCGCATATCTCGGTGTGACGGCACATGATGAGAGTTACCCCCACCGAGCACAAGATGAAGAGAAGACCTGTCTGATGCCGTCAATCCGCTTTGGCCATAAGCTGGCTTACTCGATAGAAATAATATTCTTGTCAGCGATTCCAACCTTTGGCAGGTGGACTTCGAGCACGCCGTCGGAGAAGCTTGCGCGAGCGGCAGCATCATCGATGCTTGTCGGGAGCTTGATGGAGCGGTAATATTCGCGAGGCGCGCGTTCCCTTATAAGATGCTCGTCATCCTCATATTTTGAAGTTCGTTCCGCCGTGATTTCCACCATGTCGCTGCTTCCTTCAAGCCTGACGTCGTCCTTGCTAACTCCTGGAAGATCAACCAAAACAACGATTTCCCCGGGGAGGTCGATGAGGTCGACGGGCGGTGTCGAGGTCATTGGTCCTACATACTCGTCGTGGTCATCCTCCAAGAGCCCATCCATCCTGCTACGGATATTGCCCAGTGGGCTTCTGTCCTTCCAAGACATATCAACTTCTCCGCACCTCTTTTCTCGGTGCAGATATAAAACAATATGCTATTTGACGTATTTCTCTGTCTTTTTCCGGGAAGTGGGGACCTTGCCCAGGACGCGATTGCCGTGGGATGAAAAAATGGCCTTGAACCGATATTTGTGCGATTCTCGTGCAGAATAATCTGTTTGCCGCGCCACAGCTTAAAGCAAAAAGATTTTACTTTAGCTTCCTCATGAAATCACGTCTCTCTCACGAGGGTTTTAGGTTACCTCGCCACCAAACGCCGATACGGGGAGTTGGAGGCGATGGGGGACCTTTCGGGGCCAAAAGAGACGGATTCGTCAAAAAAAGCTCACTGCATGCGCAAATTCGTATGAAAAGCTACGTCTACATTGGAGGTGCAGTATGGTCAACAAGAAACTCTTCTTAGCGACATACATAGGCTTAGTAATTCTTTGGATTATCGGATCGACCGGCACTTTCGCTCAAATACAGATGGCCACTACGACAGCGACTGCTTCGGCAGCGGCAGCGGATGATTCCTCGCTTGCCCGGCTTTGAGGCGGTCGACGCGGTCGCAGGGGCATTAGTGGTTGCGTATCTGGTGACGCGACATCGCAGTCGAGAAAAGCAAAGTTTATAGCTTATGGAAAAACATACTCCTACGAAAGCTTAGTCTATCAGCCTGTATTGGAGGTGAAAAATGGTCAATAAGAAGCTATTTTCTATTATATTGGCAACGTTGGTGACAGTCGGTGTCGTCGGGGGGGCAAGTGTCGCCTTCGCGCAAACTGCAGTCGTGACTAAAACAACGATCGTGACGACTGCAGAAAGCCAACCCCAAACGTTTTCCGATCTAGTCAAAGCCCTCAACGCGACGAACTTGACAGCGACACTCAACAACACTACCCAGAACTTCACAGTATTCGCGCCGAGCAACGCAGCCTTTGTCTCATCACTTGGCAATGTAACGCTCAATGATTTGATGACAAATAACACGCCAAGACTCTCAACAATCCTCATGAGCCACGTTGTTTCGGGCAGACAGAACCTCACGACAAACGGGAGCGCTACAACGCTGTCAGGACTTGCAATTAACTGGACGGTGACGGCACGCGGGTCACAGGTGCAACTCGGCAATAGCACTGCAAACTTTACAGGACCAGCCGTCAACACAACCAACGGCCTAGTGCAACCTATTGATGGCGTACTAACGCCTCCGACGTCCGTAACGTCGACAGCGGCTGCGACAACATCAACGAGCAGCGGGTTCCTCGGTTTGCCGGGCTTTGAGATCTTCCCGGCGGTATCAGGGCTGTTGGTTGTTGCGTATCTGATGCTGCGGCGTAGAAGGTAAATCCTTAACTGCAAACGCAGGTGAGTCTAGCACTCGGCTGGACTCGACCTTTATTTTTTCTGATTCTAAAAACTACGGAACGTGCATCAGCCCGGGTCAGTTGACTTGCTGATTGTGGAGCGTTGTACGCGGTAGCATGGCTGTATGCTGCAGTGTGCCTTAGTTGCGCCTAGACACGCTAGAAGCAAAGTTTATTGCCTATGTGAAGTCATTAATCAACGCAAAGCTAAGTCAATCTTAGAGGTAAAAAATGCACAGTAAGAAGCTTTGTTCCGCAATAGCAACGGCTTTAGTGATTCTCTCTATTGTCGGAGTGTCGAGTGTCGCTTTCGCCCAAACGCAGCCCAAGACTGCGACCGCACAAGCTACGCAGACTATAGCACAAACTCTAGCGAACAACACCACCTTTACGCAGCTTGTAAGCCTGCTGAAGAAAGCAAACCTCACCGACGTGTTAAACGGTCCAGGTAATTTCACGCTCTTCGCGCCAACGAACGCCGCTTTTGCCAAGGTTAACTCATCCACCATCGCGAATTTGGAAAATAACACGCCGGAGCTAAAGAACTTGTTGCTTTACCACGTAGTCCCCACAAAGCTGTTGGCGAACAACTTCACCGGCAGTGGCACGCTCACGACGGTCAACGGTTTGTCCTTACCATACTCCGTCAATGGCACCACAATACAGCTTGGCAACGCGACAGTAACCAAAACGGATATTAATGCCACAAACGGCGTAATTCACGTCATCGATGGCGTATTGATGCCGCCGACAAACGCGACGGCGACGGCGTCACCGACAGCAAGCAGCGGGTTCCTCGGCTTGCCGGGCTTTGAGATCATCCCCGCAGTAGCGGGGCTGCTGGTTGTTGCGTATTTGATGATGCGCCGTAGAACGTAAGCTCCTCAGCTGCAAACGCAGGTGCGTCTAGCACTCGGCTGGACTCGCGCCTTCTTTTTTACTGTGACGCTCCAGAGCAGATTGCGCTCCACGAAAGCTATTTGCGTGGTGCTCGTCACCGTTGATCCTCAATCCATTCATAAAGGTACTGCAAGCCCGCTTCTATAGCGATTTTAGGCTGCCAGCCAAACGAGGCAAAAAGTGAGCCGTCAGCCTGCGTTGTCTCAATGTCGCCTTCCCAAGACTTACCACCAGTGCGATACACGTCGGGACGCAGGCCCATCAACTTGCAGATACGTTCGGCAATCTCATTGACGGTTGTGGCGCTCCCGCTGCCTATGTTGTACGCCTCGCCCGGGATCCCTTTATCATATGCAAGTAGGAAGGCGTCAATCGCGTCATCTATATACACGTAATCTTTCTTCTGGAGCCCTGTGCCGAGGATTTCAAGGGTGCTACCATCCCTCTGCAGCTTCTTTATAAGATCGTACATGACGCCCTTGGCATTGCCTGGTCCATAGACGTTATAAAGACGAAGAGAGATCGTTGGCAGTCCTAAAATACCATTAAACGCAGAGCAATAAAGCTCGCCGGCGGCTTTGGAAGCGCCGTAGAAGGATACCGGACGTAGAGGATGAGCTTCTGTGGTCGGGACGGAAGCGGTTCCGTAGACTGTACTCGTCGAGGCGTAAATGAACCGAGCGTCCGAGGCACAAGACAAGACGTTGAACGTGCCTTGCGCGTTGACGCGGAAGTCGTAAGCCGGATCTCGCGTCGAATCAGGCACCTTCGTTTGCGCTGCGAGATGAAAAATGCCGTCAGGTTTAACGATACTCGCCTGGAGTCTCTCCAAATCGAGGATATCCCCCTTTATAAACTCAAAATTTGGGTGAGCGTATTGCGGTTGGACTAAGTCGTAGCCAGTGACGATATGTCCGTTACTAAGGAGACGACCAACCAAGTGGGTACCGATAAACCCACTGCAACCCGTTACAAAAAACTCTAGACTACGTTCGTGTGCTTCGGCCCCCGCATCAAGAATCAAAAGCTCCTCCAGGCTCATGTCTCACCACACACTATAATTCGATTCACGGGTTCGAAATCAGCAGCCTTCGGTCAGTTGCTTGCCTGCTTCTAGGAGGTCTCTGGCCCTTCGCTTCGTTTCAGCTTCGACAAAAATTCGAATGATTGGCTCAGTCCCGGAGGGGCGTATCAGCAGCCAACCGTCGTCATACCAAATCTTTACACCATCGGTCGTGTCGACGTTACCTTCGACAGATGAACGAATTTGTTGCATTGTTGCATCTCGATCGCGACAGGTGACTTTCGTCTTGTCCATATATCGCTTGGGAATTTCTTTGACGAGCTCAGAGATTTTCTTGCGACGGTTGGTCATTATCTCAAGTACCTTCGCTACCGTCATCGCCCCATCTCGACAGTATTGGTGTTCAGGGAAGATGATACCCCCGTTGCCTTCTCCCCCTATCACAGCATTCACTTGCATCATCATCCTCGCGACATAAATGCTCCCCACAGGAGTCCATATGACGTGACCCCCGGCTGCTTCAGCGACGTCGACTATCCGCTGCGATGAGCTGACAGGTGTGACGACAGGGCCTACTTTCTTAGTGAGAACGTATTTGACGATGATCGCAAGCAGTACGTCTTCATTGACGAAATCCCCCTTCTCGTCGATAAAAACCGCTCTATCGGCATCTCCGTCGTGTGCAACGCCCAAGTCGGCGCCGTTCGAGATGACGATCTTTCCAAGATCGGTAAGCACGTCCTCTGTCGGTTCTGGATTTCTACTCGGGAAGGTACCGTCGATCTGTGCATTAATCGTGGTGACTTTGCAGTTGAGCTTGCTCAGCAGGAAGGGCGTAACAATGCTACCCGCCCCAGAGCCAGTATCGACGGCCACGACGAAGCCGCGCTTTTTAATGTCCGAGGCGTTCACTTTTCCCATAATAGCAGCCATGTAAGCGGGTATCACGTTGGTGTCCGATAGTTCCCCGGTCTCGCGCCAGTCAGCAAGCTTGAGATCACCCTTGAAATACACGTTTTCGACAGCGAGCTCGCCTTCGCTTCCGAATTCCGTTCCATCTCCTGCGATCAGTTTTAGCCCATTGTATTCGCGCGGATTGTGCGATGCGGTGATTACAATTCCCGCGTCGGCGTTGTCACGTACGAAGAACTGCACCGCAGGAGTCGGCGCTATGCCGAGATTAATAACCTTGCAACCCGTTGCGAGCAGTCCGGCGATGGCCGCGTGACTAAGCATATTACCAGACACGCGCGTATCCTGTCCGACCGCCACAGTCCCCCTTGTAAGTGTTCCCAAGCTCATCGCCAGCCGCAGGGCGAGATCTGGGGTAAGATCCTGGTTTACGATCCCCCGCACACCGTTCGTTCCGAAAAGCTTCAAGATAACACCCCACGGCCACGTCTGGCGGAAAGAGTAAGTGCCGCTCTCATATTCCTACCCATTTGTCACCGCGTTCAGTAAGTTCCTTTTTCCAAATGGGAACTTCTTTCTTGATCCGTTCTATTGCATCCCTCAGTGCCTTAAAGCCCTCTTGTCGATGTGCCGCCGCAACGACGATGTACACGATGTCTTCGCCTCTATTGACACGGCCTGATTTGTGGTATATCTTTGCATCGACTATGCCCTCTATTGCCGTCAAATCGCGCGCGATTGAAGAAATTCGGTGCTGGGCTTCTCCTTCGTAGATGTCAAATTCAAGGGCTAACGCCTCTCCGCGGACAACTCCGGTGAACGTGAGTATCGCTCCTGCTTTGTGAATATCAGGGTGTGCGCGCACGGCTCTTACGAGTGCACCGAGCGTTATCCATTCCGGTGCAGCCGCAAGCGACTCAAAAAATTGTTCGAAGTTCAGAGAAGGCTCTAATCGCGCCTCGTAAACCTCATGAAAGGATGCGATTCTTGATGCAAGCGCGCTGCCGACAATAACAGCAAAATCAAGGTCTTCTCGTTCCGCTAACTGGTCGAGCTCACCCGCGATCTCATTTGTATCATCAATAGCGCGCTGCGTCAGAATGTATCTGGTGGGGGACTGTATAGAAAGCAGGTCGTTTGCGACTTTTCTCGTGAATGACGCGGGCTTAGCCCTGTGTTCCTCACGGAGCGTCGCCACCTTGCAGCGGCGAGCAAGCTCGGCAAGGAAGCGCTCACCCTGTTTTGCCTCACCTGTGAGTGCAACAACCCTCACAGACTCATAGAACACAATGAGGACATAAATACGTATTGATGACAGCCAGCCGAGCTGAGCTCATCAAAGCTATCAGGGAGCACGCTGGCGCCCTCGTTACGATGCGCGAAGAGCCCAGATTGGTCGGTGAACACTTATGTAGGTCGATACGCGCGGGGCAAGAATAGCGCAGACACGGTCTCGCTATCTACTAGCAACGATAAGGTCGACTTGGCTTGACTTGAGCCGGAGTGCACTCTGCGCCTCAGTGTTCTGCGTACTTAATTCGTCCTGCACAGTGAGAGCAGATCCAGAGAGCACTTTCTCCTTTTTTTTCGCGTCTTAGGATTTTGATTCGACCGATTTCTGACTTTTCGAAGCTGCGCTGACAAAGTTTGCAAACCTTAGTCGTGTCCTGTCGCCCCATCCCCTGCTCCCACAACAATCGACTGCCCTACGAGCTGCAGTCAAAACTCGGGTACTAATAAAAGGAGCACGTACTAAATAATACTTGCTTGGCGGTTTATTACACGTCAACTGCGTGCTGCAATCTGCGTCCAAGCGCCTTGGTGAGCCAACGTTGAAGTCGAGATTCACGTTCCGCAAGTTGCAAATCACCAGCAGTTTTTCATATTTTCAGCTTACGTAAATATTGATGATCAATATTGACGGCAGCATAGGCGAGGGGGGAGGGCAAGTGCTGCGCGTTTGCTTAGCGCTTTCGGCCTTGATGGGCGAGTCCGTTGCAATCAAGAACGTGAGGGTCAACCGGGCAAACCCTGGACTGCGACCTCAACATTTAACGGCGATACGAGCCTTAGCGGAGGTCGCAAACGCGAAGACCAGCGGGCTCGACCTTGGCTCATCTGAAGTAACTTTCGTTCCAGAGCGGAGGTGCGGCGGGATTTATAGCTTTGATGCGAAAACGGCCGGCAGTACTACACTCATACTGCAAGCTCTTCTGCCCGTGCTCGCATTCGCCGATCAACCTTCATCTGTTACCCTGATCGGTGGCACAAACAATCCTTTGGCACCGCAAGTCGACTACGTGATCAATGTCTTAAATCCCGTATTAGCTAGCATGGGATTTTTCTACGAATTGCACCTCGTAAAGAGAGGCTTCTATCCTCGCGGCGGGGGGGTCCTAAAGGTCGTCGTCACGCCGGTAGAAAAACTTACTGCTGTTAATGTCGTCAGCATGGGATCTCTACGAGGTATCAGAGGGATATCACACTCGCGCAATCTCCCAGCTCACATCGCAAAACGCCAAGCGGAAGCAGCGACACAAAGCTGTGCGCGCTCGGGCTATTCAAATGTAAGCATCGAGCGAGATTCTGATCAAAGAGAGGAGAACCCATCGACTGGAAGCGGCATCGTGCTCTGGGCCGAGACGTCAACTGGAGGTAGATTGGCAGGGGATGCTTTAGGCGCGCGAGGCAAGCCTGCTGAGCTCGTTGGACGAGAGGGGGCAGCGCGACTTCTAACGCAATTATCGCAAGGGGCACCGTTCGACGTGCATCTGGGCGACCAGTTGGTTATCTGGCTGGCGTTAGCAGAGGGACGTTCTAGAATTGCAATAAGCAAGCTTACGCTTCACACCGTAACTGCCGTGGAGGTGACTCAGATGTTGACCGGCTGTCGGATTAAAATCAGTGGCGAGATCGGAGGCCCAGGAGTGCTCGACTGCACGGGTGGCATCACGCCGCGGTAGCAGACAGCGCCTTTGTTAAACGGGCAGTCTGTGGGCTGTTGCTGATCTCGTGTCACTCAAGCTTGCGAAGGATAGTATTTTGAGTAATCATCCCGACTATCGCATCCGTTTGATCAAAGACGGGCACACCCTCGACGTCGTGTTTCAGCATTAGGTCTACTGCTTCATCGCACCGAGTACTAGTTCTCACAAATACGATGTCAGTGACCATAATATCATCGACGACCAGTTTCCTTATCCGTGAATCTTGATAGTGGGCCTTGACTATATCTCTAAATTGGCTCATCGCCTTCGCGATGTCATTCTCTGTTATAATGCCAACGAGCTTGTTGTCCTCAACGACCATCATCCACCACGCATCTTCGTCGATCATCCTTCGCCTCACGTGGGTCACTCGGTCGAAAGGCGAACACGTTACGGGCGGATCCATGATTTCGCCTGCAGATCCGACTGGTCTGCTGACTTTGACGATCTCGTTAAACGTTATCCACCCTGTAGATTGGTCACATACGACGACCAATACCTCAGAAGATTTCATCAGGAGGTTGATCTCGCCTGTAGTCAGTGCGCCGCTTACGGTGGTGAACGTCTCATCAACTGCTTTGGTCACGTGAAGTGATGAAGCTGGCTTAATGACATCGCCACTTTCCCCCAGTGTGCGTGCAATCCCTTTTTTCGTTAAAACGCCGAAGATCTCCCCTTCGTTCGTGACGAGCAGTTGATTGACTTTGTGTTTTTCCATGAGATCAAGGGCGTGGGATATTCGATCAGTTTTATCGATTATGTAGGCCCGCGCCGCTAGATCTGATGCTGTGCTTGAGGCGTCTTTGTCGAATCGCATTAGTTACTTCCGTCGTTGATCAAGCCAAACAGACAGGCACCTTATTCTACCATCCTCTTAACGATGTCGGTTTTCGATATAACGCCCACGACCGACTCCTCTCTGACGACAGGAATGGCATCTATTCGTTCCGCAACCATCAATCGGGCGGCGGCCACTGCTCTTGAATTACTACCGATCGTTATGAGCGGCTCTGACATAATGCCTTCTGCAACTTCGAGCACTTTTCGCACATATCGATTTTTTTGCGCGCCTGCGTGTTCGGCCTTTCTCACCATCACAACGTCTTTTGAACTCACAAACGGCTCTTTGGCAAAAGTCAGATTAGTATGCGTAATTATGCCAACAGGAACGCCGTTCCCTTCCTGAACGATCGTCCGAAAAACGTGGTTGGTTTCCATGTCGCGCAACACGTGGTTGATAGAATGGTGGCGGTGGCACGTGAGAAAGGAAGCGGTCATTATAGTCTTGACCTGCACTCTCGAGTCTGTGGTTGCAAAATAGGTTACCAAATCAGTCTCAGTGAAGATGCCAACTAGTTCGCCATCTTTTACTACTGGGAGGCAGCCGATCCCGTTTGCTATCATCTCCTGAGCCGCATTCACGATTGACGTCTCAGGTAAAGTAGTGAGCGGATTCTCAGACATTATGGTCTTGGCTAAGGCGCGATCTTGATGTCTCCTTCGCCAACCCGCCTCTGAAGACTCGAGCGTCTTCGCGAGGTCGTATTTGGCGATAACCCCGACAAGAGCCCCCTCATACGCCACTACTACCCTGCCCACTTTGTGCTTAAGTATAACATTTTTCACGTGACTGACAGTATCATCAGGTGAAACTGTGTATACAGGCGCACTCATTAAATCGTCGACTTGCATTTCATTCCCCTACTCTAGCTTTTTTGCGCTCTCTCTTCACTAAGTCAGGAATACCTTGAAGGCTGTTAGCAGTCTTATTCGCGAATGACAGGTGACAATGCTGCTCGACGGTCTGATTAGAAGATTTGAAGGTTACTGTGCATCCGGCAGCCGCAACCAAAAAACAGAATGGCGCGCGAGGTACCGAATACGCTGCTCTTTTCATCTAGTCGCATCCTGTCGAGTCAATAGTCTTGGACCTCCGATAAGAACTTCCTACCCACCGAAAACTTTGCAAGCGCGATGCTTGATATGAGCCTTTTGAGCGCTGCGATGCGTAATCGGCTTATGGAGAGGCTTTACAACCGCTTTTTAGTCCGATTACGTGCCGCAAAGCTTTTATGGATTAGTACGCGTGCCTCTTTTTATGTAAGTTTTCGCCCCGCTCAGTAACGTCACTGCACGTCAGCGATCTGAATCAATCATGACAAAAGCCATGAGCCAACGCGACAATTTTCAGCCACAATCTGCGAGACTCGTCTCAAACGGGCGCTGCATCGTTTCCTGAGATCACTGCGGCTGTTTGATTAACTTTCTATCGACGACGATGTAATCCTTTATCGCCCTGACGGCGTCAAATGGTAGAAATATAAAGTCGTTTTCTGTCCGAAACTCCTGCAGATTCAGGTCGGGATCGGGTTTCACTTTGAGATCAAGGATATCGCCTGTGTTCCCATCTACAATGAGGTCATAAAGCGTGCCGATGTCTGTACCATCGCTCCCCATTACTTGCTTATTAGACAGATTCTTAGCGAATATCTCC
>Ga0187770_10001510_pt1 | contig 12411 bp, 11 predicted proteins | sample 0116_SJ02_MP02_2_FD_133154 | JGI IMG/M metagenome (GOLD analysis project Ga0187770, IMG submission 133154) | Tropical peat soil microbial communities from peatlands in Department of Meta, Colombia - 0116_SJ02_MP02_20_MG | ecosystem: Environmental > Terrestrial > Soil > Wetlands > Peat | place...
ACCCTGGAACCCCCCGAGCAATCCGGCTTCACCGAACGACGCAGGCCAAATTCTCAACTTTCGTGTGACCTAGTTTTTGGAGGCAGGTCAGGCGATCCCCGAACTCATTTCGGAGTGGACTAAACACTGGCGGCAGGCCTTCACCGAGAGAGGACATTCCATCCCTGGGCGCGCCGCGTACCGCTTCCCGATGGGGGCTCTGGTCGCAGTCCCGAGCGCTCGTCCTGCGCAGGAGGACGTCCAATGATGACACGAGCCATTACACTCGCCCTGATCCTTGTGGGGATAATGGATGTTGCGGGCCTGGGCACAGTGTCAGCGTTCGATCCAGCCGCCCTAGAGGAGCTGCAGGCGAGGAAGCAGTGCCCAAGCTGTGAACTGTCTGCGGCGGACCTGCACGGGGCACGCCTGGACGGGGCGGATCTGAACGGCACGAGCTTGGACGTGGCGGACCTCTCAGGGGCCACCCTCACTGGGGCGCGCATGCAGAAGGCACATCTCATCGCGACGAATCTTAGCGGAGCAGATCTACGCAGGGCCGACCTCACCGGGGCACACGCCATCGCGGCACGCCTGGACGGAGCGGACCTCTCAGGGGCGAACCTCCGCGAGGCGAACCTCCGCGGGGCGACCCTCACCGGGGCGACCCTCACCGCGGCACGCCTGGACGGAGCGGACCTCTCAGGGGCGAACCTCCGCGGGGCGACCCTCACCGGGGCAGAGCTGGACAAGGCGTGGTTGGATAACACCATCTGGGTCGATGGACATCTATGCGCACACTCTTCCGTAGGGGCGTGCCGGTAAGGGGCTTCTGGCACCTCGGCCGGGGCTGGTATTCATGACTCGAAAGAGGCGTCGCGCCGTGAGGAAGCGAGTTGATCGAGATGCCTTCGGATGATTGGAGGGTCCATCGCAGGGACTGGGTTCGGCGACCGGGAGGTGGGGCAGCTCGCGCCGGAGGAGATCGCGCGGGAAGTGGCGCGCCTCTTTCTGAGCGTGGAGTGCTACCATGTCCTCTCGTGGCGCCCTGGATCGAGCGTGCCGCGAGTGAGAAAATCAATGAAAGACAGGTGTCATTGCTAGCCATCACGCTCCAAGACGACCCGGTACGCATACCGTTCGAGTAGGTCGATGGCCCGCCGCGCCGCTTGCTTCGCATGCAAGCGCTAGAGACAATCAGCGTCCAGGCCGCGATGGAGCAGCTCACGTACGCGGAGCTGGTGTGTAATCCGAAGAATAGCGTGGGCGACGGCGAGAACTGCCTCCGTGTGCCTCTGAAGTGCAGGACCCGCGGGCAGCGGGTGGCCGAGACGCTGTCCTTCGTCCGGATCGTGGGCGGCGTTGATGAGGAGATGCGTGCGGCTCTCCTTCAGGATGTAGAAAACGGCTCCCAGTATGCCCTCGTGCTCTCAAGGGCGACGTGTGCGGCTCCGGTGGTCATCCGGGCAATCCCGAGGGGCAAGAAGTCTGCCGCCGTGGTGCCGCACGTCTGGAAGTGCTGGGTGCCCTGTTGGGAGGGTCCCGCCATCTGCCCGCTGGCTGTTACGCTGTCGGAGAGGACGTCTAGTTCCGCACATCGCTCCCACCGCTGCTCCATCGGTCCCTCTTCCTCTCGGTGCTTCGAGGGGCTTCCACACCATGACGCTGCTCGGCGTCTTCGCGGCTGGCAACGATGCGGGGTGCCGGAAGCCCCACGTTACACTTGATGCGGCCCCTCGGTATCAAGAGTACACCCGGCGTCAGGCGAGCCCACGGCTGCCGTTGAGGATAGCCGGTTCTCACGGTGCAAGGGTGGGCGCGGGTCCATGACAACGAAATCCAGGTTGAAAGGAGAAACCATGCGACGAATGACTGAAGTGTCGGTGTGTATGCTGCTAAGCCTGCTTATCGTCAGCACGACCGTGCTGGCAGGCGAGAGCCCGGCGGTCATCCGTCAGTTCCTGAAGCTGGACATAATGCTGGCTCAGACTGGTTTGAACCAACCGCCCACGGTTCCGCCTTCTGGCACCGTATCCCTGTCGCTCCGGGATAGTATCGTCCTCGCCTTGCAGAACAACCTGGCCATCCAGGTAGAAGGGTTTAACCCCCAGCTACGCGATCAGGCTCTGATCGGCGAGAAGGCCGTGTTCGATCCCAGCGCTTTCCTGGAGCTGACCCGGACGGACAACCGGGCACCAGCGGCCTCCACGTATTTCCTCCCCGGCGAACAGCTCTCGGACCTCTGGGACTACAATGTGGGCCTGAGGCAGAAACTACCGACGGGCGGGACCTTCGAGTTGCGCTTCAACAACGAATACGCCAATTTGCCCCTTGCTTCCCCTCCCACCACCAACTTCAGTAGCCGACTCGGCCTGACGCTCACCCAGCCACTGCTGAAGAACTTCGGGTTCGAGGCGAACGAGACCAACATCCGAATTGCAACCAACAATCAGGGCATCTCCCGTGAGCAGTTGCGTCTTCGGGTGAGCGCCGTGGTCACCAATGTAAAGGAAGCCTACTTCGATCTCATCTTTGCCCAGGAGAACCTGAACGTGCAGAACCAGTCTCTACGGTTGGCGCGGGAACTGGTGGAGCTGAATACGGCCCGGGTGAATGCTGGCGTGGCCCCGCCCGTGGAGGTGACCCAGGCCGAGGCCCAGGAGGCCGCGCAAGTCCAGAACGTGATCCTAGCGGAGAAGGCCATCCAGGACGCCGAGGATAACCTCAAGGTCATCATGAATCTTCCCCTCAGCGGCGGCTGGGATCAGCGGATCCAGCCCAGCGAGGCACCCAGCCTGGAGGTGAAGCCGGTCAATCTCGAGGGGGCCGTCCAGAAGGCATTGGAGAATCGATACGAATACAAGAGCGCCAAGCTGGACATCGAGAATAAAGAGCTCTCGGTCCGCCTCTCGCGCAACCAACTGCTCCCGGATCTCTCCCTTACCGGTACCGTCTTCACCAATGGCGCACGCCGGCTGTACGGCAGCGACATCAGCGAGACGGGTACCGGCCAATTCACTTCCTACTCTGTGGGGGTCGTCCTCACCGTGCCTCTCGGCAACCGCGCCGCCCAGTCCAGCTTTCTCCAGTCGAAGCTTGCCCTGGAGCAGGCCAAGACGTCGCTCAAAAGCCTGGAGCTGCAGATCATCCAGCAGGTCCGACAGGTGGTCAGGCAGTTAGAGGCAGATGCCAAGCGGATCGATGCCAACCGGGCCGCCCGTATCTTGGCGGAGTATCAGTTGGAGATGGAGCAGCGTCGCTTACAGGCCGGGGTCTCCACCACATTCAATGTTCTCTCGTTCCAGCGCGACTTGGCGGCAGCGCAGGCCAATGAGTTTCATGCGATTACGGACTACAACAAAGATTTGGCGGAGTTGGACAACGTGCTGGGGACGGTGTTCGAGCGGAATAGGATCGAGATGTAGGCTTCGCTCCAGAAGGACTCTAGCGGGGGCGAGGAGGCAATGTGGGCGCGGATTTCACTGGCGTGGTAAAGTCCGCGCAGTTGACCTGGGGGGGTGGTTCGGCTAGGGGAGAGACGGCCCCGGGGAGCACTCGGCGCGAGGTAACGGGCTACGGGAAGCCGGCAGTCGCAACCTGGCCCGTGGACATCGGATGGTGTGCCAAAAACTCCGTCCGGTGGTGTCGATCCCGAAAACCTATGCTGTGCGATTCGGCGAGACATTCCGTCGCCGCACATTACGCAGCCACCCGTTTGTAGTGGTGATGTAGACCGCCCACTTCCGGAACCTCAACGACCGCTGTGGTCCACAAAAACTCCGTGCGGACTCTCCTTATGCTGCCTATCCCCTTGGTTTGATTACCACTCTCCAGCGCCTCATGCGGTGGCCGGCGGGAGAGGTGATCCACTGTTTCATTAGGGGACCGTTCCCCCGGCGCCCTAACCAATGCCGATTATCTTCCATTGCGTGCCAGTGACGGATCGGATGGTTCGCTCCGTTAGGGGTTCAGCCCCCCGGTCCCAACCCTCATGAAATCCGAATATGATGTGCTGGCGCTTGGTGATTGCAGGGAAGGAAGGTCTGGCGTCCCCAGTCATGCCCCTTGCTCATTCAAGCTCTGGCCGCGTTCATCCTTGCTTCCCATTCTGGTTCAAGGTAGAGGTTCTGTTGACCCCGAACGGCTCACCCACCACTCGGAAGGAGATCCCATGGCCTTGCCGGCAGATCCGGGCAGTGCAAAGCGCGCTCGCCGCGCCGGCGGGTAGGAAGATCCCTACCCCCACTGGAATGCGGAGCCGTCCCACCCCGCAGCACCGCCGAATGAGTGCGGCCGCCCGCCGGAAGATCGGGCTGCGGATGAAGGCGTACTGGGCGAAGCGGAAGGCGGCCGCCCCGGAGGGCAACACGAAGGAGCCGCAGAAGGGCAAGTGACGGAGAGCTCGCCCCCCAGAGCGGACGGCATCCGGCAGGCGCCGCGTGGGCATGGACCGGTTCGCCCCAGTGCGGATCGCGCCCAAGCCTATAAGGGGACGACCAAGAGGACCCCCCATGTTCGATGTGCTGATCCGGGATGGGACGATTTACGAGGGGGAAGGGAACGACCCGGTCGAAGGTGACCTCGGCATCGTGGGAGACCGGATCTCGGCGATCGGGCACCTCGCCTCGGCGTCCGCCCGACAGACGCTGGAGGCTGGCGGCGCGGCAGTCGCCCCCGGGTTCATCGATTTCCACAGCCATGCGGATCTCGCCATACTGAACGCCCCGACCCTCCCTGCCAAGGTGCTGCAGGGGGTCACGACGGAGGTCGCGGGCAACTGCGGCTTCAGCCCGGCCCCACCAACGCGATGGCCGGGCCGCTCCTCCAGCGAGGGCCCCGAGGGCGCCAGGCGAGAGTGCCCAGGGGCTGCCCGCGCCGATCGTACCTGCGCCTTATGACAAAATCGGGTAGGAGACGTCACCGTATATCTTGGGGCTAATGCGGTACGACCCCACCGCTCCCTACTTCGACCTCTACTACGGCCACGACGAGCGGGTGGCCGTGTCGGGGCTGGGCTGCGGTGTGCGGGTCCTCTTCGAGGCCGTGTGCGAACTGAACAGAGCGTGACTCGATCTCACCCAGCGACGCAGAGCGCCTCCTCACACGCTATCACTAGGGCGCCCTGACGAATGGCCCTCGACTTCGTTTCGCTACGCTCGGGCTGAACGCGTAACTAAACTAGAATCCGCTCGCCCGAGTGTCGCGAGCGGAGTCGAGGGGCGAATCCGCCTTTTCCATCCCGCGGCAGTCGGCCGGCGTCCCTGAGAACTGCTCGAAAGCCAGGGGCCTGACACCCTGGGAAACAGCAATTCCTCTCCGTCCCCTCTGCGTCTCTGCGGTTCAGTCCCGTCTTTCGTCAGATCCGCATGCGGGGGTCGAGGACGTCGCGGATGCCGTCGCCGAGCAGGTTCAGGCCGAGGATCGTGAGGCTGAGAGTGAGGCTGGGGAACGCGATCATCCACGGCGCGTCCCGGATTACGGCGCGGGCGTCGGCGAGGATGTTCCCCAGGCTGGGGGTGGGTGGGACAGCGCCCAGGCCGACGAAGCTCAGGGCCGCCTCGCCCAGGATGGCATAGGCGAAGGTGAAGGTCCCCTGCACGATGATGGGCGCCACGGCGTTGGGCACGACGTGCTTCACGAGGATCCGCATCGGCCGTATCCCCAGCGCCTGCGCCGCCTCGATGTACTCTTCCACCCGCACGCTGAGGACGGCCGCGCGCGCCAGGCGCGCCATGCGGGGCGAGTAGGCGATCCCCAGAGCGGCCACCACGTTGATCGTTGCCGGGCCAGCGACGGCCATCACGGTGAGCGCCAGCAGGATCGCGGGGAACGCCATCAGGGCGTCCATGATCCGCATGATCACGGCGTCCGCGGCCGGAAAGTAGCCTGCCAGCATCCCCAGCACGGCTCCTACGGCCAGGGTGAAGAGCAGAACTGAGAACCCGACGAGGAGGGAGAGCCGGGTCCCGTGGACGATGCGCGCCAGGAGGTCGCGACCGAAATCGTCGGTGCCCAGCCAGTGGCTCGCCGACGGAGCCGCCAGAATCCGTTCGACGTCGATGGCGGTGGGATCGGCCTTGAGCAAGACTGGAGCCGCCAGCCCCTGCAGCATGACCAGGAGGACGATGGCCGCTCCGGTCATTGCCAGCCGGTGGCGCGTGAGCCGCCGCCAGAAGACCCGCGCGGGAGAGTCGTAGGAAGTCGCCTTCACAACAGGGCTCGCTGCCTTGGCCGAGATGCTGGCATCAACCATAGCGGATCTGGGGATCGATGTAGGCGTAGAGCACGTCCACGATCAGGTTGACGACGATCACGATGGTGGAGATCAGGACGATGCAGCCCTGCACCAGCGGATAGTCGCGCCGCCGAACCGCCATGACCACGAGGTTTCCCACGCCGGGCAGATTGAAAACAGTCTCGATGACGAAAGCACCGCCGAGCAGGATGACGGCGGCGTTCCCGACGACGGTCAGGACCTGGATGAGCGCGTTGCGAAAGGCGTGGAGGTGGATGACGCGAGACTCGGCGAGTCCCTTTGCACGGGCGGTCCGAACGTAATCCATGCCGAGGACCTCGAGCATGCTGCTCCGCGTGATCCGAGCGATCAGCGCGGCCTGCACCATGCCGAGCGAGAGCGCGGGCATGAACAGGTGGAGCGCCCAGCCGCCGAGAGACCGCCAGAGTGGCACGTACTCGCTGATGGGAAACCAGTGCAGCGCCACGCCGAACAAGTAGATCAGAACCAATCCCATGGCGAAATCGGGAATCGACATACCGATCACCGACGCCGCCATGACGCCCACGTCGGTCGAAGAGTTGGCGCGGGTGGCGGCACGCACCCCCGCCGGGACGCCAAGGAGGACGGCGCAGGCCAGGGCGAACCCGGCGAGACTCACGGTGACAGGCAGCCGCTCGAGGACCGCATTCAGGACCGGCTGGCCGAGGAAGAAGGACCTGCCGAACTCCCCATGCGCCACCTGGCCCACCCAGATGACGAACTGAGTGATCAGCGAGTTGTTCAGCCCGAGCTGCTCTCGCAGTCGCGCCACCGCGTCAGGGCTCGCATCTGGACCCAGGAGGATCGCCGCCGGGTCGCCGGGGATCAGCCGGATGAGCGTGAAGGCGATGATCCCCATGATGAGCCACGCGGGGACGAACAGCATGAGCCGGCGGGCGATGTGCAGGATCACAAGGTGCTCCGGGATCCGCAGATTACGCAGATCACACAGCTTCCAAACTGATCATGGGGAGCGCGATTAATCGCGCTCCCCATGACCGATTTTCCGAGACATGATCTTCGGTGGCGTCTTGGCGCCTTGGCGGTTCAAGTTCTGTCCTACTTCGTGACGTTCCAGAAGCGGCGCAGGAAGAAGACCTTGTAGCCCTGCAGGCTCTTGCCGGCGCCATCCAGGGAGAACAGGTCGCCGATCTTCACGAAGGGGACCGTCTCGTAGAACTGTCGCTGCGCCATGGCGTAGGCGTGCGCCCGCTCCTTCACGTCCCCGGCCTTCACCCCCGCGTGCAGCCACTTGTCCATCTCCGGGTCGCAGTAGCCATACGCCTCCCAGGAGGCGCGGCAGCGGATCAGGTAGTCGAAGCCCGTGGGCTCGGGACGCGTGCTGATGCCGTTGGTCGCCATGTTGAACTTCGACTCTTTCTGCTGCGCGACCATCCCGGGCCAGTCGCGCACCTGGAACTCCACCTTGAAGCCGATGGCCTCAAGCTGCGGCTTCGCGGCCAGCGCCGCCCTGAACGCCCACTCGTAGTCTTTGTTGGTGAGCAAGATAACCGGCTTGCCGTCATACCCCGATTCGCGCAGCAATTGCTTGGCCAGCTCCACGTTTTTTCCGTTGTAGACCTTGCTGCCCTCCGTGTTGTGCCAGATCTTCTGCTCGGGGAAGAACAGGCTGGGCTGGAGCCGGTAGAAGGCTGCCTGGTTGCCCGTCACGGCCCGCATGATGGCTTCCATGTCGAGGCCGCGCGAGACCGCCTGGCGGGCCTTCACGTTGTCGAAGGGCGGCTGATTGGCGTTGAGCTGGACCGTGATCTGGGTGTAGGGCTTGATGATGACCGGCTGCACCGTCGCCGAGGTCTGCAGGCGCTCGTAGGAAGAGGGCGCCAGGGTGATGGCGTAGTCCACGTCGCCGCGCTCCAGCGCCGCGAAGCGGGTCGCGCTCTCCAGCATGGAGATCATCTGCACCTCGTCCACGAGCGCCTCGCGGTCGCCGCCCAGGCCCGACTGCGGCATCCGCCGGTCCCGGGTGTAGTCGGCGAAGCGCCGCAGGATGACCCGCTGGTCGCGCTCCCACTCGGCCAATCGGAAGGGGCCGGTCCCGATCAGGTTCGGGGGCTGGAGGGTGTCCTTCGCCTCGCGCACGATCTCCTGCGGCATGATGGCGAGCAGGGAGACCGGGTTGGCCATCGCGCCGAGAAAGGAGCCCTCCGCCTCCTTTAACGTGATCCGTACGGTGAGCGGATCGACGACGGTGACGGTCTGGACGGCGGCCACGTCGCCCCGGCGCACACTGTACTGCACGAAGCGGTCGATGGAGGCCTTCACGTCGTCGGCGGTCATGGTCTTGCCGTTGTGGAACTTCACGCCGGACCGCAGCTTGAACGTGTACTGCAAACTATCATTGCTGACCGTCCAGCTCTCGGCGAGCTGCGGGATCACGCTGTAGTCCTCGCCGATCGTCACGAGCCCTTCGAAGACGTGGGCCGAGATCTCCCGCAGCACGAACTGCGACCCCATGTGCGGATCGAGGCCCGGGGCGTTGGCGTCCTGCGCCACGCGCAGGACTTTCTGCTGGGCGGCCGCCGGCCCGGTGCCGGCCACGAACACCACGAGGAGCGCGAGCATCGTCCACTTGAGGTAACGCATTCCCGTTCCTCCTCTCAACTGCCGGTGGAAGGTGGCGGATCTCCTGCCTGGCGTGATCCCACCATGGTGTGCCTTCGCGCCACGCCGGGCCATGGCTCCCGCCTCGGCCTCCAGGGGATCGGAGCCCACGGGAGGACTATCTGGATGGGGATGCTCCGAGGAGGTCCAGCAGCAGGAGCGTGGAAGAAATCATGGCCGGAACAGCGCACGTGGCGGAGCATGCGGTTAAAGAGGGCGACGACCCGGGTCGGAGGCGTAGCGCCGCTGCTGCGGCTGAGTGCCGCGGGATTATGTGCGCAAGCCAGGGGCGAAGTCAATTGCCCGGCACCCTGCCGCACGGCGTGGTAGGGTGGGCCTGACATCGCCAGGACCCCGGCAGCTATAGCGGGCTGCTGAAAAAGACCCTTCTGCGCGCCGCCTTGCATGTGGGCCTCTTTGAGCAGCCTGGGCGAAAACCGGTTGTTCAGCATCCTGCTAGAAGGTCCGGATTGTCTCGATCAGGATCGCGACGGCGGCCTCGACCTGGCTCAGCTCGACGTACTCCCCAGCGCTATGCGCCTCGGCAATGGAACCGGGGCCGAAGACGACAGCAGGGACGCCCGCCCGAGCCAGCTTGCTCGCATCCGTGCCGTAATTCACGCCGCGGATCTCCGCGGGGAGCCCGGCCCCGCGCACGGCAGCGGCAAGCGTCTGCACGATCGGCTCCGCTGGATCGGTGTCCATCGCGAAATCCAGCATCGGCTCGTGCACGGTGATCTGACCTGGCGCCAGCGCCTCCAGCCGGCGGCGATAATCCTCCCACACTGCACGGGGCTCCTCCCCGGGCAGCGTGCGTCGATCCACCGTGATCATGCAGGTCGCCGGCACGGTATTCACCGCGATACCGCCGCTGATCAGCGAGACGCAGAATGTGGCCGGACCGACCCGCGGGTGGGTCCGGGCCGCCGCCTCGGGCTCGATCTCGCGCCGGACAAACTGGAGCACGTCCGCCATCCGCAGGATTGCGTTGTCCCCAGCCCACGGCATCGAGCTGTGGCAGGCGCGGCCCCGCGTCGTCACCCGGAAGCGGGCCGAGCCCTTGTGCGCGGTCACGAGGTCCAGATCGGTCGGCTCCCCGACGATCGCCGCCGCAAACCGCCCGTCGCGGCCAACCACCGCGCTCACCCCCCGGTGTCCGTACTCCTCGTCCATCGTGGCCGCCAGCAGGACGTCGATCGGAGACGAGCCGCTTTGCTTCAGCTCCACGATCGCCGTGAGCATGGCGGCGAGGGAGGCCTTGGTGTCGCACGCGCCCCGGCCGTAGAGGCGACCGTCCCGGATTTCCCCGCCGAAAGGCTCGACGGTCATGCCCTCGACCTCCACCGTGTCCAGGTGCGCCTCCAGGAGGAGAGTGCGGGACCGATCGCGTCCAGGGAGCCGGACCAGGACGTTGGGCCGACCGGGCAGCACCGGCTGCAGCTCGACCTCCAGCCCGGCGTCCGCGGACCATCGAGCAACGTAGTCGGCAATAGCGGACTCCGCCGGCTCATCCCGCTCGCGAGGATTCACGCTGGGAATGCGAACGAGTTGCTGCAGCAGCGAAGAAGGCGACATCATCTGAGCCTCAAGGACTTGAACAGCCAACGCGCCACGCCCGCCACCGAGCTTCGGCTTATTCAATCAGTAAGGAGTGATCGAGAGAAAAATTCGCCTTGGCGCTCTTGGTCGCGGGGCCTGGTCGTCTCGGCCAACTTCTCCGGATGCAAAGAGACTCGCGTTCTCGCGCAGGCTACTGGCCTCGCCGGCTCAAAAGGCCCAGCCGGAAGGCGCTCCGAGCAGGGCCGAGTGAGGCGTACCGCCTGCCATCTCCACGAAGATCCTGCCTCGGGACTCCGGCGCGGGATACTCAGCAGAGCAGGAGCGCAGAAGTCAAATGCCGAGGCAAGCGCCTCTGGTCCTCTCCCTGCGCGGCGCTGCTGCCGCTTCCTTCCTTATCGGGCTGCGCACCCTCGAAGCACATCTTGAAGCTCCCGCCTTCGCCGCCCTTGCCGTGGAGATGGGTGGGCTCAAGACCGCCGTCGCAGCCGTCCTGGAGGCCCTCGCCGGCATCCTGTTCGTCGACGGCGGCACCATCGGACGGGACGCGATAGTTATTATGGGATGGCCGGTTGCCTGCGTGGTATAGCGAGGGTTAGCCACCCAACCCTAGAGCGGCGAGGGCCGCACACGGAGGAGCCGGCCATGCGAGAGCATATCACACACGTCGTGTTTGACATGCACCAAGATTCCATCACCACTGCCTGGCTGCCACCCGGAGCGAGCACCCCGAGCTGCGCACGATCCCGCAGGAGCCGAAGCCCTTCCGGCGCCTCGTGAAGGAGATCCCCGCCCACGGCCCGGCCTGTGCCTGCTATGAGGCCGGCCCCTGGCCTACGCGCTCCAGCGGCAACTGGAAGCCTGGGGGCTGCCCTGTGAGGTCATCGCGCCGAGCCTCATCCCGCGCCGCCCCGGCCAGCGGCTCAAGACGGACAAGCGGGACGCGAAGAAACTGGCGGGCCTCTACCGGGCGGGCGAATTGACGGCTAACCGCGTCCCCACGCCGCAAGAAGAGGATGTCCGGGAACTCGTCCGCCGCCGGGAGACCTGTGGGACCGATGCCCTTCGGGCCGAGCAGCGGCTCCGGAAGTTTCCCCTCCGCCGGGGGCTGCGCTCTCCTGTCGGGCAGACAGGGAGCCAGGCGTGGTGGGCCTGGGTCCAGGCCCTTCGGCTGCCGGACCCCGCCGCCCAGCGCACCCTGGACGAGTACTGCCTGGCGGCCACGACCCTCCGGGCGCGCTGGAAGGTCTTGGACCCCGAGGTGGCCGCCCTGGCCAGCCGCGACCCCTGGGTCGCTCCGGTCGCCCGGCTCCGGTGCCTCCGGGGCATCGACACCCTGACCGCCGTAACCGTCCTCCTGGAGATCTCCGACTTCCGGCGCTTCGGTACGCCCCGCCCGTCCCTGAGCTTCGTGGGGCTCGTGCCCCGCGAGACCTCCAGTGGGGAAGGAGTGGCGGGGCAGTATCACCAAGACAGGCAACACCCACCTCCGCCGGATCCTCATTGAGGCCGCCTGGCACTACCAGCATCGGCCCCGCCCAAACAAGGCGGTGCAGGCCCGCGGGGCCGGCCGGCCCCCCGCGGTCGTGGCCCTGGCGGAGCAGGCGGAGCAACGGCTTCATCGTCGCTCCAGCCGCCTCGTGGCCCGGGGGAAGCGGCCCGTCATCGCGGCCACGGCCGTGGCCCGGGAGCTCTGCGGCTTCCTCTGGGCCTTGATGGTGCAGGTCCCCGCGTAACGGAGGCCGTTAGACAGGTCGTGTCGCGACTGGGCGGGCGGCTCCGCCCGCACTGGGAGCACCCTCGATAATTCCTAGGCGGTCCGGGGGCCTGACCCTGGCAATCCGCGTCGATAGTGTGAGGTAGCTCCCCATGGATAGAACCATGCGGTCCCGACCCGCGGATATCAGGCTGAGTCAGCATCGCTAGGCGGGCGGCCGCCCGGCCGGTTGTGACCCTCACTCCGTGCTCGCCGTGGC
>Ga0187770_10001512_pt1 | contig 12406 bp, 13 predicted proteins | sample 0116_SJ02_MP02_2_FD_133154 | JGI IMG/M metagenome (GOLD analysis project Ga0187770, IMG submission 133154) | Tropical peat soil microbial communities from peatlands in Department of Meta, Colombia - 0116_SJ02_MP02_20_MG | ecosystem: Environmental > Terrestrial > Soil > Wetlands > Peat | place...
CCTGTCGAGCTCCCTATCTACGGCTGTGTCGATTCGGCTCACGAAGAAAGAGGCGACCGACGATACCTTCGAGAGGTCTCCCCCGGACGAGGCCAGCTTCTCCAGTCCCGACATGTACGCATTCGCCACTTCTTCATACCTCCTGACCGAGAAGATCAGGGTCACATTGACGTTGACCCCCTCGGCGATCAGGGCCTCCATCGCCGATACTCCGGCGGAGGTCGCTGGAATCTTAATCATCACATTGGGACGGCTCAGCCTGTAGTAGAACTTCCGCGCCTCCGATATCATCCCCTTTGTGTCCCCCGACAAGGCCGGACTTACCTCGATACTGACGAAGCCATCAGAGCCTCCCGATGACTCGTAAAGAGGACGGAACAGGTCGGCCGCCAAAGCGATGTCTCCGATCATGAGGGTCTCGAAGATTTCCTTCACAGACTTCCCCTCCTCCGCGAGCCGGGCGAGCTCCTCGTCGTAGTCCGAGCTCCCGGTTATCGCGTGGTCAAGAATAGTCGGGTTCGATGTGAGCCCCCTTAGACCCTGCCCTATCAGCGACATCAGCTCCCCCGACGTCACGAAGGATCTTCGCAGGTAGTCGCACCAGATCGACTGCCCGCGGCTGTGGTAGTCGCGTAGGCCGGGCAACTACGCCCCTCCCCTCCCTTCGAGGAGCTCCCTCGCCTCTCTTTCCACGTGGACGGGCGTTATCCCGAACTTCTCGAAGAGGACCTCCCCGGGCGCGCTCGCACCGAATCCCTTCATTCCTACGGACCTCCCGCCGAGGCCGACATATCTCTCCCAGCCGACGACAGCCCCCGCCTCTACCGACACCCGCGCCTTGACCGAGGGCGGCAGGACCGTTTCCCTGTATGAACTGGGCTGCGCGTCGAAGAGCTCCCAGCTGGGCATCGAAACGACCCTCACCTTCCAACGCCCCCCCTTCGCCAGTCCTTTTCCCGCCGCGAGTGCAGTGTGGACTTCCGACCCCGTTCCTATGAGTATTACGTCCGGCTTGCCCTCTCCTGACTCCCAGAGCGCGTAGGCACCCTTTCTCGCCCCTGCAGCGGAGGTGTAGGAGCGCCTGTCGATCACCGGTAGCTTCTGGCGGCTGAAGACAAGCGAGGTAGGGCCCTGGGCGTCCAGGACCGCTGACCTCCAAGCTTCGACGGTCTCCGTCGCGTCTGCTGGCCTTATGACCGTCATGTTGGGCATCGCTCTCAGGCTCATGAGCTGTTCAATGGGCTGGTGGGTCGGCCCATCCTGCCCCAGCCCTATGCTGTCGTGGGTGAAGATGAAGACGACCCTGATCTTCATCATCGCGGCGAGGCGCATGGGGGGGCGCATGTAGTCAGAGAAGGCGAGAAACGTCGCGGTGTAAGGTAGGACCCCGCCGTGCAGGCTCATCCCGTTCGCTATCGAGCCCATGGCGTGCTCCCTAACTCCGAAGTGGATATTGTTCCCGTAGTGCTCCTGCCACCCGAAGTTTCCATACCCCACGAGGTACGACTTCGTGCTGGGCGATAGGTCAGCCGAGCCCCCCGTCAGTGTGTGCAGATTGTTCTCGAGGGCGTTGAGGACCATCCCCGAGGCGTCCCTCGTCGCCATCGGCTCCTGCGGCTGGGCTCCGAACAGGGAATTGAGCCCTTCGTCCCAGCCCTTAGGAAGCTCCCCTTCCAGGTGGACTCGGAGCTTCCCCGCAAGGTCGGGGTAGGCCTTGGAGTAGGCCCTGAACTCCTCCTTCCAACCCTCCTCGGCCTTTCTCCCCCTCTCCAATGCCTCCCTGAAGTGCCTGAGGGCCCTCGGGGGGACGTAGAAGCTCGGCTTCAGGGGCCACCCCTGGGCCTCCTTCGCCCTCGCCACGTCCTCCTTGGACATCGGGTCCGAGTGGGCCTTCGCTGTCCCCTGCAGGGGGCTGTAGTGCCCGATAATCGTGTGGCAGATGATGAGTGAGGGCTTCTCTGCTTCGGCCCTTGCCAGCCTGAGGGCACCTTCGACCGCTTCGAGGTCGTCTCCCCGGACAGGCCCTATCACACGCCATCCGTACGCGTCGAACCTCCTCGCGACGTTCTCCCTAAAGGCCATCTTGGTGCTGCCTTCGATCTGCACGTCGTTCGCGTCGTACATGTAGATCAGCTTCCTCAGCCTTAGCGTCCCCGCCAGGCTAGCCGCCTCGCTGGTGACCCCCTCCTGCATGTCCCCATCAGACACAATCGCATACGTGAAGTGGTCGACGACCTCATGGCCGGGCCGGTTGTAGTGCTCGGCCATCCAGTTCTCCGCAATCGCCATGCCCACCCCGTTGGCGAACCCCTGCCCGAGGGGCCCAGTCGTCGCCGCGACGCCCGGCGTCCTACCGTATTCAGGGTGCCCCGGGGTGATGCTCCCCCACTGCCTGAAGCGCTTGAGCTGGGCCATCGGGAGCTCGTACCCTGTCAGGTAGAGGAGGCTGTACAGCATGGCCGAGGCGTGTCCGGGGGAGAGCACGAACCTGTCCCTGTCGGCCCAGCCAGGGTCCCTGGGATTGTGCTTGAGAAATCGGTCCCAGAGGACATAGGCGAAGTCCGCCGCCCCCATCGGGGTGCCGGGGTGTCCTGACTTCGCCCTTTCGACCATGTCCAAAGAGAGGTACCTGACGGTGTCTATGCAGAGGCTGTCTAGGCTCCGGGGGGCCATCCCGCCCTTCGACTCAGGCAGCACTCGTCCCCTCCTCTTGGACCAGGGCGTCGTATTCCGCTCCCAAGCGGGAACGGTCGATTCCAAACCTCGCCGCCCCGAGGAAGGCCGCCTTCTGGTTCAGGACCACACGGACCGGAATCTCGGAGGCGAGCGCTGTGAGCTTCCCCTTGTTCCTGAACGACGACATGAACCTCCCGTCGGCGAGCAGGGGAAGTATCTTAGGGGGGATTCCACCGCCGAGGTAGACCCCACCCGTTGCCAACGTCCTCAGAGCGAGGTTCCCCGCCTCCGCCCCCAGGACGGAGACGAATACCTCGAATGTCTTCACGCAGACCTCGCAGTTGGGCGACCTAGTGATGGCAGCTTCGGCCATCAAAGGGACAGGGTCCTCTTCTTTCTCAAGTCGTCTCCGATGCTCTTCGGAGGCCGGTGTTGGGCTCATCACCTGGAGAAGGTAGGCGTGGACGTTCCTAATCCCAAGCCCGGAACAGACCCTCTCGTAGCTCACGTGCCCGCCCTGCCCCATGAGATGCCTCAGCAGTCCTACCTGAAGCTCGTCGGTAGGCGCGAAGTCAGCGTGGCCTCCCTCGGAGGCGTGGACGTTGTAGCCGCCGTGGGGCGCGTCCCAGGTCAGGGAGGCCTCGCCCAGCCCAGTGCCGGGCGCTATGACCGCAATCGTCGTTCCCTTCCTCCCCCCAACCGCCTCGTTGAGGGCTCTGAAGTTGGTCTGGGGAAGATACGGGATGGCCGAGGCAGTGGCCTGGAGGTCGTTGATGACCCTAACAGATGGTACCCCCAGCTCCGACGAAATCTTCCTCTCGTCGACGCTCCAAGGCAAGTTGGTCACCTTTGCCTCTCCTCCTACGACCGGTCCAGCAACCCCGAAGCAGGCGCATTCGATACTGGCGGCTCCATCCTTCAGGAACTCCCTTACCACGGCCTCGAAGGTGGGGAAGTCCCTACTGGAGAACGTGGTTTCGGTCAGCACGCCATCGATGCCCTTCTTTGCTTCGAAGAGCCCGGGTCGTCTTGGTTCCCCCGACATCTCCCGCGAGGACGTGGGCAGTCAACCTTGGCCCACTTTGTCTCCCGGATGCCCCGCCGTCACGACATCTTCGCGGTGGGCTTCTTGGGAGGCTGGTTCTTTCTGTTGACCACTTCGACGAGCCTTTTCCTGAGCACCTCGCCCTGCGGTTTCTCCCTGCTCAGGCTCCCCAGCTGCCTAGCGAGCTTCTCGTTCCCCAGGGTCCTCGCCCACTTCTCGAAGTCGCCCCTGGGGTTGTGGAACTCCAGCGACATGATCTCGACCGACCCTAACTTGTTCGCGAAGTCCTCGATGTCAGTCGCGACCACGTTGATGGGCTGACCAATCCCGACGTAGAAGTAGAACGGGGTCCCGAGTCCGTCCGTCCGTCCTATCGTCGTCATGGACTCGAGCGAGTGGCACTCCTATATTAAACATGGGTAAATATTCTCCTATACAGATAGTCTGTCGCCGGCCCGTACGTTTTTGGGTGAAGGCTATTTGCGGTGTGTCCTCACTCAACCAACCAGCAATTAATTATGGGAGGGATATGATGGACTCAGCGGAGCCAGGTACGGGGATATCTGCAATGCGAGCCGCCTTGGCCGATCAAATCCATCGCTAATCTGGGGCCATTCCCCGCGTCCATCCGGAGGGTGAAGAAGGTGGTTGGAAAGAGCTCCTAAACAGGTGTAGGCCGGGAGTATCCCTCATATTGGGGCGGAGCGTGGAGTTCGGCAGTGTAGGTTCAAGTCGGTAAGATCCAATACCGAATGGGTTCGAATCAAGACTCTTGCGGTGGGTTGACCACATGTTCGACAGACGGGGCCCGGACCAATAATGGGTTCCTCCTTGGGCCAACGGCTATTATTTGGGCCCAGCTCGTAAGAATCAGAATAGCTAGTAATGGACTACATTAACCGAACAGAGCTCATAACGGGCTTATTGTCAGCGGGCCCGGTGCGATTTGAACGCACGACCTACAGCTCACCCCACACGCGTGTAGGAGGCTGCCGCGCTATCCGTAATTCGCTCGCGTAGAACTGCGCTACGGGCCCGACCTCGGGTCGTAAAGAACCAGGATATTACCTGTTCTCAATCGGCCAGATCGAACTCGATTTCCAACTCCCCTTTCGAGTTCCTGTACCTCGCCTTCCCGAACGTGATTCTCCCGATTTGCAACGTGTTTTCAACATGGCGCTCGTTGCAACAGTTGATGTTCCAGTCCGGAATCCTCACGATGCGGAGCCTGCTCGCACCTGGTGGGAGCGGGAAGAGGTCGTAAATGTCATCCCCGAAGTGCCCCTCGGCCTCCTCCTTCTCCATCTCGAACTCCAGCACCTCTGTCCCCTCCGCAATCTTTTCGTTGGCTGCCTTCTCGACCCTCCTGATCTCCTCGTCCGACGGCTTCCTATCGTACTGCAAGGTCAATCTTCCATGGCCACCGGAGACGTAGACAGAAGCCGTCTTCTTGGCCCCAAGAACGCGTTCCGCCGCTCCCTTCACCACGTGCAAGCCTGAATGTGTCCGAACTTCTTTGGAGCTCAACTAGAGCCTGGTCACTATTCTGTAGAACTCGGGCAGCCTGGTCTGGATTCCATATCGTCTCTCGTTCCCCCTCATGTACCAATAGATCGATAGCAGCGTCGGCCACATTCTAATGAGGCTGAACCTGTTTTCCACCTTCGCCTTGATGAATTCGTACACCTTGGCGTAAATTGCAAAATGGTCCAGCACGGCCTTCCTGTACCCTTCCCTGTCGCCGAAGTGGTCCACGAATAGGTTCACACACTGCATGCTTGGAATTATCCCTTCCCCCAGCATCGGGTACACCGTCCCAATGCTCTCGCCCACCCCGGTTACCTTGCCGTCGAAGAATGGCTCTGCGAACTTTGGGGGGGTCACCCTCACCGGCCTCCCGATCCTTCTGACGACATCGCAGTGATACTTCCTGACAAACTCGTCCAGCTCGTAGCGGTACCTCCCCTGAAGGTCCCCAGCACCCACGTGGGCCATCCCGTCTCCCAGGGGGAAATACCACCAGTACCCGCTAAGACCCGGGTAGGGTCTGATTACAAAATCGTCATACGGCAGGTCTTTGGACCTCACCTGATACTCCAGAGAGGGGATGAGGAGGTCGTCCTTGATCTTCGGTAGCAAGGACCTGTGCATGCCAGTGGCGTCGACCACGCTGTCGAATCCAGCAAAGTTCCCGTTCGCCTCCTTGATCTGTGCCCCCCAGTGGACTTTCTTCCCTTTCAGCATGTCCTCTGTGAGCCTGTGCTTGTCGTAGGTTACCAGCCCCGTCAGTTTGATGTTGAGCTCCTCGTTCCCAAGCTCGACCCGCATTGTTTTCCCCTTGTGCAGAACGTAGTCGTCGAAAGAGAACCCCGCCTGCTTCACCATGTCTCGGATGAAGGGCTGGCTAGTCCCCCAGGCGCAGACGGTGTACCAGTTCTTCTCTGTCCTCATTTCGAAGGCTTCAGCTTCTACGCCGGCGGGGAGACGGTTCATCATGTACGCCCCAGCGACGCCTGCGCCGACGACTGCGAGCTTCAAGTTGGTGGAAACCATTGTCCCGCGTCTCACGGCGTTATTCTACTTGTCGATTGCAGCCCCCTGTTTTGGCCGAACATTAAAATAGCCTGGTAACCCAAGTAAACTTGGTAACTCTATTGGCCAAGCAGCAATCCGCCTCGAAGGTCGTCAAGGTGAGCGATGATACGCACGCCAAGCTCGTCGCCCTCGCGAAATGGGGTGAACCCCTCGATCAAGTAATTCATCGCCTCGTGACCCAGTCAAAGGGCCTGGAGGACGTGGTCACAGGACAGAGCTCCATCTGCTTCATCGACGGCGTCCAGGGCAGACTGCTTTACAGGGGGTACGACATAGTCGACCTAGCCCCGAGGTCGACCTACGAGGAGACTGCCTTCCTCCTTTGGAACGGTCATCTGCCGACCCTCTCGGAGCTACACGCGTTCTCCAGCGACCTAAGTGCGAAGAGGGCCTTGCCCGACGGGGTGGTCTCCATCATGACCAGCCTCCCGACAAACTGCGACGCCATGGACGCCCTGCGGGTCGGGGTCGCCGCGCTCGGAATCTACGATGATCCGATGTATCCCTCTCAGGAAAAAGCCCAGTCCATAGCCGCGAAGATGGCCACCTTGGTCGCAGCAATCCACAGGCATAAGCACAACCAGGAGATTCTCTCGCCGAAGGACGACCTAGGGTACGCCGCGAACCTGCTCTACATGGTGACTGGCGAGAACCCTTCCAAGGATGACGAGAGACTGATGGATGCGCTTCTGATTCTCCATGCCGACCACGAACTTAATGCTTCGACATTTACGGCGCGCGTAATCGCCTCGACTCTTTCCGACGTTTACTCTGCCGTGACGGGTGCAGTGGGCGCACTCAAGGGACCTCTGCACGGTGGCGCCAACGAGAAGGTAATCGAGATGACCATCGAGATTGGCACGCCCGAGAACGCAGAGTCCTACGTCGACGCGATGCTCGCGAAGAGGCAGAAAATCACCGGGTTCGGCCACAGGGTGTACAAGACGATGGACCCGAGGGCCGCGATCCTGAAGGAAATGGCCGAGAAGTTCATCAAGACTGAAAAAGAAAGGAAGGTCTTCCAGATTCTTGAGAAGACTGAGGAGATGATGAAGACGTGGAAGAACCTCTACCCCAACGTCGACCTTTACTCGGGGCTGGCGCTCAACCACGTGGGGATACCGAGCTACCTGTTCACCCCCGTGTTTGCAGTCGGCCGCACCCCCGGCTGGCTCGCGCACGTCCTCGAGCAGTATGCCGACAATCGGCTGATCAGGCCTAGGGCGGAGTACATCGGCCCAACGCAGGCGGAGTACGTCCCAATCGAGCACAGGACACAAACCCCGGTAATGGAACATTGAGGGTCGAAGCACTCGTCAAGCGCTCCCCGGTTACCATAAGCTCGGGGGCCACCATCCGCCAGGCGGCAGAGGTCTTCGCAAGGGAGAAGATTGGTCTGCTGGTTCTCGCTGGCTCCGTCAGTCCCGTGAAGGCACAGGGGGTAATATCTGAACGGGACATCGTCCGGGCGGTTGCCAAGGGGACGGCGCTCAGCGCTGCACTCGAGACCATCGCGACAAAGAAACTGATCAGCGTCAAACGCTCCGACAGGGCATCAAAGGCGGTCCTCCTCATGACAGACAACGGAATCAGGCATCTTGTAGTTGAGAACGACGACGGGACCCTTTTCGGGGTCATCTCAATTCGCGACTTCTTCCGGGAGAAGAAGCTTCTCGACGGCTTCCTCAGGGACGAGGTGGAGGAAGTCCACGGTGTCGACTAAACATGGACCGTTTCATGTAGGATTCTGACGCCAATCTTAAATAGCGTAAAAGGGTCGTGAGTTTCTCCAAAATGGCTCTTTTTGGGGACATAGGGACAGTATTCGTCATGGCCCTTGTCGGCGTTATGTTCACACTGCCAGTGGTGATTCTCCCCCGACTCTTCGCTCCAAAACGCCCCAACCCGATCAAGGGTCTTCCTTTCGAGACGGGACAGGTGCCCCAGGGGGCGGGGAAGATGCACTTCATGATGCAGTACTACGCCTATCTTCTGATGTTCATTGTCTTCGACGTGCTCGGAATGTTCCTCTACGCCTGGGCCTCCGCCTACAGGCCCATGAACCTGGGCCTCTCCTCTGACTGGGCCGTCACCCTATTCATGGGGATGCTCTTCGTCCCAATGGCGTTCGCGCTGATCCTGGCGGGGAGGCGCGAGCTGTGGTAGTGGCTCAGCAGCAGAAGTCCGGGACCTTTCAGGTCCTTGTCGGAAAGATCGACGACATCCTTCAGTATGCCATTGGGGACCCAATGCGATATCTGGCCAACTGGGGGCGGCTCTACTCTCTATGGCCTGTACACCTTGAGACGGCATGCTGTTCTGTCGAGGTTGGGGCGGCCGCGGGCTCCAGGTTCGACATCGAGCGCTTCGGCGCACTCGAGGCCTTTGGCTCCCTCCGCGCCTGCGACCTGATCATAGTCATGGGGACGGTCACCCGAAAACTCGCACCACGCCTGAAGCTCATCTACGACCAGATGGCAGAGCCGAAGTGGGTGGTGGCAATGGGTGCGTGCTCAATAACAGGTGGTCTCTACTTCGACTCCTACAACGTGCTCAGAGGAATCGACGACATCATTCCCGTCGACGTCTACGTCCCCGGCTGCCCCCCGAGGGCCGAGGCCCTGATCCAGGGGTTAGTGCTTCTTCAGGAAAAGATACGCAGGATGCCGACCCTCAGCGGCCGGTGAAGCGGCATGAGCAAGGCGAATGCCTCTCCAGCTCCGGCTCCGAACCCCGCCGCGCCCTCAACCGCTCCGAAGCCGACAGGCGCTCCTGCACCTGCTCCTTCGCCTCCGAAGCCCGAGCCGATCAGAGCCAAGGGCTTCGCTTCCGAAATTTCAGCTCGCTTCCCAGATGTAAAGGTCGAATGGATGAAGGAAAGCCGCCTCAAGGTCTCGACGTCCCCTACCCACATAAAGGAGGTCAGCTTGTTCGCGCGCGACACCCTGGGTTTCGACCATATCAGCACTGTGAGCGGCGTCGACTGGATCGCCAAGAGCCAGCTGGAGGTGGAGTACTTCGTAGGCTCAACAACCCCGGGCCAGGAGGACTTCATACTCGCCATCTCGGAGCTCGTCGCGCGCGAGAACCCGGTCGTCCCCACACTGATCGAAGTCTGGAGAGGTGTCGAGTACCACGAAAGAGAGACTCACGAGATGTTTGGTATCAACTTCCAGGGGCATCCCAATCAGAGCCACATCCTACTGCCCGAGGACTGGAACGACCTCCCCCCGCTGCGCAAGGACTACGTCTCTCCAGGGAGATGAGAAAATGGCCCTAGAATCAGAGTATTCGCCCGATGCCGATAAGATCATGTCTGTGTCCCTGGGCCCGCAGCACCCGGGAGCGGGGCACTTCCGCATCAGACTCTGGCTCGACGGGGACTACGTTGTCCGCTCCGAGCCCGACCCAGGCTACGTCCACAGGGGAGAGGAGAAAATGGGGGAGTATAGGAACTACATCCAGAATGTCCCACACCTTGAGCGTCCTGTCATCCTAGACAGTTCGAACATCCTGTTCCCCTATGCCCTGGGGGTAGACGAGCTGATGAACAGCAAGATACCACCGAGAGGGCAGTACCTCCGCGTCATCATGTCGGAGATCAATCGCATAATCTCTCACATGTACTTCCTGGCAATACAGGGGTACTTCATGGGGCACACTACCATGATAACTTGGTGCATGGGGGACAGGGACTTCTGGATCGACTTGGGCGAGCGCATCGGGGGTGCTCGGGTCACTTTTGCCTACATCATCCCCGGTGGGGTGAGGAACGACATCCCAACCTTTGCTATCGAAAAGGGGCTCAAGACATGCGACTGGTTCGACAAGAGGATGGACGAGTACGAGAAGATCTTCTTCAACAACCCGATGGTCCATCAGCGCTCTGACAACATCGGATACCTTTCCAGGGATGACGCAGTGGTGTACGGCGCGACCGGGACCGTGGCGAGGGCTTCGAGCCTGACCTTCGATGTCAGGAAGGACGAGCCGTACAGCTCCTATGAGGATTTCGAGTTCAAGACTCCGGTCCTCAACCAGGGGGACAGTTGGGCGAGAGCGTACGTCGCCCTGCTCGACATGAGGGAGGCCGTCAAGATAATCAGACAGGCGCTGAAGAAGCTACCCCAGGGTTCAGTGCGTCTCAAACTCGGTCCGCAGCCCAGAGTCCCCGCAGGCGAAGTCTACGCCCGCACGGAGGCTGCGAGGGGGGAGATGTCATACCACATAATCAGCGACGGATCCCCGAGGCCGTACAGGCTCAAGATTGGGGTCCCGTCGACGAAGAATCTCCGGATCCTCCCGCACCTGCTCAAGGGCGTGCACGTCGCCGACATCCCTGTCATCTACTGGGGACTGAATTACTGGCCGGTAGAGAACGACCGCTAAGCCCGATTTGCACCCTAAATGGTGAAAGGAGTCAGGTCAAACCTCTTCAACCCAGACGCGGCCCAAGCGACAGACTTCTGAAAGCTCCTGTTCTCCCCAGCGGCTCGTCTAGGCATGAGGGATCTTCTGTTCGCTCCTCCTGAAGAGGTACACCCCTAGAAGTATCAGTCCTCCCCCGGCCAGCTGTCCTGCGGTGATCTGCTCCCCCAGGAACACAAAGGCAAAGACAGCGCCAAAGACAGTGGACGTCGACCATATCAGGAGCATCCTGATGGCGCCAAGGCGCTTGATTGCAGCGATGAAAAGGCTGGTGCCTCCCAGGACTGAAATGGCCAGGAGCAGAAGAATCATGTCGTCGTAGAAGGTAAAATCGAACGAGTATCCCCCAAGAATCGCGACGGCCGTGACCACCACGCCTCCAACGAGGTTCCTGAACTTGCTCAGGCTGACCACATCGAATCGTCTCGTCGCCAGGACCAACAGGTTGTTCTCGACGGCCCACCCAACGGTAGAACCCAGAACGAGCATGTTTCCTACAATTCCTTGGAGAAAAGAGATGTGCGTAATGTCCAGGTCTGTCGATACGACGACTAGGCCTACCACTATGAGCAGGCCCTTGAGCGCCTGTGCTCTTACGAGCCTCTCTCCAAAAACAGAATACGCTATGACGGTAGTGAACAGAACCTCCCCATTGGCAAGGAGCGCGGCGTTGACAGCAGTCGTCTGATTCAGACCATAAGTGTACATCAGGGGGGCCAGGGCCGCGCCGACGAGCCCCATGAACACCAGATAGGGGACGCTCTGCTTCACGGGTTTCAACCTGGGCTGATAAAAAAGGAGCATGAGCCCTGAGAGAAGAAAGGCAAACCCCGTGATTGGGATCGGCTGACTTTTCTCCAGAAGGATCTTGGTCAGGACGGTGAAGGCCCCACCGCACACGGCCCCGACCACTGCATAGAGGTAGCCCCTGGAGGTCTCAGTGCCGATTTTGCTCCCCAAGGGGCTCACCTCACCGTCGTCAGAAGTGAGGAATTAACAGTGACTCGCGCTTCAACTCTTAAATCAGGAACTCCATTGGCGTCGGTGTGGCCTCAGACGAGGATATACTGGCTGAACTTCAGAAGATAAGAGAGCTCCTGACACCTAAGCCAGCCCCTCCTGCACCGCCAGAGCCGAAGGGAATTTCGGCTGAGTTCAAGGCTTTTCTCACGAACTACAAGGTCTTAGGCCTCGCGGTAGCCTTCATCCTGGGCGTCTACCTGGGCGCTCTGGTCCAGGCACTAGTCAAGGACCTGATTCTTCCAGTGATTGGTATTCCACTGAGCAGCGTGGGAAATCTCAGCACCTATTCCGTCCCCTTCGATAACCAGAACTTCCAGATTGGGGACTTCCTCATCGCAGTCATCACCTTCATCATCGTCGCCTTCGTAATATTCCTCATCGTCAAGCTAGCCAAACGGTACAAAATCGACTAGGAGCTCTCATCTCCATTTTTCCCCATTTTTCCCCACGTTATCACGGTGTAATTCGTTAAGCAGAAAGTCAATCGTTCTTGCTATAGTCAGTATTGTCCGCTTCGGCGGATATCAGGACGGATATCACGATGAGCAGCAAGTTCGAGAAGGGATGGAAGGCTCAGGAGACGGAGCCCTTCGGGAAGCAGGTCCGGGATACAGTCCGCGGCCCTCAGCCGATGCGTCC
>Ga0187770_10001513_pt1 | contig 12405 bp, 16 predicted proteins | sample 0116_SJ02_MP02_2_FD_133154 | JGI IMG/M metagenome (GOLD analysis project Ga0187770, IMG submission 133154) | Tropical peat soil microbial communities from peatlands in Department of Meta, Colombia - 0116_SJ02_MP02_20_MG | ecosystem: Environmental > Terrestrial > Soil > Wetlands > Peat | place...
CGAATAGGAGCAGACACCGTTGGCTCGAGAACAGGGTGTGGTGAAGTGGTTCAACGCAGCGAAAGGGTACGGTTTCATCCAACGTCAGTCGGGGGAAGACGTCTTCGTTCACTTCTCTGCCATCCAAATGGACGGCTACAAGTCGCTGAACGAGGGCCAGCTTGTTGAGTTCGAGGTCCGTCAGGGTCCGAAGGGTTTCCAGGCGGAAAACGTCACCAAGGTCTAGCTTACCCAGATTCCAAAGCCTCGTTTCGTGCCAGCGGAACGAGGCTTTGTTTTTTGCGCGCAGCGCCGACTCGCAGGCAAGTCGCGCGCCGTGTGCGCGAACTCCGTTGCGCCCGAATTCGCCAGCGCACGAGTTTGTGATAGCATTACGTTTTAGGTTGTTCCACGGAGTCCGATTTTGGCGCAGCATATTTCCCGAAAGGAACTGAAAAAGGACGAAGTGCGCGAAACCTTCGCGCACGGCGCAGAGGCCTTACTTTCGCACCGGCAGTTCAGTTCGTACGTCCTGGCCGCGGCGGTCGTCATTGCGCTGGGCATCTTCGGCTGGAGGACGTACTCGCAGCATCAAACGGTGAAGGCGTTCGCGGAGTTTGACGCGGCGATGAAGGTTTTTCAAACGCCGGTGGGCGCGCCGCAGGCGCCGGGTGAAGTCACCTATCCCGACGAGACCAAGAAATTCACTGAGGCAAACCAGAAATTCTCCGAGGTTGCATCGCAGTATCCACGGACGCGCGCTGGAGAACTGGCGAGCTACTATTGCGCCTTGAGCCTTGAGAAGCTGGATAAAAACGACGACGCGAAGAAGCGCCTCCAGGCTCTGGGAGGCAGCAGCGACGCAGACGTCGCGGCGATGGCGCAGTTCGAGCTTGCCGGCCTCGACGACCGCATGGGACAGGGAGACGAAGCGGTCAAGCTGTTCCAACAACTCATTGCCAAACCGAGCGCCCTGGTCCCCAAGCCGCTCGCGATGCTGTCTCTCGCCGACCACTACAGCCAGAAGGACCCCACGCAAGCCGCGAAGCTATATATGCAGATCAAGTCCGATTATCCGGACACGCCGATGGCCGAGCAGGCCGATCAAGCTCTCGCTCTCTTGCCCGGCAAGTCTTAGGCGGGCAGATGATCGCGGAATCGCTCCAGCCTTACGCCATGGATGTGCGGCGTTCGCGGGGGCGGCGTTATCCGGAACCGCAACATCCCTACCGAAATGATTACGCGCGCGACCGCGACCGCGTGATTCACGCGCGCGCGTTTCGCAGGCTGGAAGCGAAGACGCAAGTCTTCACCACGCGCTTTTCCGATCATTTCCGCAACAGGCTCACTCATACGCTGGAAGTCGCGCAGATTGCGCGCACGGTGGCGGGCGCGCTGCGAATCAACACCGATCTGACCGAAGCGCTCGCGCTCGTCCACGATATCGGCCACCCGCCGTTTGGACATGCTGGTGAAAAGCAGCTCGACGCGCGCATGCGCGAACACGGCGAACGCTTCGATCACAATCTTCACGCGCTGCGCATCGTCGAACAGTTCGAGCAGCGCTACCTGGAATTTCCGGGATTGAATCTGACGTTTGAAGTCCGCGAGGGCATCGTGAAACATTCGCGCGATTATTCCGCTGCGGAATTCCCGCCCCTCGCCGAATATCTTCTCGATAAGCGGCCGCCGCTTGAGGCGCAACTGATCGATCTCGTCGATGAAATCGCCTACAACACGGCCGATCTCGACGACGCTTCCGAAGCCCGTCTTCTCGATTTCGGCCGGCTATGCGATGAGGTTCCGACGTTCGGCGCGGCATATGCGGAAGTCGATGGGCGTCATCCGGACGGGATTCGCAAGCTGAAATTCAATGAAGCGCTGAAGAGCGTTCTGGACCACTTGGCGACCGACCTGATCCAGAACACGCGGCGTCAAGTTGAGGCGGCCCGAGTGGAGACGGTGGACGACATTCGCAAACATCCGAGCAGGCTTGCAGGATTCTCAGCCGAAGCCGCTCGGCAGAACGCCTCGCTCAAGAAGTTTCTCGGCACGCACGTCTACTCTCATCCCGCCATTACCGAAGATCGGGAGCGCTCGGTCCGAGCGCTCGATGCCTTATTCAGTCTATTCGTCGGGCATCCCGAGCGGATGCCGAAGTACTACGCAGAGCTTGCGCGGCGCGAGCCGCGACATCGGGTCGTCTGCGATTACATCGCCGGTATGACCGACAATTTCCTCCTGCGCCAGTGTCACGAATTGCTCGGCATGCCAGTCGGCGGGACCCTGTAACGAAGCGACACATTGCCCAATTCGCGGCAGCGACAACACTTGCGCCGGGCGCTTTCTTGACATAGTGTTCGGGCGGCCTATAATGAATTTTCGCCTCGAAAAACGGGGGCAAATCCAATGTTTCTAGACGTAAACGAACTCGCCCTCCGCAAGGCGCGCATCCGAAAAAGCTATTCGCCGGGCACGCTCGACTTCCATTCCGGCGAGTTCCGTCAGGTAGAGCCTCTCGAAGTCCGCGCCACAGCAGAACTCGTGGACGGGCAGATTCGCATCTGCGGCAACCTTCACACCCGTGTAGAACTGGTTTGCGCTCGCTGCCTGGATACCGTGATCGAAGAAATCAGCCGGGATTTCGATCTCTACTACCGTTCGACTACGGCGGTTCCCGAAGACGAAGAAGTTCAATTGAATCTGGACGATACGGAGATTGCGTTCTTCGAAGGTGATGGCCTGTTTCTTGCCGACGTGCTGGCCGAACAGGTCAATCTCGCGCTGCCGATGAAAGTGATCTGTTCGAGTGACTGCCGCGGTCTGTGTCCCCACTGCGGCGCAAACCTCAACAATGAAGAGTGCCGCTGCGAAAAAAACGGCACCGACCCGAGGCTTGCCCCGCTTGCCCGTCTGAAGCAGGACTGGTTCAAAAAGCAATAACACGCTAGACTATGCAATCCGATTCAGGCCGCGTAGAGTGCGGGCCTGTCACGAGGAGCTCGAATGCCGAATCCCAAACGACGACACTCCAAGCGGCGCACCTCCAATCGCCGCGCCCACGACCATCTCCGCACCGCGTCACTGGGCGAGTGCCCGAATTGTCATGAACGGAAGTTGCCCCACCGGGCATGTCCGAAGTGCGGCTATTACAACGGCCGCGAAGTGATTGACACCGCGGCCAAGTCGGCCTAACTTTCCCTCGCCTGTCGATTCAAAAGCTGGTGTCTAGATGACTACGATTGCCTTGGATGCAATGGGGGGCGACCATGCGCCTCGCGTCGAAGTCGAGGGTGCTATCCTCGCGGCGCGGGAGCTGGGCGTCCGCGTCCTGCTCGTCGGCGTAGAGTCCAGCGTTCGCGAAGAGCTCGCCCGGCACAAGCACCAAGGTCTGCCAATCGAGATTGTGCCAGCCACCGAAGTCATCGCGATGACGGATTCGCCGTCACAGGCATTCCGCCGCAAAAAAGAAAGCTCGGTGCACGTGGCGGCGCGGCTGGTGCGCGACGGCAAAGCCGACGCGCTGGTCAGCGCCGGCAACACGGGCGCTGTGATGACCGTTGCGCGATTCGTGATCGGCACGCTGCCGTCGGTCGATCGCCCCGCGCTCGCCGCTGCCTTCCCGAACATGAAGGAAAAAACTTCGGTGATTCTCGACGTGGGCGCGAACGTCGATTCGAAGCCGGAGCAGCTCGAGCAGTTCGCCGTGATGGGAGATATCTCCTTTCGCGCGATCTGGGGAGTGAAGCGGCCGCGTGTGGCGCTGCTTTCGATCGGCGAGGAAGAAGCGAAAGGAAACGAGTTAACGCGCGAGGCCACGATTCGACTTAAGAATTCTTCACTGAATTTCGTCGGCAACGTGGAGGGGCGCGACGTATTCCGCGGTAACGTGGACGTCGTCGTGTGCGATGGCTTTATCGGCAATATCGCGCTCAAGATTAGCGAGGGGCTTGTGGAGCACATCGGTTCGATGCTCAAGAAAGCGATCAAGAGCAGCCTCACCTCGCAGATTGGCTACGCGCTTTCCAAGCGTGCATTCGAGGATTTTCGCAAGCGCACGGACTATTCGGAGACCGGAGGCGCGCCGCTGCTGGGCATTCGCGGCATCACGGTGATCGGCCACGGCCGGTCGAACCCAAATGCGATCAAGAACGCAATTCGCGTCGCCAACGAGCTGTGCCGTTTGCGCGTCAACGAGAAAATCGAACAGGAGCTGTCCGCCGCCTCGGCAGTCCCCGCCCGCGGATAAGCGATAAGGATCTCATCACCGCCATGAGCAAGCTCGCATTCCTTTTTCCCGGCCAAGCCTCGCAATACCCCGGAATGGGCCGCGATCTCGCCGAAAACTATCCCGAGGCACGGGCGGTCTTTTCGGAAGCGGATGCGGCGCTGGGATTTCCGATCTCTAAACTCTGCTTCGAAGGCTCTGAAGACGAGCTCAAACTGACCGAGAACACGCAACCCGCGATTCTGACAGCTTCGGTCGCGGCGTACCGTGTTCTCGATGCGCGCGGAATAGTTCCCGATTTCGTGGCGGGACACAGTCTTGGCGAATACTCGGCGCTCGTTGCGGCCGGTGCGCTTGAATTTCCGGTCGCCGTAAATCTGGTGCGCCAGCGCGGCCGCTACATGCAGGAGGCGGTACCGCCTGGTGAAGGGGCTATGGCGGCGATTCTCGGCCTTTCGCCGGCCGATGTCGCGGAGGTTTGCAAGAAAGCAGCGGAAGGTGAAATTGTTTCGCCGGCGAACTTAAATTCTCCGGAGCAGACCGTGATCGCGGGCAATGCAGCGGCGGTGAAACGCGCGGTCGAGACTGCTTCACAATCGGGAGCCAAACGCGCTGTCGTGTTGGCTGTGTCCGCACCATTCCATTGCTCGCTGCTGATGCCGGCGCAACAGCGGCTCGAGCCGGATCTCCGCGCGGCCGCATTCGGACCGCTCCGCTTCCCGCTGATCACCAATGTCGATGCCGAAGCTGTGACTTCGGGCGAGGAAGCGCGCGACGCGCTGATCCGGCAAGTGACGCTGCCGGTGCGCTGGCACGAGTCGGTACGCGAAATGATCGATCTGGGCGTGAACATTTTCGTCGAAGTCGGCCCCGGCAAAGTTCTTTCAGGATTGCTAAGGCAGATCGACAGATCAGTGCGCTGCTTAAATGTTGAGGATGCCGCCAGCTTGAAATCCACGATCGACAAGATCGCTCAGGCACGCGCCGAAGGGACGGAAGGCTAGCCTCGTGTTCTCACTAAAAGACAAAGTTGCCCTCGTGACCGGTGCGTCGCAAGGAATCGGGCGCGCCACGTCGCTCGCGCTGGCGGAAGCCGGTGCGAAGGTTGCGGTCGCCGCGCGCAATACGGAAAAACTGGCGTCGCTTGTTTCCGAGATCGAGGCGACGGGCGGCGAGGCGCTCACCGTGCCGATGGATGTGGCCGACGCCGCGCAAGTGAAGAACGGCTTTCAGCAAATCCTTGGAAAATTCGGGAAGCTCGACATCCTCATCAACAACGCCGCGATAACGCGCGATACTCTCGCGCTTCGAATGAAGCTGGAAGACTGGGAGGCCGTGCTGCGGACGAACTTGACGGGCGCGCACTTGTGCATACAGCAGGCGCTGGGTGCGATGCTGCGGCAGCGCTCGGGGCGAATCATCAATTTGTCTTCGGTCGTGGCCGAGACGGGAAATGCGGGCCAGGCAAACTACGTGGCATCTAAGGCCGGCTTGATCGGTCTGACGCGTGCGATCGCTGTCGAGGTCGCGTCGCGGGGCATCACGGTGAACGCCGTAGCGCCCGGCTTCATCGAGACGCCGATGACCGATCCTTTGCCCCAGGAGTTGAAAGACAAAATGAAATCGCTCATCCCGCTCGGCCACTTCGGCAAAGATCGCGACATCGCTTCAGCGATTGTTTTTCTGGCCAGCGACGAGGCGGGTTACATCACTGGGCAAGTGCTGGATGTGAATGGCGGCATGCACATGGGCTGATCCGGCGCTCGGAATTGTTGACCCAGCTATATGCCACGCATAGAATGGGCAGGTTGTACGCGGGCGAAACTTCCCTGGCGTAGAGCCCAAGACACAAGATCGCTGAAATCGGAGGAGCAACCAGAATGGCCAGCGTCGAAGAACGCGTGAAGCAGATCATTGTCGAGCAGCTCGGTGTGGATGAAGGCGAAGTGACTCCCAGCGCTTCGTTTGTGGACGACCTAGGCGCCGACTCGCTCGATACGGTCGAGCTGGTGATGGCCTTCGAAGAGGCGTTCGGCATCGAAATTCCGGATGAGGATGCGGAAAAGATCGCGACGGTGAAGGACGCGATTGAATACATCGAGAAGCATTCCAAGGGGAAGTAGGAAGTCCCGCTGAAACGTCCCACCTTGAACAGGAGAAGTCCCTTTTGAGCCGCCGAGTTGTCGTGACGGGCGTTGGCTTGGTCTGCGGTTGCGGCATCGGAACCGAGGAAGTCTGGCGCAATCTGGTGGCCGGAAAAAGCGGCATCGGCCGTGTCTCGGCTTTCGACATCACTGGATTCGATTGCCAGATCGCCGGCGAAATCAAGAATTTCGATCCGCTGAACTGGGTCGAGAAAAAAGAAGTGAAGAAAATGGCCCGGTTCATTCAGGTCGCCATGGCGGCTTCCGATTTCGCCATGCGCGAATCGGCTCTCGAAGTCACTCCCGACATCGCGAATGCAACTGGAGTCTACATCGGCTCGGGCATCGGCGGATTCGACGTCATCGAACGCGAGCACTCGAAATATCTAAACGGCGGCCCCGGCAAGATTTCTCCCTTTTTCATTCCTTCGGCGATCGTAAATCTCGCTGCCGGCAACGTCTCGATTCGCTACGGCGCGAAAGGACCAAACTCCGCCACGGCTACGGCTTGTTCGGCTGGCGCGCATGCGATCGGCGACGCATTCAAAATCATTCAGCGCTGCGACGCGGAAGTGATGCTGGCAGGCGGCTCGGAAGCTGCTGTGACGCCGATGTGCATCGGCGGCTTCGGCGCGATGCGCGCTCTTTCGACTCGCAACGACGAGCCCGAACGCGCCAGCCGCCCGTTCGACGCACGGCGCGACGGCTTCGTCGTCGGCGAGGGCGCGGGCATTCTGGTCCTAGAGTCGCTCGAATTCGCGCAACGCCGCGGAGCCAAGATCATCGCGGAAATCGTCGGATACGGCATGTCAGGCGATGCGTACCACATCACGCAGCCGGCCGAAGGCGGCGACGGCGGTTACCGCGTCACCCATGCGGCGATCAAAGATGCTAAGATTTTGCCAGACGATGTGGGCTACGTGAACGCGCACGGCACCTCAACTCCGCTCGGCGACGCCATCGAAACGACGGCGCTCAAGCGCGTTTTCGGCGATCGCGCGAAAAAAGTGGCGATCAGTTCGACGAAATCGATGACGGGACATCTCCTCGGAGGCGCGGGCGGTCTCGAGGCCGGCATCAGCATCCTCGCGCTTCGCGATCAAATTCTGCCGCCGACGATCAATTACGAAAACCCCGATCCGGCGTGCGACCTGGATTACGTCCCGAACCATGCGCGAAAAGCCGACGTCACGTACGCTGTGTCGAATTCGTTCGGCTTTGGCGGCACCAATGCCTCGCTCGTGTTCAAGCGCTGGGAAGGGCGCTAACCGTGAAGATCGGAGTCTGCATCAAACAGGTTCCGGCCAAAGATGCGCCGCTTGCGATTGTCGAAGGCGGCGCGTGGATTCGTGAAGCGGACATCGGATTTGAAACGAATGAACCGGACGGCTTCGCGCTCGAAGAAGCTCTGCGCCTGCAGGAAAAGCATGGCGGCGAAGTGGTCGCCATTTCGATGGGCCCGGAGCGCGCAAAGCAAACCATCAAGGAAGCCCTCGCCAAGGGCGCCGCGCGCGGTATTCACATCGCCGATCCCGAGTTTTACAAGCTCGATCCGCTGACGTCTGCTCGCTCGCTCGCCGCTGCGATTCAATCCGAGAATTTCGATCTCGTTCTTACCGGCTTGCAGAGCGACGATCAGGGCTTCGGTCAAACCGGGGTGCTGCTCGCCGAGCTGCTCGGGCGTCCGCACGCGACGATCATCATGGCGATCGAGGTGAACGGGGACCGGATGAAACTGAAGCGCGAGCTCGAGGCGGGCTGGTTCCAATGGGTTGAAGTGCCGCTTCCGGCGGTGCTCACGATTCAATCGGGCATCAACAAGCCGCGCTACGCTACGCTTAAGGGAATCATGGCGGCGAAGAAGAAGGAGATCGCGACGGTCGAGCGCGCCTCGCTGGGCGTCGCCGATGCAAAGACGCAGCAGGTCGATCGAATTTACGTCCCGCAAAAAACGAAAAAGACCGAATTCATCGCCGGCTCGCCTAAAGAGGCGGCGGCCAAACTGATCGAAAAACTGCGGCACGAAGCCCGGGTTCTTTGACGACCCGACCAGGGTTGTCATCCTGAGGGAGCAGTGCTACGAAAATGAAGATTCTCCTAATTACCGAGCAGCGCGACGCAAAGTGGAACAAAGTCAGCTTCGAGACGCTCGCCGCGGCGCAGCAAATCGCGCAGCAGACGCAAGCATCGGTTTCGGCGGTGGTGATCGGCAAGGGCGTAGCGGCGTTTGCCGACGAGCTTTCCGGCTATCAGCTCGATGAAGTGCTCCTGATTGAAAACGATCTCCTCTGCGATTACACGCCGGACGGATTTTCCATCGCCCTCCGCCAAGTCATGGAAAGCGCCAAGCCGGACCTCGTTTTACTACCCCATACCTACCAGGTGCGTGATTTCGCTCCGAAGCTAGCTGCGTCGATGCAAAAGGGAATGATTGGGGATTGCATCTCCTGCCGCTACGAAAACGGAAAGCTGATTTTCGTGCGCCAGATGTTTCAGGGCCGCACCGCTGCGGACGTCGTATTCACAGGCGCGGCGCCGTGGATCGCTTCGTTTCAGGCGGGTGCGTTTCGCGCCGATCTCGCTGCGAAGCACCCAAGCGGCAAGGCGCCGGTAAAAGCCGCAAGCGTCGATCTGAAAGCAGAACAAATCCGCACGAAGCCGCTGGAGCTTTTCCGCGAAGCGAAACAGGCGGTCGACCTGACGCAGGCGCCGGTCCTCGTCTCCGTCGGCCGCGGAATCAAGGCACCGGAGAACATTCCAATGGCGGAAAAGCTAGCGAAATTGATGGGCGGCGAAGTTTCCGCGTCGCGCCCGATTTGCGACGAAGGCTGGCTGCCGATGGATCGCCAAATCGGCAGCTCGGGCCAGACCGTCATGCCGAAGCTCTATCTCGCGCTTGGGATCAGCGGAGCGATCCAGCACGTCGTGGGAATGAAAGGCGCGCGCACGATCGCCGCAATCAATAAAGACCAGAATGCGCCGATTTTCGAGGTCGCGGATTACGGAATCGTAGGTGATCTATTCGAAGTGGTTCCCGCCCTGATCGAAGAACTAGAAAAAACGAAATCGAGCTAATTGCGGAAACGTTCCGGCGCTCCGACCCTACTCCTTTACCTTGAGCTTGAGCTTGCTCTTGTTCTCTTCTAGGAATTTGCGCAGGTTGTCGGCAACATCAAGCAATCGAATCCACTGCTCGTAGTAGAGTGTGACGGGAAATCGCCCAAGGCCATAGACGCTCACGCCGCCTTTTTCTCCGACGCGAAATTCGAGACTTCCCTTCGGTCGCGCCACGGCTTGCTTTTCGAGCTCCGCGATGCGAGCCAGCAATTCTTCTTTGGTAGGTTCCGCCATTTGATTCCTCTCGTCGAAATGCAGTCGAAAGATGATACCACTCGGCACTCGGCTACAGTCAGCTAGCGCCGCAATGCCATCCGGGCGATCAGGTGATTATTTTCGGATAGAGGCGCGTCGCGATCGCAATCATCAACGCCAACGCGCCGGCCATGAACGCAAAATCCACCCACAGTCCAAAAGTCGTCGCGCCTCCCACAATCATCAAGCTCCGCAGAGCGTCTACCTGATAGGTCAGTGGATTGATTCTCGACACATTCCGCAGCCAGATCGGCATCAAACTCAACGGATAAATCGCGTTGCTCGCGAAAAACAGCGGCATCGTGAGCACCTGACCGATTCCCATGAATCGCTCGCGCGATTTCACAATACACGCGGCGATCAACGAAAACGTGGAAAATACGGCGGAGCCGAAAATGACGGCAGCCGTGACGCCAGCGAATGCCCCGAGTCCGATATGCAGGTGTACGTGCAGCCCTAAAGCCAGCAGGTAAACGAGAACCATCTGGCACAGGCTTCGAGCCGTGGAAGAAATCGCCCGTCCAAGTACCAGCGCACTCCGCGCCGCAGGACTCACCAAGAATTTGTGCACGACGCCGAGGTCGCGCTCCCAGATCAATGAAATTCCGTAGAAGATGGCGCCGAATAGCACACTCTGCGCGAGCACGCCCGGCGTCATGAAATCGAGGTAGCTGATCCCGCCCGTAGGAATTGCGCGAGTGCGCGTAAACACCTGGCCGAAAATGAGCAGCCAGAGCACTGGCTGAATCATGCGCGTCAAAAGCTCGACCGGATCGTGGATCAGCTTGCGAATATCAGCTTCGGCCACCGCGAGGGTCTGTCGCGCGTAGCCGATTCCGGGAAAGCCGCTATCCGAGACGCTTGCTGGTACGCCTTGTGCGTGCGACATCGCGTAGATCGCCTCCTTCGGAAATATCTGCTCCCGTGAGATGAATAAAGACATCGCCCAGCGTCGCGTCGGCTCCCAGGGCCGCCTTGAGCTCAGCCGGTGGGCCGATCGTCGCAATCGTTCCCTGATGCATGAAGGCGATTGTCTCGCAAAGTGAATCCGCTTCCTGCATGTCGTGCGTCGTCATCAAAATCGTGGCGTTGAATTCCTTGCGTAATTCGCGAATGTGCTTCCAGACGGCTTGTTTGGCGAACGGATCAAGGCCGACTGTCGGCTCGTCGAGGAACAGGACGCTCGGGCGGTGCAGCATCGACTGCGCAATTTCGAGCCGCCGAATCATTCCGCCCGAATACTGCTTGACCAGTTTCGTGGCCGCGTGGGTAAGGTCCATGAATTCGAGCGCTTCTGCGATCCGCGCCGACCGCTCGGAGCGTGGAATGCCGTAGAGCTTCGCGGAAATCAGCAGGTTTTCGTAGCCCGTCAGATCGCCGTCCGCAGAGAGCATCTGCGAGACGTAGCCGATCCTGCGGCGCACCTCACGCGGCTCCCGCACGATATCGAAGCCTGCGACGAGAGCGGTTCCTTCGCTGGGCGGAAGCAGCGTGGTGAGCATCTTGATCAGTGTGCTCTTCCCCGCTCCGTTCGGGCCGAGAAGGCCGAAGATTGAGCCGCGCGGAAAAGAGAACGTCAACTGGTTGACAGCAACGAGCGACTCAAACCGCCGCGTAAGCGACCGCGTCTCGACGGCGCTGATTTGCGAGGCGCCCATATTACCCTGGTGGGTCGCATTGGACGCATTCGAAGTGGCAGACATTTCGATCAACTATCGTAAGGGAGCTTCGAAATGCCTGCAACGGAGGGAAAGGGAAAAAGAATGACGTAACGCACGACGTGGTCATGGAAATTGCGGCAGGCCAAGGACAGGCCAAATTTCGTTGTGGCGTTGCCCTTACCGCGCTAGTCCCGGTATACGAATTCGAGCTCGATGCCCGCCACGGTGATGACATCGCCGGACGATAGTTTCGTCGGCTGGGTGATCGGCTGCCCGTTTACGCTGGGCGTCTTGTCGGCCGCACCGATGTAGTACGACTGATCATCGCGCCGATTGATCTGCGCGGCGGCTTTCGGCGCAAACCAGCCCTTCAGTTTCACCGTGGCCATCGCGGATTTCCCGATCACTGTGAGCTTATCGTTAAGCGTGTACTCGCGTTGATCTGTCCGCCCGCTGCGCACGACAAGCGTCCCGACCTTGATTCGAGCGGGGGCAACCTGGGCGCTTTCGCCCACTGCAGCGACTTTTTGCAGGAAGTCACGGCGCGCCTTCGTGTCGAGCATTACGGTTTCATTGAGCTTCGGCGCCGGCGGAACAGGCTTGCCGTTTCCGCTGCCGGTGGCAAACCCATCGAGGTCGCGCGAATCCGAGATGACAATCGTATGTTTGCCGATTGCGACCGAATCGCCCGCTTTGAGCGACACCATTTTCACGCGCTGACCGTTGACGAAAGTGCCGTTCAAGCTGCCGAAATCTTCCAGCATGATCCGGCCCTCTTCACTGAATACGCGCGCGTGGAAATGAGAAACGGCCGGATTATCGATCACGATGCCGTTTTCCGGCGATCGGCCGATGCTCACTTCCTTAGCACCAACCGGAACTTCTTTCAGTACCGAATTCTCGAATTTCAGCACGAGCTTTGGCATTTCACTCCTCCCCGCGAATCACGAATCTCTAGCGCTTGTGGCGCTCCGTCGAATCCTTGATCCATTTCCCCAAACGGCTAACCCGTCCGAACGCG
>Ga0187770_10001515_pt1 | contig 12393 bp, 5 predicted proteins | sample 0116_SJ02_MP02_2_FD_133154 | JGI IMG/M metagenome (GOLD analysis project Ga0187770, IMG submission 133154) | Tropical peat soil microbial communities from peatlands in Department of Meta, Colombia - 0116_SJ02_MP02_20_MG | ecosystem: Environmental > Terrestrial > Soil > Wetlands > Peat | place...
GTCACGACGACCGTCGCCGCGGCGGAGCTACCCGCCGGGTCGGTCACGTTCAGGTAGAACGTGTACGTCCCGGCCGCCAGCGGCGTGAACGAGTAGACCAAGCCGCTGACCCCCGAGAGGTTCGCCGACGAGCCGTTCACCGTCAGAGTCCACGTGAGGGGCGCTACCCCGCCCGTGAAGCCCAGTGTGATCAAGGACGCCTGGCCGACCTGCGTCTCCTGCGGAGCCGCCGCCAAGGTCGCCTCGAGCTCAGCGTTCACGGTCAAGGTGACGGAGGCCGTCGCCGTGGCGCCGTTGGTGTCGGTCACCGACAGCTCTACGAGGTACGACCCCGAGAGCGTCGGCGAGCACGGGAACGACGTCACGTTACCCGGGTTGGAACAACCCGTGGGCAGGCCTGACCAGCTGTAAGTGTAGAGTCCCGAGCCGCCGGAAGCGCCGCTCGTCGAGATCGTCACCGCGCTCCCGTCCACCTCCGCCGGGTTCGGCGTCGCCGACACCGTTCCCGCGCTCAGCGCCGGGTCGACCGTCACGGTCGCCGTCGCATGCGCGGGGCTGTGCACGGCGTCCGTCGCGTTCAGGTAGAACGTGTACGTGCCGGCCGCCAGCGGCGTGAACGTGTAGACCCCGCCGCTGACCCCCGAGAGGTTCGCCGACGATCCGTTCATCGTCAGCGTCCACGTGAGCGGCCCGACGCCACCCGTGAAGCCTAGGGTGATCGCCGAGGCCTCGCCGACCTGGGTCACCTGCGGAGCCGCCGTCAGCGTCCCCACGAGCCTCAGGTTCACGGTCAGGGTGACGGACGCCGTCGCCGTTCCGAAGTTCGTGTCGGTCACCGTCTCCAGCACCAGGTAGGAGCCCGACGCCGTCGGCGAGCACGGGAACGTGGTCACGCTTCCCGGGTTCGAGCATCCCGGCGGGAGCCCGGACCACGAGTACGAGTATGCCCCCGAACCGCCGGAGGCTCCGGTGGTCGAGATCGTCACCGCGCTCCCTCCGACCGCTGCCGGGTTCGGCGTCGCCGACACCGTCCCCGCGCTCAGCGCCGAGACGACCGTCAGGGTGAACGACCCCGAGATCACCCCGCCGTACGAATCGGTGACGGTCACCTTGACGGTGAACGCCCCGCTCGCGCTCGGCGTGCAGGTGAAGGAGGCCACGTTGCCGGGGTTGGAACAGCCGGTCGGCAACCCCGTCCAAGCGTAGTTCGTGTACGTCCCCGAGCCTCCGCTCGCGTGCGCGGTGATCGTCGTCATCTCCGCGGCGTCGACCGGGTTGGGGGTGGCCGACGGGGCCACGAACAGCTGCGTGAACGTCGCGGTCCCCGACGGCGAGCTCCCGCTCACCGTGAACGAGCCGCCCGGTGAGGAGTAGCCCGTCGCGACCGCCCCGAAGTGGTAGGTGCCGTTCGGGACCCAGAACCCGACCGTCGTGGTCGTCGTCGTGTTCGTCGGGTTCGAATGGTAGGTCAGCGAGAGCGCCGGCTCGTTGATCGGTACGCCGAAGATCGTGGCCGTCCAGGAGGTGCTCGGCGGGAGACCGTTCTCCCCGACCGAGACGTGGTACAGCCCTTGGTTCTTCTCGCACATCACGCAGTCGCCGGGGAGGGTGGCGAGCGGATAGGCGTCCCCGCCCTCAGCGATCCCGGCCGTGCCGGTCGGGCTGGAGGCGCGGCTGACGTACGGCAGGACCCCGTAGGGGTTCGGAAGCGCACCGTAGTCGCGGTAGTAGTTCCCGCCCTGGGTCGGCCCGCCGAGGATGCTTCCCTTGAGGGTAACCCCCAGCACGGTGACCGAATGCGAGGCCGGCTGGTAGCCACCGGTCACGTTGTAGTAGTTCGTCAGTGTGCAGCTCGGGCCACGCCCGGTCGCGGCGCACGACGTCAGCGTCCGGTTCGTGTAGAACGCGTTGTTGTAGATGTGGTCCCCGCCCTCCGTGAACGTCGCGCCGGTCGACGGGGCCGAGACCCCGCCGTACGTCCCGGCCGGGCCGGGACTGAGCGTGCCCGCCCCTGGGGCGGTGTAGGGGATCAGGGTGTTCCCCCAGAACCAGTTGCCCTGCGCGGACCCGGAACCGAGGTACTCGATCCCTTCACTAGAGACGTTGAACGCGTTCGACGCGAAGAGCGTGTTCGTACAGAGGTTACAGTAGACCGCATAGTTGTGACCGACCTCGATGTCGGACGACCACAGGCCGATCGAGGCGCCGTGCTCGACAACAAAGTTCGCCGTGTGGTAGAAGTACATCGGGAGCTGGTTGTAGGTGAACGTGTTGCCGTAGGCCGCCGCGAGAGTGCTCGTCTGGAAGTACCACCACGACGGCTCGGTGATCTCGAGCGACGGGGGCGGGTTGAACTGGAAGCTCGCGGTGGTGGCGTTAACCCAGACGCCCGAGTAGACGATGAACAGATAGTCGTTGAGCACCGCGAACACCGGGGCAAGGGAACCGGGCTGGGAGCCCGGTAGGACATACGGCCGCGCCGGCGACCCGATCCCAGAGACGGAGAGGTTCGCGAGGTCCGAGGAGCTGAACGCCCAGAGCGGCGTGTAGACGGTCGGGGTTACGCTGTAGGCGAGCGCTACGGAGAGCGACTGGCTCGAGGTGAGCGAGACGTTCACCGTGGTTTGGACGTAACCGCTGAGCATCACCTCGACCGTGTAGTTGCCGGGCTGGAGGTAGATGTTCTTCCCGATGGCCCCCTTACCGGTGTACCACCCGAACGTGGGCGCGACCTGGAAGTACGACTGGTTCGTCACTCCCCAGCCCTGGGCGATGGCGATGAACGCGTTCCCCGGAGAGACCCCGGCGTAGTTCAACGCGTACGCCCCGGCCGCGCCGGTGTCGAGGGTCGGAGCGCCCGCCGTCTTCCCGGTGACGTTCCAAAGCCCGGTCAGGAGCGACGGACCGGTCCGGAAGTAGGCGACCGGCACCCCCCCGACCGTGTTCCAGGTCGTGTAGGCGCCGACCCCGGTCTCGCCCGTCTCGCTGCCAAAGTCGTAGGCGGACGGCGGCGGGACGTACTTCTTGGTCGACGCGTTCAGGACGTAAAGCCCGACCGTCGCGTTGGCGTAGACGACGTTCGCGTTGGCTCCGGAGCTCTGGCCGATCCCGACGTCCATCTCCATGTCCGACGGGAGCCCGAGCGGGGTGTACTGGTAGCCGTTCGCCTGGATCTCGGCCGAGCCCGAGGCGACGTTCACGCCGGAGTTGAAGTAGACATTATCGTACTCCCCGCAAACGTCCCCGCTCGGCTCGGTCGCGGGGCAGACCTTCGCCCCGGTCTTGTTCAGTACGGTGTAGTTGAAGAAGACCTCGTTGACGTTCGGCGAGCCGGAGTAACTTCCGACCGTCGTGTTGAGGTAGAGGTCGAGCGTGAACGGGTAGGCGATGGTCACCGACGGCCCGCTCGCCTCGTAGACCTCGTTCTGGACCACCCGGCCATTCCCGTGGAGGATCGAGTTGGAGGGGAAGATCCCGCTTGGGCTGGAGAAGTTCCAGATGTTCAGGACGAAGCTGAGGGTGTTGGTGGAGGTGGTGTACTGGATGACGTTCTGCAGCCAGTAGTCGTAGCCCCCCTTGCCGAGGATCGTCGTGTTGTTGAGCACGGTGTTCAGCTGGTCACCGTAAGCCTGGAGCGTCCCATAGTACGGCGAGAGCGCCTGCACCCCGAGCGGGTCCGTCGTGGAGAACGTTCCCTCGAGGCTCGTCGTGTTCAGGATGTAGGGGACGGTCGTGCCGGAGCTATTCCTGAGACCGAACGTCGAGAGCCCGATCGGGGCTGCCGCGTAATAGTAGAGGGGAACGACGTGGTTCCCGGTCACCTGGGTCGGGCCGGGGGCGACATTGAGGGTGGGAGGAAGGAAATCGTTGAGACTGACGTTGTTGGCGAGGAACGCCTGACGCGCGCTGTTGACGAGCGCCGCTCGGGCGGTGTCGACCTGGGGTGTCTGGACCCCCGAACGGCCGGTGCTACGGGTAGGCGACGAGCCCACCGACCGCGTCGGCGCGTTGACCGTGGGATGCTGGGCAGCGCCGGGGACCAACGACCCCGGTACCGTCTGCACCGCGACGACTATGCTCGAGCTGACCACCATGATCAGCGCGACTGCGATGGTCCATCCAAGGCTGCTCGATTTGCTGGCTCCGCTCATACTTCTCCCCCGCTCCCCTCAATCGACCTCGAACGACCGAGGTCGGCGCCGTATGGCTAACGTAGCTTAAAAACGTGGGTGGGGGCCCACGGGGTGGAGTACAGTTACTACAGAGATTACCGAGCCGGCATCGAGGCGAACCGTCACGATCCACCATTTGCTGGCCCCTCCCGCGTAGGGCGCCCCTGCGGTCCGGAGGAGCTGAACAGACGCGCGGCGTCGTCGGACTCCTAGAGACGAGCGAAGGTTGGGGATACGGATGCGCCAGCGACGCGCGGCCCCAGGCGACCGCCGAGACTCACCGGCGGGGGTGAGGTCCTTCGTTGCCCGGCGAGGCCCGGGCATCCTGGTCGGCGGTGGGATAGGTCGTGCCCGGTAGACCACCTCTTGCCCTCTACCGCGGCCGGACCGTCAACGTAGGGCCGAGGTCGGTCCTCACGTGGCGACGTCGTAGTAGTACTCCCCGCGGGCCCGTTGTTCCCGGTCCAGCACCGACCCCTCGCGGTTGATCCGAGGACGCAGCGTCTCGGCGTCCCGGCGGAACGTCACGTCGACCTCGCGGAGCAGACGGTTCATTCCGTCCCGCATCGGGAACGGACCCTCCCCCACGCCGCGAGCCGGGTCTCCCTCAGGATGGCGGAACGCGAGCAGGGCGTCCGAGGCGAGGTCGAGGAAGTAGACGTCGTGGTCGACGACCAGAGCGCTCGACGCCTGTCGCTCGACCTGCCGGCGAACGAGGCGCGCCATCGCCATCCGCTCGTCCGCGTCGAGATAGGCGGAAGGCTCGTCGAGCAGGTAGAGCGTCGCCGGCCTCGCCAACGCGAGCGCCACCGCTGCGCGCTGCAGCTCGCCGCCCGAGAGGTCGGTGAGGGCGACGTCCAGCACCTCTTCCAGGTGGAGGCCCGGGACGAGCTCCCGCTCGAACGTTCGTGCGTCGAACGCGGGGTCGCCGGCCAAGGCCGTCGACCGCTCCCGGAGGCTCCAGCTCTGCGTCGCTTTGAGGTATTGCGGCTTGTAGCTCACGGTGACCCCGCTCGGCGCCGAGCCCGTCGTCGGCGCCTCGGCCCCGGCGAGGAGGCGGACGAACGTCGTCTTGCCGGTGGCGTTCGGCCCGACGATGCCGACGGTCTCCCCTTTGGCGACCTCTCCCGGCCCCGTGGCGAGCGAGAAACCGGGGAACTCCTTGGTGAACGCCCCGAACCGGACGAGGGCGTTCGGCCGCGACGCGGGCCGGGGAGGGTGGGCGACGAACCGGACCGGCTCCTGCCGGAACCGCACGTTCTCGTCCTTGAGGTAGCCGGTGAGGTAGGTGTTGATCGCCGACCGCATCGCGAGCGGGTGGGTGATCACGCCGAACGCGGCCGCCTCTCCGTAGATCAGGTGCGCCTGGTCCGCGAGATAGTCGAGGAGCGCGAGGTCGTGCTCGACCACCACGACGCTCTTGCGCGAGCCCAGCTCGCGGAGCAGGCGGGCGACCCTCAGCCGGTGGACGATGTCGAGGTAGCTGGACGGCTCATCGATCAGGTAGAGGTCGGCGTCGGTCGCCAGCGTCCTCGCGATCGCCGTCAGCTGGAGCTCTCCGCCGGAGAGCTCGGCGAGCTTCCGGGACGCCTTCAAGGCGAGGCCGACCTGCTCGACCGCCGCCCGGGCCACCGGGTTGTCGCCGACGTAATCTTCCACGGTCCGGTCGACCTCGGAGAGCCGGTCGACGTACTGGGGTTTGATCGCCGTCCGCAGCTCCCCGCGGGAGAGCCGCTCGAAATGGGCGTGGAGCGCCGTCCCCCGGAACCGCTCGAGTACGGCAGCCCACGAGCCCGCCTGAGCGTAGTCCCCGAGGTTAGGGACGTCGTTCCCCGCGAGGATCCGGAGCGCGGTCGACTTGCCGGTGCCGTTCGGCCCGAGGAGCCCGGTGATCCCCGCCGGGGGCGGCAACGGCAGCCGGTAGAGCCGGAACCCGTTGTAGCCGTACCGGTGGACGATCTCGCTCTCGTCCGCCTCCGGCGTGTTGAGGATCTTGATCGCGTCGAACGGGCACTTGTGCACGCAGATCCCGCAGCCGATGCAGAGGCTCTCGGAGATCACCGGCTTACCGAGCGGCCCTTCGACGATGCACTCCTGCCCCATCCGCACCGGCGGGCAGTACGCCTGGCACTCCCACTGACACTCCTTGGGGTGGCAGCGCTCGTTGAGCAGGATCGCGATCCGCGCCACGGGCTCATGCCCCAGACCGGTCGGAGACGACGCGGCCGTCACGCAACGTGAGATGACGGGAGGCGCGCGAGGCGACCTCCGGGTTGTGCGTGACGAGGACCAGGGTCGCCGACCGGGCGGCGCGGACCCGTACCAGAAGGTCCAGGACGGTCCGGGCGCTCGCGCTGTCGAGCTCACCGGTCGGCTCGTCGGCGAGCAGGAGCCCCGGCCCGTTGGCGACGGCCCGGGCGATCGCGACCCGCTGCTCCTCCCCACCGGAGAGCTGGTGCGGGTAGGCCCGCGCGCGCTCGGAGAGGCCGACCTCGGCCAGCAGCTCCGCGGCCCGCGCCCGGCGCTCGGCGCGTGGCATCCCGAGCGCCCGCATTGGGAGCTCCACGTTCTCGACCGCGGTCAACGTCGGGAGGAGGTAGAACCGCTGGAAGATGAACCCGACCGTCTCGAGTCGCAACCGCGACCGCTCGCGGTCGCTCCGGAGCCCGACCGGCGTCCCGTCCCAGCGAAGCTCTCCGTCGCTCGGAGAGTCCAGCAGGCCGACCAGGTTGAGCAGCGTCGTCTTGCCGCAGCCGCTCGGCCCTTCGACGGAGACGAACTCCCCCGCGGGGAGCACAAGGTCGACCTCCCGGAGCGCCCGGACCGCCTCGGCGGTCCCCGCGGCGTACGTGCGACTGACGTGGGCGAGCTCGACACGGGGAGCGACGGCACCGGTCACCGGAGCGCCTCCAGGACGTCGACCCGCCAGGCGGCCCGGACCGCGGCGGCGCTCGCGACCACCGAGAGGCCGACGACCGCCGCGACGAGCTCCGCGAGGAACAGCGGGCCGAAGATTGCCAGTTGGGCAGCCTCCCGTACGGTCGAGCTCGCCCAGGTGGCGAGGGCCCGGACGACAACGTACCCGCTGACGACCCCCAGGACGCCACCACCCGCGGCGAGGACGGCGCCGTCCTCGACGATCGCGCCCGCGACCGACCACGGTGGGACCCCGATCGCCCGACGGATCCCGATCGATCGACGCTCCCTCTCGACGCGCCGGACGAGGACGAGCGAGAGGAACAAGAGGCCGACCGCGAGGCCGACCGAGGAGAGAGCGAGATAGAACCCGGTGAGCACGCTGGCGGCGGACCGGAGCTCGGACGCCTCCGAGCTCAGGCTGGTGACGGTGTAGGAAGGGAACGCCGCCTGCACCTCCCGAGCGACCTGCGCGAGGGAGGCCGGGTTCTCCGCGGCCGCGGGAGCGACCACGATCTCGATCGTGTCGGCCCCGTCCGGGACGACCGCGTGCGAGGCGTTACCGTAGTCGGTCAGGACCTGGAGGTTGGAGAGCAGGAGGACGGCGGCGAACGCCCCGCTCGGTTGCGCGATCGACAGGGGCGTGCCGAACAGGCCGGTGACCCGGTACGTGACCCCCTGGGAGAGGCTGATCGTGGGGGAAAGGACGACCTCGCTGCCGACCGCCACGTGGAACTTGGCGGCGTAGGTGGAGGAGAGCAGGACGTCGTACGTCGCGGGGCCCGCGTAGCTCCCGTCGGCGTAGCGCACCGTATCGTTCGGGTCACCCAACGGTAGCGGGTCCGGGAACAGGGACGCTTCCGTCGGGCCGAGCGTCGGGGAGAACTCTCGCGGCACGACCCCTTCCGCGAGGACGGGGGAGGCGTTGCCGCTCGCGTTGAAGACGTCGATCGGAATGCTGAGGATCGGCGCCGCGTCGACGACGTTGGGGAGCTGGAGCAGGCGGGCCTCGTCCGGGTGGGCGTCCTCGATCCCGTGCAGCCCCTCCGCGCTCAGGACGAGCTGATAGCCGGTCTGCTCGAGGCTCGCGAGCTCGTGGGACGCCACCCCTCCCCCGACGCTGACGAGCACGACCGGGAGGGCGACCGCCGAGGCGATCGCGGCCACCGCGAGGACCGACTGCCAGCGCGCGTGGCGGAGCGCCCGGGAGCCCGACCGCCGCCTCATGGGGCCCTCAGCTCCTCGGCGACGGGGAGCTGCATCGCCCGGACGGCGGGCACGGTCGACGCGATGAGGGAGACCGCCAGGACCGCGACGACCCCGGTCGCGATCACCGAAGGCTGGAACGAGACGAACGAGAACCCCGCGGGCAACCCCGAGGCGAGCCGGAGGAGGTACCGGTTCAGCGCGACCGCCCCGCCGTAGGCGATCGGCAGGCCGAACGCGAGCCCGAGGAGGCCGAGGAGCAGCCCCTCCTCGACGACCGTGGTCCCGACGTCCGCCCGTCGATGCCCGATCGCCCTCAGCAACGCGAGCTCGCGGCTACGGTCGTCGACGGACATCTGAAGGACCGTCGTCGCGAAGAGGGTCGCGACGACCAGCCCGATCGCCCCGATCAGCGTGCCGAACGTCCGGTAGACGTTCACGACATGCTGGATCTCCCCCAGGATGTTGGCGAGCGTGTAGACCGAGAGGTCCCGGAACCCCGCGGCGATCCTCGCCTGGTCGGCGGCCGGGTCGGTCGGGTCGCGCAGGTGGATCAGGACGAACGTCGCGTAATCGGTCGATCCGTTCGCCCCCCCGATCAGCTGCTGGAGCTCCGAAAGGTAGACGAACGCGAGCTGGGCCGACGGGATCAACCAGAACGCGCTGGAGATCCCCACCACCGTGAACTCGGTAGCCCGGGCATACCACGCGGGGAGCGCCGCGTCCGACGGAGGCGCCGCCGGGCTCGCCCAGACCCCTTGACCGACGCGGACGTGGAGGACCCCGGCGAGCGACTGGTCGAGGACGATCTCGTGGGTCTGCGGTCCGGTGAACGTCCCGTCCGCGTAGTGGGGGTCGCCGGCCGCGGTAAAGCCGGTGCCGTTGTACAACGTGGGGGTCTCGAGACCGGAGAGCTCGTCCGGGATCCATCCGACGACCCCGGTCCCCGTGTACGTCCATCCCGGAGGGACCGAGCTCGAGTTCGACGCGTTCCAGAGCGAACCGTTCCCGAGGACGAGGTCCCCGACCAGCCACGGGCTTGCGACAACGGCGTTCGGGTCGACCGCAGGGATCTCCGTCGTCAGATTGTGCGCGTGGGGGATCGGGGGGGGCACCCCGTTCAGCACGGAGCTGTTGTTGCCCGTCGCGCTCGTCGCGAGAAGGTCGACGCCGCTCGCGTAGGCGAGCGTCGTGGCGCTCGTCTGGACCCCGGCGGAGAGGGCGAGGAGCAGGACCACGAGGCCGGAGGCGAGCCCGACCCCGAGCGCGGTGAGGAGGGACCGGCCCGGTCGGCGGCGAAGCGCGTCCCACGCGGCACGCACGTCCGTCCCCCGTCGCGCCCCGACCCTAGCGACCGGCCGGATGCCGGAGCTCGGCGAACGTCGTCCGGTGCGAGGCCTCGACGTTGTACTTGTGGATCGACTCCTCGCTCACGGTCGACGCGCGGACCGCGACCGAGTCCGGTACGCTCGGGAACCGCTCCGGCAGGCTCGCCAGGAGGTCCCGCAGGACGTCCTCGACGAACTTGGGATGGCGGTGGGCGTCCAGCACGACCTGCGCTTCGTCGCCGCGCTTCAGGATGGCGTAGGTCGGGCTCGACTGCGCCGCCTCGATTGCGGTGATCATCTCCTCCGCCTCGACCTCGACGTCCCCGTCGAGCTCGAAAACGAGCCTCGAGCGGTTGCGCTGGTTGTGGGAGATCATCGGGAGCGCGCGGAGCTGGGGGTCACCGAGCAGGGGGAACTCCCGCGTCAATAGGTCCCGGCAGGTCTCCATCGCGCACGGGCAGGCGGTCATCCCGACCGCCTCGGCGCCGACCGCCCGCCGGACCACCACCTGCCCGTCGGTCCCTCGGGAGGCCCGCGCCTCCGCGAGGAGGGTGTAATCCTCGAAGCTCCGCTTCTCCTCGGAGACACCCTGACGGAGGAAGTACTCCGCCGACGCGTCGACGGACGCCTCGGTCGCGTAGGGGTGGCGCCGCAGCAGCTCGGTGGCGATCGACGAGCAGGCGTGCTCGAGGCTGGCGACCGGCCGCGTCACGGTCTCGTCAACGATCTCGGCCAGTATCTCGGCGTTCCGAGAGAGGTCCGAGCCCTTCCGGCTCGACGGGAGGTCGACCGCGACGTGGAACGTCACCGCGAGGGTGTGCGTGCGGCCCCCCCGCTGGACGTTGAGCGGCTTGCGGATCCCCGACACCCCGACCGACCGGAGCTTCATCCGGCCGCGGGTCGGGGCGAGGGCGTGGATGTCGGTCGGAGGCGGCACGGTCCGACCACCGGTGGTCCGCTTAAAACCTGACTCGGGGCCGGCCCGAGCCCCCATCCCGACCTCCCTTTGGCCAGCCGACCGGTCGTGCGTATCACCACCGTCCAAATGGCGAACCGGCCCGTGCGTCGCCGGCGGCCCTCGAGGTCGGCGCGCGCCCCGCGGTGTGGAGGAACTCCGGGCCAGAGCGAGCTGTTCAGCTACGACGTCGGTCGTCGAGCACCCTCCCGCACGCGCCGCAGTAGAGCGACCCGGGCGGGGGGACGGTCCCGCAGTGGTGGCAGAGCGGAGGGACCGCGGACCAGGGGCTAGTGCTGGAGGGGCGGGGTCCATGTCGCGGCGCCGTGCCGGTCCGGCCTTTCGACCGCGAGAGTCGGCCCCGCGCGACCACAACCGCCGCGGCGATGGCCACCGCGGTCCCCAGGATCGTGCCGTCGAGGAGAAGGTACCCTTCGCCTAGGGGGAGGCCGAGGACCTCCGCGTCAACCGTGAACGTAGCCGTGGAGTTTGACCGGTAGCCATCCGCGTCCGTGACCACGACCTGGACGGAGTAGGTTCCCAGATGATGAGGGGTGCAGTTCAGGACCGCGAGGTCCTCGGACGAGCAACCGCTCGGCAGCCCAACGTAGGTGAAGTTCATCGGCGCCCGCCCTCCGCTTACGGTCACGGCGAGCTGGGCCGTGCTGCCCTCGACCACCGGGTTGGGAGTGACCACGATCCCTGCGATCGACGGGTCGGAGTAGACGGTCACCAGTTGCTGGACCGAGGCGACCCAGCCGGCAGAGTCCGTCATCGCGACCTCGACGTAGGACGAGCCGCCGGTCGTCGGGGCGCAGCTGACGGTGGCGACCGGCGCCGCGGTGCATCCCCCCGGGAGGCTCGACCAGGTGTACGAGTAGCTCCCCGTCCCGCCGGAGGCGGCCGCCTGGAGCACGGTCTCCTGCCCGATGTCGAGGTCGGGGTGCGAAACCGTGAGGCTGACCGTCGGGTCCGAGTTGACGACCACGACCAGGGCCGAGGTCGACATCGACTGGCCCTCCGAGTCGGTCACCGTGACGACCAGCGCGTAGATGCCCGTGGAGGTCGGCGTGCACTCCAGGCTCACGTTGGTCCGCGCGACGCAGCCGAGCCCGTTCGGGGTGACCCGCCAGGAGAACGTGTCGTTGCCGCTTCCCGGGCTCAGGAGGTCCGTCCGTACCGTCGTCGACTGCCCGACATCGAGGTCCACGCTCGACGCGGTCGGCTCGCTGGCGGTCGGGCTGCACCCGATGCTCGCGTTGACCGCGGTCGTGGCCCCAGCGGCGATCGTGCACTGGCCGAGGTCGTCCGCCCCCGCGGTAGAGTTCAGCCAGACCGTGTAGGAACCCGGCGTGAGGGTGATGTTCGCCGCCCCGCCCACGAACGGCCACCCCGTCGTGCCGACGACGACCGTCCCGTTCCCGACGGCCGCCGCGGAGAGGTTCAGGTAGCCAACGGAGCTTTGGTTGTACGCCTGGTCGAGACCGGTGCCTTGCGCGGTCCCGTTCGCCTGCACGAGGAGAGGCGTGCCGTTCGCGTCGGCGACGGCCGCCGGGGACCATACGGACTGCAGCTCGCCGACCGTCTCTCCGGTGTCGCTGCCGAAGTTCCAGGTCGCGCGGGGTGCCTGGAAGTTGTGGCCGTTCCACTCGAGCAGCCGCAGCTCCGTGCGGGTGAGGTCCTGCGCCTGGGTGGAGAGACCGCCTCCTGGGCCCCCGATCGTCGCCTCCGCGTCGTAGAACCCGCCGCTCGGGGCATACTGCGTACCGTCCACGACGAAGTTCTCGTCGGACGCGATCTTCGTTGCCCACGGCCA
>Ga0187770_10001516_pt1 | contig 12392 bp, 8 predicted proteins | sample 0116_SJ02_MP02_2_FD_133154 | JGI IMG/M metagenome (GOLD analysis project Ga0187770, IMG submission 133154) | Tropical peat soil microbial communities from peatlands in Department of Meta, Colombia - 0116_SJ02_MP02_20_MG | ecosystem: Environmental > Terrestrial > Soil > Wetlands > Peat | place...
CCGGACCGGGACGGAACTCGAGTTCGTGGGTAGTGGGGCTCAGCACGACGTTCCCCACGATGTCGGTCGGCAGCATGTCGGGCGTGAACTGGATTCGTCGGAACGACAGGTCGAGCGAGCGTGCGAACGAACGCACGAGGTACGTCTTCGCGAGACCGGGGAGGCCCTCCAAGAGCACGTGGCCGTCGCACGATAGTGCGATCGTCAGGGCCTGCACCGCCCCCGCCGAGCCGATGACGCTCTCTCCGATCGACTGCTGAAGCCGGGCGAGCAACCGGGGCGTTGGCTCGAGTTCACCGGTTCCCCCGGCCCGCGGGGTCTCACCCCCCGGCGGCACTGACGCGCGGAGAAGGTCGGCTGCCGAACCGTCCGAGCCCGGCGCGGGGACCCGGGAACCGGTTGGGCCTCGGTTCACGTCAGGGGCGGTCACGCCGCGGCCTCCAAGGGGGGAAGGATGCGCTCGAGCTCCGTGAGGGCGGCCGAGAACCGCTCCCGGGCCTCCCGTCGCCATTTCGGCCGCCGCCAGCGGCTCAGGAAGTCGAGAGGTTCATCCCGTTCCGCGAGCCAAGCTAGGCGGTAGGTGGCGTCGAGGGATCGGCTGAGACGGATCAATGGCAGCGTCTGGGCGGGAAATCGCTGCTGACCCATCCAGATCGGGCCAGAGGGAACAGTCCTAATTCCGTACCGCGTTCGGAGCACCTCGTGAACCCGGTGGGAGGCATACGCGACTGCCGGCGCCATCCGGCCCGAGGAGGCACCTTGCTCTACCCGGGCATAGGGTCCCATCATCCACGATCGGTCGGGGCCGATTGGCCGGAAGAGGGGGGGCAGGTGATTGAACCGGGAGAGAATCCAGAGCAACGCGACCACGCTGAGGACGAGGAGCGGTACGCCGAATGCCGTGTTCGTGAACAGCCCGGCCACGACGGCGCTCGGGTCGGTCACCAGCCCCGGCCCTCCTGGGCAGGTTTCGCGGTTTTCGTGCCGGCAGGAACCACCGAGAACGTGGGTCGGGAGGGACCGGCGACAGGGGCTGCGGGCGTATCGGCCACGCTCCGCAGGCTGGTCTCGGTGTAGATCCTACGGACGATGTCGCGTACGTCTCCCCGCACCCAGTCCTTCTCAAGCCCGTATCGGACCGGCTCGTACAGAGAATACAGTTGGAAGAGGAGGTCGGGGAGTCCACCCATGTCGGATCGGAGGCCGTGGGCGAGAACGTCCCGCGCCGTCCAGTGCGGAGGGAACGAAAGGTCGTAGGCCCTCTGCACATCAACCATGATGAGCGGAAGGGCCGCGCGGACGGCACCCCCGAAGTCCGCTCGGGAAAGGTGCATTTCCACCTCCTCCACCGCGCGAACTTTGGGCGGGGATGACACGGAGCCTTCGGTCCCGGCTCCCGGGGAGGTGGATGAGCCAGCGGAATCGGGCATGCGAAGCTCCTCGATGACCCCGACGCGACGCACTCCCGAGAGTTAAACTCTGGCCGAAGGGGCCCTACTCACCCCCGCACTACTCAAGTCGACTCGGACCAGCTTCGAGGCACCGGAGGGAAGGGTGAACTCCCGTTCTCTCCGGTATTCCTGGGCTCGTGACGGAGGTGATGCCCAGGCCCGCGCAAGGAACGGCCGTGCGTTCTGTGCCGCAGCAGGTCCACTCGCGGACACGGACGACGCGGCCGCGAACCGAAACCGAAGCGGAGAAACCCGTAGCTCACGGAATCGGCGGCGCGTCGCCGCCGAGAGCCTTCTCGAGGGCCTCGACCCGATTGGCGAAGTTCGGGTGGTACCCCAGAAGGTCGCTCGCCCGGGACTCCGCGAGCAGGCGGCGCGCGCGAGCTGCGTCTCCGCGGTCGAGCGCCAGTTCGGCCTGCCGCATGAGAACCTCGGCGACGTCCGCGGGGACATTGAGCCGCCGCGCTAGGTCGAGCGAGTCCTGGAAGCTCGCTTCGGCGGCGTCGTGCCGGCCCTCCACCCTCTCGATCATTCCCCGCGTCATCAAGACCTGCTGCTCGGCGAACTGGTCGACCCTGGGATCGAGCGCGCGGGACGCCCGGTCGAGGGACACCCGGGCCGCGGCGGTCTGACCCAGCTCCACCTGCATCTGGGCGAGGTTGAACTGGCACCAGACGATCCAGCGGGCGGAGTGGGCCCGCTCGGCCTCCACAATCGCCCGTCGAAGATCCTCGAGCGCGGGGGCGCTCTCGCCGGCCTCCCACTCGGACCAGGATCGGTTCATGAGCACCCGCGCGAGGGCGACCCAATTCTGCTCGCGCTCGAACAGGGTCGCCGCTCGGTCGTAGAGGTCCAACACCGGTCGCAGGCTGGGTCGGTCTCGCGCCACGACAACGTTCGCTACGTCGACCAGCGCGTTGCCCCGCTCGAGCGGTGAGCCGTCCTTCTCGGCGATTTCGAGCGCGGCGCGCAAATGGACGTTCGCCACATCCACGTTGCCCCGCCGCCAGCCGGAGAGGCCCGAGACCCGGTGCAGCGACAATAGGTCCAGCGTCGTGCCAACCTTCGGCAGATGATTCCAAGCCTCGTTCGCCGCTCCCTCGGCTCCCGGATAGTCGCCCCGTTCGTACCGTGCCCAGGCGAGGCTCAGCAACGCGTGGGCCAGCTCGAGCTCATGACCGGAGATCGTCCGGGCCTGGCCGACAGCGCGGACGAGCAATTCCTCCGAACGGTCGGGGCTTCCGGCCTGGGTCAGTAGCCGTCCTTCCTCCGTGAGAAGGCGGACCTCCGTCACGAGGTCCGGATTGGGACGTCGTCGCTCGGACTCAAGCGCGCGTGCCAGAAGGGCGGCGGCCGTCTCGAAAGCGAGGTCCCGAGAGGCGTTCCGGGCTGCCGTGATGTTGTAGCGGACCGCGCGCTCGTCGTCGTGGCCGAGGAAGAAGTGGCGCGCCAGCTCGGCCGCTTCCGTGTGCCCCTTCGCCTCGAGCACGAGCCCGGTCTTCTTGTGCAGGATCCGTCGGTGGGTCTCGGTAAGGTCCGAGTAGACCTGGACCCGGATGGTCTCGGTCACGAACCCGTAGACTTCCTGGCCTTTCTCTCGGAGGAATCCCTCTTGGACCAAGCGGTCCACGCTCTCCGTGATCCGTTCCTCCTCGAGCTCCGTCACGGCCTGCAGGTCGGAAAACCGGAACTCCTGGCCCAGCACGGCCGCGTGCGAGAGCACCCGGCGCTCCTCCCGACCGAGGAGTTGGATGCGCGAGGAAACGACCTCGGGAAGGCTCTCCCCGTCGAGGAGGGCGAGCTGTTTCTCCCGGGACCGATAGCCGGTTGCGGACCGGACCAAGTGCTCGATGAAGAGGGGGTTGCCTTCGGTTTCCGTGTACCACCGTAGGACGTCCCGCGGGTCGGGAGTTCTGCCGCCGAAGATTGCTCGGACGAACTCGGCCACCTCGGGAAGGGTGAACGGGCGGAGGACCGTCGTCCGGTAGGCCGGGGAATGGCGGAGGGTCTCGAGTCCGGACCGGGCCCTCTCGGGAACGGATTCGACCGGGCCGGTCGTGGCGACGATGAGCATCCGGGCCGTGGGAAGGTCGAGGCCGAGCCGCCAGAGAAGCTCGACCGACGAAGCGTCCGCAAAATGAAGGTCATCGATGGCGATCAACGCCGGCCGGTCGCGAGTGAGGCCGAGAAAGTATTCGGAGACCCGGCCGAGCAGCTCCTCCCGCTTGAGCTCGAAACCACCCACCCCTTGCTCGACAACGGGACCGAGGATCTGGTCGAAGCCGTCCAGAAGGGAACTCATCTCGGCGGTTCCCTCGTCCGAGCCGGCGAATCCCTCCGCGACGTCGGGAAACGAAGCGAAGGGAATGGGAGGAGCCACGCGCTGCGGTGCGCCCGGCGCAACCTTTCCGGGGTCGTGCCCGTCTCCGCCGAGGAGCCCCCGGACCAGGCTGAACGGGGCGGGCAATTCCTCCGGATGGGCACGTCCTCGGAGGACCCGAAACTCCGCTCGGGTTGCGAGCGCGGATACCGCGCGGAGGAGCTCGCTCTTGCCGGTGCCTCGCTCCCCCGTCACGAGGAGCCCTCGGCCGGACCCCTCCTTCGCGTCCGCGAGCAATCGGCCGATATCCTCGAGGATTTCCGTCCGACCGATCAGGGTGGTGGTCACGGCGGGACCCTCTCGTGACGGGACCGACATTCGCTGCAACGATGTCTCTCGCCGACCATATAATCCTCTTTGGAAGACCGACCGTCACGCCGCTCCCGTTCTCGATGGCGAGCCGCCCTCGATTCGACCCCCCGACCGCGCGCGGGCCTTCGTCGAGCAGTAGGCCGTAACCCCCAATAGGCGGCGGTCGTGTGGCCGCTTCGAAGCATGTCCCGGTCGGAGTCCCCCTCTCAGCCTGTTCTCGTGGTGGGAGCGGGTGGGTACCTCGGCGAGGCGATCGTTCGGGCCCTCGTCAAGGACGGTCGGGACGTGCGGGGCCTCGTCCGGACGCCGGCAGCCCAGGCCCGGGCCGAGGCCGCGGGCGCGCGCACCGTCCGGGGAGATGTTCTCGACTTCGCGTCCGTCGCCGCCGCGAGCCAAGGTTGCGAGGCGATCGTGCACGTCGCCGCGGTGAACTCTCCCTCCCCGGAGGACCCCCGGCGGCCCGAGCAGGTACGCGTGGAGGGCTGTCGTCAGTTGCTGCGGGCTGCGCGAGAAAACCAGGTCCGTCGGCTAGTCGTCGGGTCCGGTTACTGGGTCTATGCGGACAATCCGGGGACGATCCGTGAGGACTCTCCGCTTGACCCCCGGGGAGAGTCGCTCATCAACTACCGCACCGAGGAGGTAGCGCGCGACCCCCAGCTGAAGGGGGCCCCCGAAGTGATCGTGGTCCGACCCGGGATGGTGTATGGGAATGGGTCCTGGTGTCGAGCTGCGATAGAAGCCGTCCTCGGGGAACGCTATTCGTACATCGGCGGAGGCCGGAACCCATGGTCGTTCATTTCGCTCGAGGACGCAGGGTCCGCCTTCGTCCGAGTGGCGGCTCGAGGCAAGCCGGGCGAGGTCTACAACTTGGTGGACGGTCGCCCTGCCCCGTGGAAGGAGTTCGGAGATTTCCTCGCTGATCGGCTATCGTGCCGACCCCCCTCGAACGTTTCGGACGAGCGCGCGACCGCGAACCTCGGTCCGGACGTCGTCCACCATTTGACTGCGCGAAGGGCGTGCTCGGCCACCAAGCTTCAGAGTCTCGGCTGGGCCCCTCGCTTCCCCGACTTCCGGGCGGGCCTTCCGTCCGTGCTCGAAGAGATACGCGGTTCACCCGGCGACGGTCACTAGCCGCCCGACCTTCGCCCTCAAGTCCTCAAGATTCGGGGGGCAGGAGTCCCCCCGACCGCGCGTGGGAGTCTCAGCTCGCCGCACCGGGTCGTTACGGGGAAGCGGGGGTCGCTGCCGGAACCCTTCCCCGGAGGGATCGCGAAACCGGCACCGCTGCTCGCGGAGAGACCGCCGCTCGGCCCGGGAGGCGGACGGGGTCCTTCCGGATGAAGTCGTGTGTCGAGGTCGGTGTGACGAGGGCGTACCACGGCGCGGTCACGTCGACCAGAGCGCCGGCAATTCCGAGGAAGAACATCCGGAGGTACCCCGGGGTCGATCCGAGGTAGGTCGAGTTCAGCCGAATCCCCTCCACGTAGCCCGTGATCATCGAGATCCAGATGAACCCGGTAAAGAAACTGGTGAAGTAGAGCAGCGGACCATAGTGGAGGAAGACGCTCGCCACCAGGACGGTCACCGAGGGCAACGCCGAGAACCACGAGGCCGCGGAATACGCGATCGTGAACCTGCGACGCCGGGAGAGGTTGGGGAATCGTCGGACCGCGAACAGGATGCCGTGCACCCATCGACGACGCTGTCGTAGCTGCTCTCGCATGGTGAACGCGCCTTTCTCGTAGGCGAATCCCTTCAGAACCCCGAACACGGAACCAAAACGGGCGCGTACCCGGATCTCGAAGGTGAGGTCCTCGGCGGGGGAGTAGCCGGACACGTCCCATCCGATCCCGTCCTCGACGTCGGCACGAACGACGAAGTGGGAACCATGGAATCCGGCGGTGGGATTACCGGGCATGGTCAGGGAATCGAGCACCCGCAAGTCATCGTACGAACGGGTGAACTCCTGTACGTGGGTCGGAATGGGCGTCCAGTCGACCGGGTAGAGGATAATTCCGGCTCCGAGGAGCTTCCCGCTCCGCTCGATGAAATCGGCGATGCCGACCAGCGTGTCCTGCCCGACGATCGTCTCTTCATCCTGGTGATAGACCCAGACGTCGGACGACGATAGCCCGAACCGAGCCCGGAGGTCACACGCGTACTGCAGAGCGCGGGCCTTCCCTCGGGTGCCGAGAGGCGTTCGGTAGTCGGCCGGGACCACCCATACCTGGACGCCGCTCGCCTTCAGCGATTCGTAGACCGAGGGGTCGGTGACGTATCCTTCGGGCTCGACCACGACCCAAACGGCGTAGCGAAACCCGAGGAGCGGCGTGTTCCGCGCCCAATAGAGGACCGAGCGGGCGCTCGCGTCCAGAGCCTCGACGTTCTTCCCGATCGCCGTGACCTGGAAGATCACGGTCGGAAACGGTCTCATTTCGCCTCAGGGAGGTTGAGATGGTTGCGTTCCAGCACCCGGTGGGTACCCCGGAACGAGAGCAGGAAGTACGGGATCGGGACGACCCACACGAGCGGAAGCGCGGCGATCCAGACGGGAGGGTTGACGACGGGCGAGTAGAGGACGACCAGCACGAGCACGATGCCGACCGCCGCCGACAGGAGCAGCGTCCAGGCCACGAGCTTCGTTCGGCTGTCCTTGAGGGAATCGATCGTCCGATTGTACCGGTCTACCGTGAACGTCTCGTAGACCGGGGCAGGGCTGTCCGCGGCGGCCGCTCGAATCGCCGTGAACGAGCCGGAGAAGATGTCGGAACTGTCGACCGGCTGGCGCGGGCTCGGGGGGATCAGGTCCTCCTCCGACCAGGGTGGGACGGTCGACGCTTCCGGCACGGTCGGCCCCGGGGCATTCGACCGCTCTTGGACGAATTGGAATTCTCGCGTAATCCGGTCGAGCTCGGTCTCGACGGAGGCCAAGCGCTGCCGAAGCTGCTCCGATGTGCTCTGGAGCTCGCCTACCGTCTCGTGGACGTGGCCGACCGCACGACGCGCGGCTTCGAGGTGCTCCTCGAAGAATCCGCTCGGCGCCGTGCCCCGTTCGTCGCGGCCCCAATACGCGACACCGTCTCCTCGTATGGATCCGTCCCGCGCTGGGGGGCTCTCCGGGGCCGCTCGATCCCCCCGTTTCGTCGAGAGCTCGGAGATGATCCGGTCGATTTCGTCGAGGACCAGCGGGTCGTCCTCCGGACGGGAGGGTTCCGGCTCCTCCGGTTCCGCGGACGATCGGTCTGGGTCATTGCGGGACGACGTAACGGGCCGGCTTCGGGGCGGCGGAGGCGACCCCACGGGCGCGGGAGCGACTCCTGGAGGGGCTCCTGGCGAATAGCGTTCCATCGACGAACGTGCGTCCATGACCCTCGGATAAAACCAGACGGTTCGACTGGAATGCACGGAGTCCTCCGGTGGGTACTCGCCCGTGGGGCCGGGCCGGGACGGGGCTAACGCGAAGGGTGCTGGGTGACCTCGCGTCGAAGTCGCGCTCGCAGCCGCATCTTTTCGAGCCCACGTTCGATCCCGATGCGCGCTTCCGGTGCCGGATGTTCCCGGAAGTAGCGCTCGACCGGTTCCTCGAGCTCCCGTCCCATGGGCGGCAATACCGACTCAAGGACCGTCGCGAGGAGCGGGGTGCCGGCCCACAGGGGGCGGATCGCACTCGAACGCTCCCGATACCAGTCGAAGAACGGCTGGGCGCTCCTCGGGTTCATGGACATCCCGCGGAAGAGGGAAAGCGTAGAGGCCGAGGGGACGACCGGGCCCGGTACCAGGTCGAGAGCACGTCGGAGCAGGGCGGGGTCGACAAAACCGGAGAGGGCCCGAAGGAGCTGGGCTCGGGCCGCTTCCGAGAGCGTAGCGCGCAGTCGCTCCACGAGGTCGTCAAACGCCTTCGGGCCGCCCGAAGCGGCGTACGCGAGGGAAACGGATGGCCTCAGCTCCGGAATCACCTTGTCGATCTCGGGAACTCGAACGGCCAGTTCGCGCGCGAACTCGGGGTCCGTGCGAACCAGCGCCGCGGAGACCACTTCCCGCTCGAGTTGGGAGGACTCCGCTTCCCCCGCCCGACGGTCGACGCCGATCCTCGCCATTTGAGCGCTCAGGAACTGTCGACTCACGTCCGAAAACTCGCGTCGGTCGTACAACACGCTCGCCAGGTCGAGCAGGCCATCCACGATCCCGTGCACCGGGAGCTCCGCCGCTACCGGCATCGCCACCCGGACGAGCCGCAGGTAGTCGGAAAGGGGGGTCATCCCGGCGTAGACGAAGGCGAGCGTGTCGGTGGCGAGGGAGAACTGGTCGATCGGTGAAAGGGACTCGAACTCTTCGAGCAAGTGGCCGAACAACGCCTCATCGTAGTACGTGCGCGCGAACGCGGTACGACCCGGATTGATGCGCAACCCGCGGAAGGAGGGGAGAACGACCTCGGTCGAGGCGCTGTCGAACAGTCGCCGCACGTCGCCGCTTGGAGAAGAGACCCGCAGCAGGATCGGCCACGTTTCCGCCGTACAGTCACCGTTCGCGCGGAATCGCTGCTGGCGGAGGGACAGGGTTCCGTTCGACCACCGAGCTCGGATCACCGGATAGCCCGGGCGGGTGATCCACTCCGCCATGATGCGGCTCACCGGAGCGGCGGAGGCCTCCTGCAGGGACGCCCAGAGGTCTTCCGCTCGTGCGTTGGCGTACCGGTACTTCGTGAGATATTGCGAGAGCCCGGCGCGAAACGCGTCTTCCCCCAGGTACGACTCTACCATGCGCAACACGGCGGCGCCCTTGCCGTACGTGATGTCATCCACGATCTCGTTCAGCTGGTCGACCGAGGAGACCGGCGTCTTCACGGGCCGGGTCGACGGCAGCGAGTCCTGCTGGAGCGCTGGGGCAAGATACCGGGCCATGAAGTAGTTCCATGCGAGCTCCGACGGGTAGTTCCGGCCCACCACGCTGAAGCTCGCGAACGTCGCGAAGCTCTCGTTGAGCCAGAAGTCGTCCCAGTCGGCGGGAGTGACGAGATTCCCGAACCACTGGTGGGCGGTTTCGTGGGCCAGGACGACCAGGCTGACGCGACGTTCGAGCGCCGTGGTGGCGGGGTCGACGAGGACGTCGTCCTCCCGGAACGCGATCGCTCCCCAGTTCTCCATCGCGCCGGCCCAGAAGTTCTCGAGCGCGACAAGGTCGAGCTTTGGCAGAGGATAGGGGACGCCGTAGTACTTCTCGTAGGCCGCGACCAATTCGGAGGCTCTTTCGGCACAATACCGGCCGGCGTAGGCCCGGCCGGGCGACGCGGCCACCGTGACGGACCAGGGGTCTCCGGGGACCTTGATCGTGTCGAACGGTCCGACGCCCAGGTACAGGAGGTACGCCGACATCGGAGGTGTCGGGGCGAACGTGATCTCCTGACGGTCGCCCTCCGTACGATGGGAGATCGGGGCCGTGTTGAACACGGCCGTGACGTCCGAATCCGTCGTGAGGACGAGCCGATACACCGTCTTGACCGACGGGTGCTCGAACGAGGGGAGTAGCCGACGGCTGCCGGTCGGGAAGAACATCGTGGTGAGGACGTACCGTTTCCCGGCGGGCGCGACGTAGAAGCCGACGAGGGCGTCCGGGTCGGCGGCTCCGCGATACGCAATCTCCAGCAGGTGGGGACCGGCCGAAAACCCGGAAAAGGTGAGGGTACCGCGGGCCGTATCCTCTCGGAACGAAACGGGTCGGCCGTCCAGGAGGGTCGAATCGATCCTGAGACGAGATGCGTCGACCGTCAAGGGGTCGGGTGTCTCTTCGAAATGAAGGACCACCCGTCCCGAGAAGGTCTTCTCCCGGTATCGCACGTCCAGTCGCCAATCCACGCCCCGGAGGATCACAGATCGTCCTCACCCGCGTCATCGCATATCGGTTTGCCGTCCGACCATGCGCGGTGGAACGGCGAGCCCTTGCCGCCCTCAGCGGGGGGTCGGACCCCCAAAGATCGACGAGGAATGCCCGCCGCGCCAGTGCCCCTTGCTTTGGCCCGCGCCGTGGTCGGCGGGTCTCGAGAGTCTAACCCTGGCCCGAGGAGAGACGGCTCGCGGACGGGACGGCGGCTGTCACCGGAGCGGCCGTGACCGCCGCGGTCGAGTGAACCATCGGCAGTCGGTTCGTCCGCGCGGGTCGCACGGGCAGGCCGAGCCGGTGGCGGACCCAGTGGCGCACGTCGGAGATGTAGAGGTTGTCGTAGGGACACGCTTCGATGCAATCGCCCACCCCGCAACACTTCGAGCTCCGGAACTCCCCCTTCGTTCGGAGGTGGCCCGGCATGTCGACGAGCGCGACCGGACATCCTTTCGCGCAATCGAGCGTCGTACAGTCCCGACAGACCTGCTTACTGCGCACTTTGAGCTTGAAGAACCCGACCTTCTGAAACGCCTGGGCAATCGTCCCGGTGTAACACCATCCCATCGTCACGCAGTTGTAATTGCCGGCGTACGGGATCGTCACGAACATCACGTACCAGAGGACGGCGAAGTAGAACGTGAAAAAGAACACCGTTGGATCCACTCCCCCGATGAAGATGCTCGCGGCCCCGATCGTGTCGAGGTAGGAGAGGACGGAAGTAGCGACAAGCGAGCCCATCACGAGGGTCGAGGTGGCCGCGTAGACCGTCGAGAGCCGGCTCGAGAGGTACTTTCGCCCGATCGGCCCCGATCGGTTGAACGATTTCATCGAATCGATGGTCGTACCCTGGTACATGAGGGGGGCGGTGCAGAAGACGGAACAGATCACTCTCCGGCCGAACAGGACCACGAGCATGCCCGTGATGAGATAGGTGATCAGCACTGCCGCGAAGACGCCCACTGCCAGGGGATACGATCCGACCCCCATGCTCCATCCCAAGACCGGAACGGTGCTCGGGTCCGGCGCGTTCGGGAAGTAAAGGCCGAAGTAGATGCTGGGGTAGAAGACCGCAAACGCCGCGTAGCACCCCATCATCAGCACGAGACGAATCCGGTTCTCGAGGTGACGGGTCTCCCGGAACTTGAACACGACGAGCATCCCCATCTCGGCTCCCATCATCGCGAGGAACCAGGTCGATGCGGTCACCGTGGCGAGGAACCAGAAGCCGTTCGACAGCGCATGCAGCAGGATTGTCGGTGCCGGGCCGTTCAGCGCGAGGGCCGGGAACCCACCGAGGTAGCTGGCCGGGTCGATCTGGACGTCCAGGACGGCGCCCATGAAGAGCTCGGCCACGAATACGAACGCCAGTACGGCGAACGCCCAGTTCGGCCGGAGCTGCCAGGGCTTCGCGAGGCGGTCGGACAAGCGTTCGGGTTGCACCACCGCCGAGAAGAAGACGAGCATCTCGAGGATGATCGCGACCGCGAAGGCGGTGCCGTCCCCGTAGTAGATCCAGAAGAACAGGCCCGCCATCATGAGCCCATAGATCGCGAGCAGCTCGACCAGATACGTCGAGAAGCCGAGACCCAGCTGGGGGTGACGGTAGAGGTGCTCCAGCAGATAGACGAACAGGAGGATCATCGCGACGCTCGAGACGTAGATCGCGAGCGCTGACCAAACCGTGGAGCCGAGGGCGGGCGGGGAGAACAGCATAATCACCGATTGGGCGGTGAGGACGAGGAACACCGGAGGCGAGAGTCGGCTCCGAAGGAAGTACGCGGTGAGCAGCATCTCCGCGGCCATGGTGAAGAGGAACCACGGCGAGTTCACCGAGACAACCAGAACCTGGTCGAGCGCAACCCAGGGCACCGGCGAAAGCGCCGGAATCTGCCCCGATGCGGCCTGGAATGTCCATCCCATCAGGAGCTCGTTCGCGAGCACCAGGACGATGACCGATCCGACGTATCCTCCGCCGGAACCCGCGAAGAATCCCCTCGGGGGCGTATTGCTCGCGCGGACCCGGATCTCCCGAACGAACGCGACGAAGACGACGACCACGCTGAGCGACATCAACGCGCTCGTGGTCCAGATCGCCTCGACGAGCGCGGTCGCCGACGGGCGAGCAAAGTAGAGGACTCCGCCCCCCAGCATCGCGACCATCATGAGGAGCAGAAACACCGCCGTCCCCACGCGCAAGGGGGTGCGCGCCTCGCTCGACCATTTGACGAGGTACGCGACCGAGACGGCCATCCCCGCCGAGAGGGGGGCGAGGATCACCACCGGGTTCAGCATATCCGCGAGAGGGCGATACCCGAAGCCCGCGTCATCGCCCCGCCCCCGCCGGGTTCACGGAGGGCGACGAGATCGGCGCG
>Ga0187770_10001517_pt1 | contig 12389 bp, 13 predicted proteins | sample 0116_SJ02_MP02_2_FD_133154 | JGI IMG/M metagenome (GOLD analysis project Ga0187770, IMG submission 133154) | Tropical peat soil microbial communities from peatlands in Department of Meta, Colombia - 0116_SJ02_MP02_20_MG | ecosystem: Environmental > Terrestrial > Soil > Wetlands > Peat | place...
CGCTCCGGCAATCCCTATTGCAACGAGCATGGCGAACCAGGGGTTCCTCGTCATGTAATCGACGATGAATGTTGTCACCAGTGACAACAGCATTATGCCCTCTAACCCCATGTTCGCCACTCCCGACTTTTCTGCTACGATTTCGCCCATTCCGGCGAACAAGTAGAAGGGGGAGAGCTGGAGGGTGGTCGAGAGCACGGCGATGACTACCTCGGAAATCGCGATTGTCAAGCCGCGAATCTCCTCTTAGAGAGGTAGTTTCCTAGAAGGACGCCAATCATCATGATGCCTTCCATGGCGAACACCACGTAGGTGGGCACGTTCGCCGCGAGCGCCATGGACTCCGCCCCTATGGTCAGGTAGGCGAAGAAGAACGCCGCAACCCCTATTCCCAGCATGTGCTTCCTGCCTACGAGCGCCACGATTATGGCGACCAAGCCGTAGTTGGTGGAAAACGAGCCGATATCGAGTTCGTAGCGGTAGCCCATCATGTAGGTGGCTCCTGCAAGTCCGGCCAGGGCTCCGGCTGCCAACATCGAGATTGTCATTATCCGGGGGATGCTTATGCCTGCGTACCTCGCCGTCTCGATGCTCTCGCCAACGGTGTTCGCCTTCACCCTGAATGAGGTGCGCTCGACTATGAAGTAGAGGAGTATTCCGATTGCAATCGTGGCTGGCACGGCATACGTAATCGGAAGGCCTCCGGGCATGTTCGGTATCTGGAACCGGGGAGGAAGTTCGGAAGTGATCGGAAAGCCGAGGGCAGTCCCGGTACTCTTGATGGGACCACTGAGCATGTAAAATGCAAAGTTGAGCGCCACCACGTTGAGAAGGATAGTGACCACGATTTCGTTTGCCCCGAATTTCACTCTCAGGATTGTCGGTACCGCAATCCAGAGCAGGCCGCCGAGAGCTGCGCCCAGAATCATGGAAACATACAGAAGTGGCCAAGGAAAGAATGCCAGGAAAGTGTACACGACGAAAACCATCACCATCCCGGCCAGCAGCTGACCCTGAGCGCCTATGTTCCACAAGCCAGCCTTGAGTGCAAGACCGACTCCAAGACCCATTGTGTAGAACAAAACGAATCTGACGAATATCTGCTGGATTCCGCCGGAGAGAGTAATGGGATCCAGAAAAAGGGAGGACAGGGCGACTCCGATTTGACCACCGGCATAAACGACCACCGCCAGCCCGGCAGTTATGCCGAGCCCTATGGCGAGGACGTTGTACGCCGTCGTCTGCAGCCATCGGAGGCCCTGCGTATTCGCTCGCACTCTCTATGGTAGACTTGACGCTGGTGGTAGGTAGCTGAACAGGGCGGCCATGTTTCCGGTCGGAATGCCGCCGCTAGAGGGCACAGTAAGAGTGGTGTCAGCACAACCTGGGTCCTTCGGGTTGTCGAAGCAGTATGGATCTCCAGTTGCTGCTCCCTTGAACGAGATGGTAATCAATCCCTCCACGATATCACTCTGCAAAGCAAGGCCCGCCTGCCGAACGTTGGCTGGGAGGTTAGGCCCCGGTTGCACACTGATCGTGCCAGATGCCATGTCCACCTTGGTGTAGCCATAATGCCAGTCGTTGTTGACGTAAGCCGCCAGTGCCTTGTAGAAGGGTGTAGCGTAGTCAACCACTATCGAACCCAGAAGAATCCTGTTGTCCGCCGGCAGGATAGCTGTCAGGTTCGTGTACACGTTGGATGCCCAAACTTGAGACGTCGTTGGCTGGGCAAGGGCTGCTCCTAACACACCCACGTCCACTCCGTCACCTGACGAGAAGACGACGTCGGCACCTGCAGTGTAGTCATTGGTTGCTGTTGTCTGAGCTCCTGCGACATCGGCCCAGGCGAAAGGCTCGAACGTGTTGGTGATGGTCGGAGTTGCAGGGCTTGTGTACATGACACCCGCTATGAACCCCTCATGACCTTGCCAGATGGATGGAATGTCGCCGCCACCGACTAAGCCGAACGTGTGGGTCTTGCTGACCATGCCCGCCATGGCGCCGAGGACGAAGCCACCGCCACTGAGGTCCAGCCAGATCCTGTAGACGTTGGAGTAATTGGCCACTGTGCAGTCAACGCAGACCGACATGATGTTTGGATATGCTGCTGCGAATGTGTTGGCTTCTGCCTGATACTGCCCACCCTGGAATATCACTATTTGGTATCCCTGGGCGGCCCATTGCTTTGCTATGGGGTCGGCGTCAGTTCCTGATGCTATGTTCTCTGAGTCGCTCAGCGTAAAGCCGAACTGGCTCTTGAGTTCCGTGATAGCGGCGTACGCGTTGTAGTTCCAGGAATTGTCCGCCGGTGTGAGAGGCAGGATGATTCCTATCTTGAGCTTCCCGATCAGGCTCGACACCGCGGCCGCTCCTTGTTGCGTAGTGATTGTGACTGTGCTTGTCGAGCTGGAAGATGGGTGATAGTATACGAATGCGTATGCAGCTACGGCGACCATGAGGATGATTACGACGACGAGAGCACCTACGAGAGCTGTAATTCCCTTTCTTTTCTTCGTGTTCATTCTTTCCGTCGACAAGATTCGTCGTCGTTGGGATATTTAATTGTATGATATTCCACTCATATCGAGAGGATTAAGTAATCCCCTATGAACCACTGAGGCTCTTCTGCGCGCGCAACGTCCTGGGCATCAGCCCTAACGAGATAGGGCGAGGCCCAGTGCTCTTCTAGACCTCGACTTCTTTCGGAGCGACTACCTTCTCTGCCGATGCGAGCAGTTTCGCCGGAACGGGCCTGAGGACCAGCCTCTTCTTCATGAAGTCCTTGGCGAATCTGTCCCAGTCGTCCTTCGTGTTGAAGAAGATCCTGCCGCCGCCGAGCTCGTGTTGCATCTGCGGATATGGTTTCTGATACTGAGCGTACTTCACTCCCCAGTACCTGAATCCCGTGTAGCTCTCGTAGGTGACCCACCACTCCTTGCACTTCATGTAGTCAAAGACATACTCGGTCTTCGCTGCGAACATGGTAGCACCTATGCCTGCCTTACGCTTGAAGGTGAGCGTGTGCAGGCTTATCGCCGTGTTGTCGTCCCACAGCCTGAAGTTCGCTATGGCCGCGATTTCGCCGTTTATTATACCGAGAAGGGAAACATGGTCCTTTATCCTGCTCCTGTACCACCCGAGGAACTCTGCGTAGACCCTCGCTGAGACGATGTCGTAGAAGTCGGTGTCGTGGTCGAAGAGCTTCAGTGCGGTCTTCATGACCAGTGGCGCCTCTTCCTTCCTCGCACGCCTAACTACCATCTTGTCGCCGTCGGGCAAGTCAACGTAGCCCGGCGGGTAGTTGACCTTCAGCAGCGGTGATTCGAGCCCGCGAAGTATTGGCTCGATGTCTTCGACGGGAATCTTCACTTCTTTCAGAGTGACGTTCTCAGGTGGCGACCAATCTGTTGGCATATTCGGCGCGAACTCGATTAGTCATTATAAGTTTGCCCCTCATCAATTCGGGAACGCAACACATCTCTCGGTTGTGGAAGCCTTCAAGACTTAAATCGGCGGCGCGGCGAAAAGCGCAGTATGCTTCTGGAAGGCGACTTCAGGTTGCCGAGTGACCGCGAAAAAGTCTGGGACTTCATTTCAGAACCCAGCAAAATCATCGAGTGCGTTCCAGGACTCCAGTCTTTCACCGTGGGGGAGAACAGAAGAATCAACGCCACAGTGAAGGTCGCTATTGGATTCATACGCGGGACCTTCCAGGCGACCAGCAAGGTCGTGAGGGATGACCACCCGAATCACGTCGCCGTCCTTGAGCTGTCCGGCTCTGGTGCCGGAAGTGGCTTCAACGGGACCGTGGAAATATCGCTGGCAGAAGCGGGAGCCGAAACCGATCTCAAGTGGAAGGCAGACGTCAAGGTCAGTGGCCCGCTCGGCAGCCTAGCAAAGCCCCTCATTGAAGGCAACGTGAAGAAGATAGTCTCCCAACTCTTCGAGTCCGTGAAGTCGAAGCTGAGCTGAAAGAGCCGAAGGGGCTCGGGGCGGGCGGACCCCGGTTCCTCTTCAGAGTTTCGAGAGTGAGAAACGACTCACAGCTTTTAATAGATACGGAATCGGCGCGCGATTCATGACGAAATTATACGATCTGTCTCAACCGCTGAACCAGGAGACACCGTTCTGGCCCCTGTATCCTCCGTTCGAGGTTAAGTTCATCAAGAGAAAACCCGAGCATGGAGTGAATGCCCAGTACATCATGACGTCAAACCACATGGGCACGCATCTGGACGCCCCGTTGCACTTCGTGACCAACGGGAAAACCATCGAGCAGATTCCGCTCGAGTGGCTCTACGGCCCAGGCATCATAGTTGATGTCAGCGAAGTGGGCGACCTCGGGATATACACCGAAGAGATAGTTGAGAGGAACGCCAAGGCGGCGGGCGGGGTGAAGGATGGCGACCTGCTTGTCCTGTACACTGGCTGGAGCAAGTACGCCTGGTACCAGAAGCCAAAGCCGCAGGGAACCGCGGACGAGGAAAGGTACATTCACATGCACCCTGGCCCGACGAGGGCCTTCTGCGACTACCTACTGAGGAAGAAGATACACATCTGGGGTGTTGACGCGGTCTCCACAGACCATCCGATGAATCTGCCGATAGGCAGGTTCCTGCCCAGGGTGTGCGACAAAGTGCGGGCAGCTGCGGCGAAGAAGTTCGGAGCCGAGAACCTCGCCAAGTTGTTCCCCGACGAGGACTACCAGGTGACCCACAACATCCTCTTCCCAGCCGACTGCATCCACATAGAGAACATTGGCGGCCAGATCGAGGAAGTCCTGAACCACCAGAAAGCTGTCAGAACGACAATCGGCTGCTTCCCGTGGCTGTTCAAGGGCGGAGAGGCTGCCTTCGCTCGCGTGGTTGCTTTCGACTACAACAAGTAGCTGCAAGCGTTCCCTCGCTCGCAAGGACAAGGGCAGCAGCGGGCAAAAGTCCCAGCTTTCTGGCGGCTGAAGTCCGCTGCCTCCCTTCCATTAGGACGGCACCCATGGTGGCAGGTCCGCTGACTTTGGCTATCGTTCGGGATGTGAGGGCGGGCTTCGGGCACCTTTTAGCCATCCTTTAGGTGGTTTCCAATGCTGAGAAACGTGTTTCATCCTTTTTAGAGCGCCGACGACCTAACGACACGTGGCCACCATCTTCTCGCTGGACCTCCTGCGAGCGGCGGAGGGCCTGGTTCTCGTCTTCGGCGGAGTGATCGTGTTCTACGCCCTGCGGAGCAGCCGCAGGAACAGGAGCCTCTCGATGTTTCTGCTCGCGCTCGGATTCGCGTTCGTCGTGGCAGGGGGAGTAGTGGCCGGCTTCCTGTATGAGCTGGCCGGGGTTGACATTGGGACAGTCGAGGTGTTGCAGGCTGTCAGCCAGGCCGTTGGTTTCTTCATAATAGTATACTCACTGATGGTCATGAAAGAGTAGACAGGAAAAAGGGTCAGGAAGCGCTTTATGCTCAGACTGAAGAGGCCGAGGCGGCAGATTTGAACGTACCGAAGGAGGATGTGAGAATGAAACCGGTCGCGATAAGGAAGGAAGGCGCCGTCTGCTCCGCCAAGGAGGCCCTCTCGAAAATCCGCGACGGTTCTGTGGTCGCGTCGTCCGGATTCAACATGGTCAACACGCCAGAGTACCTCTTCCTCGAGCTGATGCGTCTCTACAAGAGAACCGGCCACCCGAGGGACCTATTCCTGATCATGGACTCGGCCCCGTCGGTGCCGGGTAGGGCTTTGGACAAAGTCGCTGAAGAGATGTATAGCTCCAAGGACACTGGGCTCATTCGTGGCATATCCACGCCCTACTTCGGATTCATGCCAACGTTCCAGAAGCTCGTTGCGGAAAACATGCTCGAAGCCTACAGCTGGCCCATGGGAGCCGCTGCATCGTTCTTCCGTGAGGTGGCGTCGGGCAGGCCCGGAGTCATTACCAAGATAGGCCTCGACACATCCATAGACCCCAAGGAAGGCGGGGGCCGGCTGAACAAGCTCGCCGAGGAGAGGAATACCTGCACGGTCAGGAGAATCACGATAGACGGGGAGGACTACCTGCTGTACGAGGCTCCCAAACCGAACTTCGCCTTCGTCAGGGCAACCACCGCAGACGAGATGGGCAACCTCACGATGGAGAGGGAACTCTTCCGCGGCACCATCCTGAGCATCGTCCAGGCTGCCAAGGCTCACCCCAACCCTGGCTACGTCATCGCCCAGGTCGAGAGGGTCCGGAAGGGCAGGGCGGCTGACCCTCGTGCGGTCGAGGTGCCAGGGCCCTTCGTGGACTACGTGGTCGTGGCGCCGCCCGAGTTCCACTGGCAGTCTGGTTCGAAGAGATACGACAGGCGCCTCGAGATCGGGTCGCCCTCGGCGCGAATCGCGGCGAAGAGTTTCCTGAGCGCCGAAATGGAGCCGGGGGAGAGGGTGGTAGCAGGAAGGGTTCTTCTCGAGCTGATCAAGATTCTGAAGGACAAGCGCGCACCGATCGTGGTCAACCTAGGCATTGGGATTCCGGCTCTTGTTTCGAGGCTTGCGACGAACGAGAAGCTGTCCAGGTACATCACCGTAGCCTTGGAGTCGGGGCAGTGGGGAGGGGTGGCGCTGCCCGGCAGGGACTTCGGCATAGCCATCGACCCGTTCGCCGTTTCCATAATGCCAGACATGTTCTACAACTTCGAGGGCGGGGTAATCGATGCGGCGGCGCTTGGGTTCCTGCAGGTCGGCGCCAACGGCGACGTCAACCCCTCGATGATTCCGGGGAGGATGTACGGCCCCGGCGGATTCCCGGTCATAGCGGGGGGCTCTCCGCGGCTTTACTTCGCAGGGATGTTCACGGCTGGAGACTCCGAGATTGACATCAGCGATGGTGGGCTCCGGATAGTGAGAGACGGGAAGATACCGAAGTTCGTCGACAAACCGCTGAGGAGCTTCTTCAGCGGGAGCCAGGCGCTTCGGTTCGGGAAGGAAGTTCTCTACATGACCGAGCGCGCAGTGTTCAGGCTAACGACGGAAGGGCTAGAGCTGATGGAGGTCGCTCCCGGAATCGACGTCGAGCGGGACGTGGTCTCCAAGATGGGATTCAGGCCGAAGCTCGCCGCCACAGTGAAGCTCATGGACAGGCGGCTGTTCGAGCGGGCTCCCCTGGGATTGGCCCACGAGCTGAAGTGAGAGGACTAGAGATAGTCGCGAAGAGCTAGCGCATCATTTCCTGCTGGATGAGTTCAGAGAGCTTCTGGAAATATAGGCGGGTCGCCGTGGGCATCTCAACGAGGTTCTCGTCGATGGCGTCCAAGACGTACTGGACGGCCCTCTTGGAGCTCTTGAACTCGAACTTCATTGGAAGAAGGGGGTCCTGGACTACGTCTATGGATTCGACGAGGTGACTGGGAGCGGCCGCCTTCGCATCGGCTGCCACCTTGTTGTACCAACCGGCCAGCACTTCGGGCTCGAGCCCCTGCTTGAGGTTCTCTATCTCCTGGAGGAGTCTTTGAAGCACGAGCATCTCTTCGTTTGCCATGTGATTGTTCGAAGTCCATCGAGACCTTATAGCGAAAAGTGTCCAAACAAGTTGAGCAGCCGTGTTGGGCGCTAGCTGCACCTGGACTGGAAGAGCTCTGCCTTCTCGTACTCTGCCTCCCAGACGTGCGTGCTGTTCCTCCCTCGCCTCACTGCCAGCAAGACGTACCCCTCGGGGACTTCGCTCTGGGCGCGAGACAGGATCGTCGCGACCGGCTCGTTGTCCTCGTCGAAGGTGGCGAGTATGTTCTTCCTGAACTTCTCGATTTCCTTCATGTAATCGGCCAGGCAGAGCGTCTTCCCCTGCAGGCGGGAGGAGGTGAGCAGCTTCACCTCATTGCCGCAGAGCTCACACTTGACGCTCCTCATGCCGCAGCTCATGCAGACCCTTCCGACACCGACGATCAGAGGGAAGGTCCCGGGCTGCGCCTCGGCGGTGGCGCATAGCGCACACTTGGCTGGAGTCTTGGAAGGATGCGGCATGAACTCGCTGAACAGTGGCCTTGAATCAATTTAAGGTTGCCCCGAAACGGGCATTGCGAAGTTGAAGGTCGAAGCTGTCGACGCGTTTCCCATAAGACTGAAGGCCAAGGAGAGCCTGAGAGGGGGCACCTTCACCTACAGTCACTACCAGACCGTCCTCGTCAGGGCAGTCTGCGACGGGGTAGAGGGCTGGGGTGAGGCGATGACAAGGGCGGACCCCAGGGCGACGGCAATCCTCGTGAAGCAGATGTCTAAGCAGCTTATCAAGAAACCAATCTCCGGTCCCTCCGCGGCCTGGAGCACAATCTGGACAGACCTGAGGGTACGTGGTCACACTCGTGGCACCGATGTGGAAGCGCTCAGTGGGATTGAGATCGCACTCTTCGACTGCCACGCAAGGTTGGCGAGTAAACCGCTGAGCAAGGTACTTTCGCGGAGACCGGCGGAGAAGGTGGGCTGCTATGCAGGCTCGTTGTTCGAGTCCAGGGGACCCCTAGACGAGCAGGTGGAGGTGGTTAAGGAGTCGGGACTCGCCGGCGCCAAGGTCAAGATAGGCTTCGACCCGACCGAGGATGCGCGGATTCTCAAACGGGTTCGCGACCAGATGGGAAGGGGGATGCTCGTCGCGGATGCGAATGGCGCCTACGACCTCGGGGCCGCCAAGAAGGCCTGCGGGCTCTTCGCAGACCTCAATCTGGACTGGCTGGAGGAGCCTCTTCTTTCGGACGACTGGGAGGGGTACGAGAAGCTCAGGCTCCGGAACCCCGTCAAGCTCGGCGCGGGTGAGTCTTGGTTCGCAGGGGACTTCGATGAGACGACCAGCCGCAACCTGGTCCAGGTTCTAGAGCCGAGCGTGAGCCGGTGCGGGGGCATCGGGACCGAGCTTCTTGTCGGGAGGCTTGCGGCCCAGAAGAGGTTGGGGTTCTCTCCCATGACTGGCATGAACTCGGCCATATCGCTGGCCGCTTCGGTTCACGTCGCGTCGGCTGTCCCGTGTTTGGGAGTGGAATTCAATCCCTTCTCGAATCCGTTGCAGACAGAGCTCGCAACTGGGCTCCCGAAGCCGAAGTCCGGCACCATCGACGTCCCGAGGAAGCCTGGACTCGGACTGGAGGTCGACCTGAGGTTCGTGAGGCGCAACTCTGACTAGCAGGTTCAGAGGAAGCGCACAAGGTCGTCAACGTTGGAGATCGAGGCGATGGCGCCGGTACCGCGTATGTCCTTGTCCACGCCTGTCTTGACTAGGATAGCGTCAATCCCGGCCCGCACGGCTCCTTTGATGTCTGTGTCAATCTGGTCCCCGACCATGACTGCGTCCCTGGCGTGGCAGTCCGCGTCCCGCAGGGCGACCTTGAACATCAGGGTGGCCGGCTTGCCCACCTCGATCGACTTTTTGCTGGCGGCATACTCCAGGGCCCTCACTATCGGACCAGTGGCCATGGAGGGTCCATCGCGCGCCATATAGAGGGCGGAGATGTGCGTCGCTACTATCGGCGCGCCATTACGCGCCACCGTGGTGGCCTGGTTGAGCTTGTCATAGCTGAGATGCCTGTCGAGTCCTACGACGACGAAATCGGCCCTGTCTCCGTTCACCCTTCTGTGCCCGAGGCGCCTCATCTCCGTCTCGAGGCCCCGCTCTCCGACCAAGAAATAGGAGACTCTTCCGTACTTCGAACGGAGGTACTGAGCCGTGACGACGGAACTGGTGAGTATCTCGTCTCTCCTCACAGGAACGCCAGTCTCGACGAGGCGGGACCAGACAGTCTCCGTCGAATCGGTCGAGTTGTTGGTGAGCACCAACAGCTTCTTCTTGCGCTTCCTCAGTTCCTTGACTATCTTCGTTCCGCCGATCTTTATCCTCTTCTCCTTGCCCTTGTAGAAGACGCCGTCGAGATCGAAAAGAAAGAGTTGCTTCGAGCTGAGGTCGAGACGCCTGCTCAATCGGAGATCACCAGCTCGCCTTCGCTGCTCAGAGAAACACGTTTTCCGTTCTTTAGGCTATTGTACATTGGCTGAGGGAACGAGGACGCCACGGGTATCGATCTGCCGTACACAATCTTCGCGAGAGTCGAACCTATGACTGCTGAGAGGTCTGTTGTTTCGGTCACCATGGCGGCGGGAACATTCCCCTGCCGAGCGGTTTCGAGGAACCAAGCGGAGGCAGTCGTGGAACCCTTCCCGAAGGGGTAGAAGAGGACCTTCCCCTTCACGTTCTCCCCCCGGACATCGCTGTGCACGTCCGTGACCTGACCCGAGGAGGGATCCACGCCGTGGGCGAAGGTGAACGCTCGTCTTGACACAAGAGCCTCTCCGGAGGCGTTGCCGGCGATGAGGGTGCGACCCTTGAAGGTCTGGCTCAACGCGTCACCTCCGCGAGTATCTTGTCTGTGGGAGCATAACGCATCTTCACCTCACCCTCGGAGGCCACGATCTCTGCCAGTTTGGCCGAGTTCGTCATGACGACGTTGAATCCGAGCCTCTTCAGCGGTGATATCTCTGCGTCTGTGCTGTGCGTGAGCCTAGCACCCGATGATTCGATCTCCTTTCTGATTCCCGACCTGTTGGCCATGTCGAAGGCCTGGGTCGAGGTATAGACGTACATCTTCACACCCTGGATCAGCTTCTTCCCGTCTAACTTCTTCGCGAGGAGTCCCAGCTCGGCGGTGGAGAGGTGCGGCACTCCGAAGGCTACCAAATCAGGACGCTCTGAAGTCTGGTTCAGCTCCGCCTCGACCGAATCGAGGTCTGACCTCTCGATCGCCATTGTCTCTATCGGCTCGCCGCCAGATGCGTCTTTCACTGTGGCAGTCCCTGGAGTTATGCCTGGGAGATGAATCATGGTCGTGGGGCCGGCGGCCGCTGCGGCGGCGCCGAGGTGCTTCAGCTCGTCGCTGGTGATGCCCTCCGGCAGGCCGCTGAGCACTGGCACCTTTGCGCCCGAAGTCTTTCCGAGGAAGAAACCGATGCTTCGGTAGTCCAGGTCGCTGAGGGTCCCAGCGTCCGCCTTGAATGACACCCTAGCCTTCCTGTTCTCATCGAGCAACATCCCGAACCTCGGAGTGAGACCGGTGAGCGCGCACGCCAGGTCGAGTCCTGAGGTAATCTTGTTGGTGCGGCAGCCTATGAGGGAGTTCGCGAAGACGACCGAACTCGACTCGGCCCAAGCGACGGTCTCACCGGTCTTAGGGAAGTTGCACACCTGATACTGGACGCACGTCCAGCAGGGGATGCCACCGAGCTTCCCGTAGGCCCTGCACAGCCTGAACTGCTTCTCGGCGTACTCCTGTGGTATGCCGAAGCTCTTCCAGTTGTCGAGGTCGATGCTTGCCGGGTCCACGGTCGTTGGAACGGCGAACCTGCCGCCTGCCTTGGCGAACCTCTCCAGCATCTCGATTCCGGCTTCGTGAAGGCTGCTGTAATGGGCGAGAACGTGACCTGACTTTATCGGAACGAGCGAGTCAGCGGCCATGGCGTCGCCGACGTTCGTGAGTATCTCCATCGCGAGTTGTTTCGCTTCGCCCGCTTCTCCCCGCAGCATTTTTTCCTGACCGGAGTCGAGGTGCATCGGAGCGGCTTTCGGCCAGTCAATTCTTATTAAAGTCAGTCGGGAGTTGGAAAGGAGATGAACTTCTCCTACTTCCTGCCGACCCGCGTCGTCTTCGGCTTTGGCTCTCTCGCGGGCCTTGGCGCCGAGGTGAAGGCGCTGAAGGTGACGAAGGCCCTCATCGTGACCGACAAGGTGATGGTCAAGACCGGGACGGTGGAGAAGGTCGCTTCGGAGATGTCCGCTGTGTCCACTGAGGTGTTTGACGACGTCGAGGCCGAACCAAGGCTTGAGGTCGCAGACGCTGTGGCGCAGAAGGTGAGGGGAGGAAGATACGACCTCGTCGTCGGCGTGGGCGGGGGCAGTTCGATGGACATGGCGAAAGTGGCAGCGGCCTTTGCGACCAACCCGGGGCCAGCCAGAAACTACGTGGGCAACAACCTCTTCACGAACAGCCCTGTCCATTCGCTGATGATACCGACAACCGCGGGGACTGGCGCCGAGCTTACGGTGACCTCGATGGTGACCGTCGAAGGGCACAAGCAATGGATCAACAGCCCGCTCCTCCTTCCGACAGTCGCCGTTGTCGACCCGGATCTGACGATGACGATGCCTCTGACGGTCACGTCTGCGACCGGCATGGACGCGCTCTGCCACAACACGGAAGCCTACCTCTCGGCGCTCGCGAGCCCAATAACGGATGCCGTCGCACTCGAAGGAATCAAGCTGATCGGCGCAAACCTGGAGCGGGCCTACGACAACGGGTCAGACCGCAAGGCCAGGGAGGCGATGAGCCTGGGCGCCCTGCTCGGAGGCATCGCGCTCCAGGCAAGGATGGTCTATGGTCATTCGGTCGGGTAC
>Ga0187770_10001518_pt1 | contig 12385 bp, 11 predicted proteins | sample 0116_SJ02_MP02_2_FD_133154 | JGI IMG/M metagenome (GOLD analysis project Ga0187770, IMG submission 133154) | Tropical peat soil microbial communities from peatlands in Department of Meta, Colombia - 0116_SJ02_MP02_20_MG | ecosystem: Environmental > Terrestrial > Soil > Wetlands > Peat | place...
AACCGCAGCGACCGCCCGCTGAAGCGGTTCCGCACCTCATCGGGCAGCTCCATGATCCGGTCCAGCATCACTGGGACGACGCTGAGCCCTGTGGCGTGGTAGCGGTCGACGAGTTCCATGGTGGCCGCGGCGTCGAAAGTGCGTCGCACCACCAATGCACACGACAGCATCGTTCCCATGATCAGTTGGCCGAACCCCCAGGCGTGGAACAGCGGCGCTGCCACGACTATGGTTTCCTCGGCGCGCCAGGGCAGCCGACCCAGGATTGCCGGCCCTTCGGAACCGCCGCCGCCGGCCGCACGTCTGGCTCCCTTGGGTGTGCCGGTGGTGCCGGAGGTCAGCAAGATGACCCTGGACTTGCGGTGGGTGCGGACCGGCCGCTGCCCGGCATGCCGCGCGATCAACGTCTCGATGGTGACCGGGTGCTCCGCTGGTCGATCCGCCCACGCCACGACGCGTGCGATGTCCGGACGGTCGCTCAACGCGGAATCCACGACGGTGCTGAACTCCTCGTCGTAGACGATGACGTCGGGACGTTCCCGCGCCACCACCTCCCCGAGGGCCGGGCCGGCGAACGACGTGTTCAGCAGCAACACGTCCGCGCCGATCCGCTCGGTGGCAGCGAGTGCATCGACGAACCCACGATGGTTGCGGCACATGATGCCCACCACTTGTGGTGTCCCACCAGGCAACTGCTGAAGAGCGGCCGCCAGCGCGTTGGCCCGCGTGTCGAGTTCCCGATAGCTCAGCACACCGAGTTCATCGATCAGGGCGGGATGGTCCGGGCAGCGCTGCGCCGACACGGCGATCCCGACGGTGTTCGTGAAGCCGCTGCGCAGAACGGCCGCGCCCATCCGCAGATACTTGTCCGGGCGCAGTCCCACCACCAGCCGGGCGTTCCGCACCGACCGAACGGCCTCGCGAGCGTTGGCGGCGCGCTCGGACAGCGAGTCTCGCAGTGACGTCACGGCACTCACCCTAGGATCGGGAAGCGGCGCTGGGCGGCCAAATCGTCCAGCGCGGACTGCATCACCTTGCGAACGTGCGCATCGACCTCGGCAATATCGGGGTTCTTGCCGAACTGGGGGGTGATGCCGATCGGTTCCAGCACCTGGGTGACGATCTTGGAGGGAAGCGGCAGGTTGTAGTTCCCCAGGCTCAGCCCGAGCGGGAAGCCGAAGGAGAGCGGCACTTGTTCGACTCGCGTCAGCCGTTTGATGAAGCCGAGTCGTTTGGCCAACCAGGTGCCGCGGGTCAAGAACAGTTGGGTTTCCTGTCCGCCTATCGACACGACCGGCACGATCGGTACGCCCGCCTCGATTGCCGTGCTGACGTAGCCGGTTCGGCCACTGAAATCGATGACGGCCTGCTGGCTGGTCGGGCGCATCGCGTCGTTGTCACCACCCGGGAAGACGATCACCACCGCACCAGACCGCAACGCCTTCACAGCGTTGTCACAGCTGGCGCGGATCATGCCGAGCTGCGACATCAACCCCGCCAACGGCCCCCTGAACAGGATGTCGTGGCCGAGCGTGTAGATCGGGGGGGCGTAGCCGAACTTCCCGAAGAGCGCACGCCACAGCGTCGGCACGTCCATCGCAAACGGACCGCCGGAGTGGTTCGACACGATCAGCACTCCACCAGGCGGAACCCTGTCCATATCACGCACTTCGACGCGGAACCACCGTGTGAAAAGCGGCTCGCCGATCGAGACCATGCGACGTAGCAGGGCGGGGTCCCACTCTCCAGTGAAGTCCCCAGGCCGAAGGGTGGTTTGCGGATCGTCGGTCAAGGCGAACCCACCGTTTTCCCCTGGAACAAACCGCGACGGGAGGTGCCGCGATACGACGGGAGGTAGTAGCGAAATTGACATGAGCGTCGGCCCATGGTGTCCACGTGTCTAGCCTAGTATGAGGCACATCACACAGGACGTGTTTCGAAGCCGGGGTCCAGTGCTGCACCCCGGCCGGAGAGGATGAACGGCATGGAATCCAATCGGCCCGCCGATGCGACGGTCACGCCATCGGCCGGTGAGACCGAGTCCCCTTCTGAAGAGCCGACCGAGACTACGCCGACCGGGCCCGAACTGCCGTCGCCGACGAAATGGTGGAACATCTTCAATCCCGCCTCGCACCTATTGCGGGTAACCGAGGCATGTGCCGCCCTGCCGCTGGTAGGCAAGCGTTTCGAGGCGCTCGGCGGGCTAGCCGCGATGGCGCTGTGGGGCTGCCGGGTGGCGCCCGAGATGGTTTCCTACCTGGTCCAGAAGAAACTCCCGACAGGCGAGCCGAAACCACGCCGGGAAGATCTGCCGCCGGCACACGAGGTCAGCGCGGCCGCGCTGCAGGGTTTGGTGTCGCCGGAGCGGCTGGACATCGACTGGCCCCTGCCCGACCGGCTGCCACCAGTGCTCAGATACGTCAGGAAGCGTCAGCAGTACCTGCACCGCCCATCGGTCCGCTATGGCCCCGCGCCGGGGCAGTTGCTCGAGATCTGGCGGCGGGACGACTTGCCGACGCAGCCCGCACCGGTTCTGGTGTACGTGCCCGGCGGCGGGTGGGTGCACGGCAAGCGGATGCTGCAGGGCCATGCGTTGATGTCGCACCTTGCCCGGCAGGGCTGGATCTGCCTGGCGATCGACTACCGCGTGTCGCCGCATCATCCCTGGCCGCGGCATGTCGCCGACGTGAAAGCCGCGGTCGCCTGGGCTCGGGCCAACATCGCAGAGTATGGCGGCAACCCCGAGTTCGTCGCTGTCGCAGGGTCTTCCGCCGGCGGGCACTTGGCGGCCCTGACCGGCCTGACCCACGACGACTCGGACTTCCACCTCGACTTGGCCGCCGACGCTGACACCACGGTGGACGCCGTGGTGGGTATCTACGGTCGCTACGACTGGGTCGACCGGTCAACTCCCGAGCGTGATCGGTTCGTCGAGTTCCTGGAACACGTCGTCGTCAAGAAGCGCCTCGCTCGGCACCCGCACGTGTTCCGCAACGCGTCGCCAATCGCCCGGGTGCGGCCGGACGCCCCGCCGTTCCTGATCGTGCATGGCAGCGCCGACACGGTGATTCCCGTGGCGCAGGCACGAGAGTTCGCCGACAGGCTCCGCGAGGTGTCCCGCTCGACCGTGGGCTATCTGGAAGTGCCCGGCGCCCAACACGGTTTCGATCTCACCGACGGTGCCCGCACCGACTCGGTGATCACGGCGATCGGATTATTCCTCGACGAGATCCACGAGAGCGCAGGCACCGCACGCGCGGATTTGCTCACCAAGACCGGGATCTAGGCACTCAGCCGCGGGGCGGTACCGCGTCCGGCGGATCTCTGAAGGCGTACGGCCATCAGCCTAGGACCGGGAAGCGGCGCTGGGCCGCCAAGCGGTCCAGCGCAGACTGCATCACCTTGCGAACGTGCGCATCCACCTCGGCAATATCGGGATTCTCGCCGAACTGGGCGGGGATGTCGATCGGCTCCAACACTTCAGTGACGATCTTGGAAGGAAACGGCAGGTTCGCTGTCCCCACGCTCAGCCCGAACGGGAAGCCGAACGAGACCGGCATTTGCTCGAGGCGTATCAACCGTTGTAGCCCCAGCGACTTCGCCAGCCAGGTGCCGCGGGTCAGGTAAAGCTGAGTTTCCTGCCCACCGATCGATACGACCGGAACGATCGGCACGCCGGCCGCGACCGCCATCGTGACGTAGCCGGTCCGGCCGGCGAAATCGATGGTGCTCTGTTTCCACGTCGGCCGCGCCGCGTCGTGGGCTGCGCCGGGGAAAACCATGACCACGGCACCCGAGCGCAATGCCTTGCCGGCGTTGTCGCGGCTGGCACGAAGCATGCCCATCCGCATCAGGGCTCCAGCGGCCGGCCCCCGGAACAGAACGTCGTGGCCGAGGACATACAGCCTGCGGTCGTATCCGAACTTCTCGAAGAAGCCGACCCAAAGAACAGGCGCGTCCCACGCGTATGGGAGACCGGAATGGTTCGACACGATCAGCGCGGCCCCGGACGGAAATGTCTCGAGACCTCGCACTTCAGAACGGAACCAGAGCTTGCAGACCGGACGCGCGAGCTTGACCATGCGCTGCATCATCGCCGGATCCCAATCGCCGGTGAAGTCTCCCGGACGGGGGATCGTTTGATCATTGTCGTTCAACGCGGACCTCCCATTGCCGGCTGAGATGTGTGTTCTGTCCGGATTCACGGACACGCATGAAAGATTCTTGCAACTTCTGACGGACGCTTCCGCCGTCCGATAGCTTAGTTGTGAGGCACATCACCTATTGTGTGTTTTCCCAGGCGGGCCAGAGCTTGACAACCCCGGCCGAAGAGGACGAGAGGTATGGGATCCAGTCGATCAGCCGACGCCACGATCAGGCTTTCGGGCAGTGACACCACATTCATTCTCGACGAGCAGATCGAGCCACAGCACACCCTGAAGATCGGAGTGTTCGACGAGGCGTCGAGCCGGGGGTTTGACTTCGAGCACATGAGTCAGGTGATCGCCGACGCGGTCAGTGTGCTTCCCCAGATGCAGTGGCGGGCGCAATCGGTGCCGCTGGGGTTGGGCCGGCCGGTGTGGATCACCGACCCTCGGTTCAACGTGCGCAACCACCTCAGGCACGCCCGCCTGCCAGAGCCCGGTACCAAAACGCAGTTGTGTCAGATGATCAGCCAAGTCGCCAGCAACCCGGTGCCACCCGGTCAGCCCCCGTGGGAGCTGTGGTTCTTCGAGGGCTACGAGGGAAGCAAGGTCGTCGCGGTGCTCAAAATGAACCACGCACTGGCCGACGGCGGCAGGTTCGTGGAGTTGCTCGACTTGCTGACGCACCCCGGACCGGATGCGCCAACCGTTGCGCCGCCGATCCCGCGGCCCCCCGAGACGCTGAGCGGAGTCGACGCGCTGCGAGACGGTATTCGAGAGCTATGGCATCAATATCGGCATGAGGTGCCCCGGCGGCTGCGCACCATCCGGCAAGGACGGGCAGCAGCGCGCGGGAGTGCGCCGGTTCCACATTCACCGTCGATGTTGCGTGACCAGCCGAAGCTGCCGTGGCGGGGTCCGTTGACGGCCGGCCGATCCTTTTCGTGGGTTTCGCTACCCCTTGACGACATCAAAGCGATCGCAAAGGCCGGCTCCGGGACCGTGAACGCGGTCATTTTCGCGATTGCCGCCGGAGCGGTACGCCAGTACCTCATCGAGGCGGGAGTACCGACCGACCGACCGGTCGTCGCCAACGCCGCAGCCAAGGTCCGCAGGGAAGGTGACACCGAGCTGTGGGGAACGACCGCCACCAATCGAACGTTTTGGCTGCCGACCCACCTCGCCGATCCGCTGGACTGCCTGCGGGAAGCGACCGTGCAGACCAGGGCGGTGCGGGCGAGTGTGGACGCCCGCCCGGTGCAGCGGGAGGAATGGTTCGATCTTGCCCCACCGATTCTGTTGAGTCCTATGCTCAGGCTGGCTCGCCTGGCGGGCCAGCGGGTGCACGGGGCACTGATCGTATCGAACGTCAAGGGGCCGAGCGAGAAGCGTTACTTCGGCGGGATGGGGGTCGAGAACTTCATCTCGTGCGGCCATTTGAAATACGCGGCCGGTGTCAACATCACCGTCTGGAGCTACGCCGACATGCTCAACTTCGCGGTGTATGGCTGTTCCAGGACTCTGCCCGACGCCGAGTTGTTCACACAGCGAATCCAGTCCGCGTTCGAAGAGTTACGGGAAGCGGCGGGCGTGCCGGCCAACCCCACCACCGGCGGGACCGGCAAGTCCGAACCCGCGACGGCAACACACACCAACCATGCCGCTGCTCGCCTCGGTGACAGTTGAGCTGTTGTGTCGACCGTGGGAGAGTCAAGCCCGTGACAGGGATGCTCGAAGGGGACTACCGCGCCGTGCTCAAAGCACTCGGCGCAGACCAGCTGCCCACGGAACCCCGCAATCAGGCTGACAGTGCGCGGACACCGAGCGTCTACGACGTGGCGAGCATGCTGGAGTTCGGCACGTCAGCGGTCCACAGAGTTGCCCCCCAAATGCCGGAGCCACCACCGCGGTGGGACGCGCAGCTCCGGTTGATGGACTTCGACATACCGAGTGTTTCGCGGCAGCCGGCGCCCACGCCTGAAGACGAGTAGCGAGGCTCATCGATCCGATGACGGAGCCTGTCGTCACGCACGCACCGGGCAAGCCGAAGTTGCTGCTCGGCGCCTACGACATTGCCAGCCTCGGCTATACCGATGACGAGTATTTCGTCTCGGGATCAGCCTCCGCCTACGCCCCCGTTGGAGAGCTCGGTGCCGATGGGTATTGGGAGGCGGCGCCGTCGGGTTCGGCCGACTACACCATCCGGATGGTCGTCTTGAAGCCGTCCGATCCGGCAAAGTTCAACGGAACCGTGGTCGTCGAGTGGCTCAACGTCAGCGGCGGCATCGACGCTCCCGCCATCTGGTTCATGGCGCATCGCGAACTGGTTCGCCGGGGCTACGCCTACGTCGCGGTCTCGGCGCAACAAGTGGGCATCGAGGGCGGCGCGAGCCTCGGCATGGACATGTCGCTGAAGAAGCAGGATCCGGAGCGGTACTGGCGTCTGAACCACCCTGAGGATGCCTATTCCTACGACATCTTCTCCCAGATCGGCCGCCTGGTCCGTGACGCGACGAGCTCTGATGCGCTAGGTCCCCTAAAGCCGGAATACGTTGTGGCCGTGGGGGAATCGCAGTCGGCGATGTTCCTGACCACCTACGTCAACGCCGTCGATCCGCTCGCGAAAGTCTACGACGGGTTCTTGATCCATTCTCGCTTCGGGCCCGCCGCACCGCTGGACGGCAAATCCATATTCGTGCAGCCGGAAGCCTCTGAGCCTCGAGCCGTCAAGTTTCGTACCGATCTGCGCGTCCCGCTGATGACGGTCCTCACAGAAACTGACGTTGTCGGTGGCGTGCGACCGGGCTATTACCTGGCGAGGCAGCCGGGCACCGAACGGCTGCGGACCTGGGAGATCCCTGGTACAGCTCATGCCGACAACTACACGATTCAGGTGAGCCGCATCGACAGCGGTTTCGCGCCTCTGGAGGAACTGGTAGCCGCGTATGCCCCGACCGACACATTGATGGGTCAGCAGCTACCGCACTTCATCAACTTCGCCCCGCAGCACCACTACGTCCTGCAGGCGGCGATCGCCGGTCTGCACGACTGGATATGCACCGGTGCTGCGCCGGCGACAGTTCCGGGTATGGAACTAAGTGATACCGACCCGCCCCGGCCGGTCCTCGATGAGAACGGACTCGCGAAGGGCGGAGTGCGCACCCCGTGGGTCGACGTGCCGATCGCGCGGACATCCGGCGTCGGCACCGCCGAGAGCCCCCTGTCGCATCTGTTCGGATCAGGCGAGCCGTTCGATGCCGCTACCGTCGCCCGGCTCTATCCAGGTGGTGCAGCAGAGTATCTCGAACGCTTCACGGCCTCACTCGATGCGGCAATCCGGTCGGGGTTTCTCCTACCGGCTGATCGCGAGGAGATCCTCGAGCTGGCAGCGGCGACATATCCTCGCAGTTGACGGGGGCTGCCGAACACTCCGACGCCGGCACCCGCAGCGCGCTGCACCGCCGCCCGTGGGCCGTACGCACCTGATCGCAACACCGCCATCACTGGGAGGAGTACGGTTCAGCTGTGATCAGCGTCGACAATCCCTGGCGTCGCCCCTTCGGGGTGCCCCGCGCCGAAAAGCCGCGTGCCGAAGGCCGCTTCCAACTCCCCGGCGGACGCCGGTTGGGCTTCGCGGAGTACGGCGACCCCGCCGGCCCGGTGGTGTTCTGGTTTCACGGCACCCCCGGAGGCCGGCGCCAGTTGCCGCTTGTCGGCCGCCGCGCCGCCGAGGAACTGGGCCTGCGCGTCGTACTGGTCGAGCGGCCGGGGTCAGGGCTGTCGGACCCGCATGCCTACGACGCGGTAGCCGACTGGGCCACCGACATCGGCCATCTGGCCGACCTGCTCGAAGCCGAGCGGTTCGGCGTCGTCGGCCTCTCCGGGGGCGGCCCGTACGCCCTGTCCTGCGCCGGCACGCCAGCTCTCGCCGGCCGGGTCGCGGCTGTCGCGGTGTTGGGCTCCGTAACCCCTTCGGTCGGCCCCGATGCGACCGCCGGGGGCGCCATAGATCTGGCCCGCCGCTTTGCCCCGCTCCTGTCGGCCCTGCGCCGGCCGCTGGCCGCCGGGGTCGCCGGGCTGCTGCTACTTGTCATTCCGCTCGGCCACTACCTCTACGAGGCGGTGTCCAAGATCATGCCCGAGGGAGACCAGCGGGTGTTTGCCGACCCGGGGATCAAGTCGATGTTCCTCGACGACATCGCGCTCGTCGCCAGGGGTCGGTTCCAGGCCCTCATCGACGACGCCCGCCTGTTCGGGTGCGACTGGGGCTTCCGGCTGGCAGACGTGACGGTGCCCGTGCGGTGGTGGCATGGTGACGCGGACCCGATCGTGTCCCACGAGGACGCACGGGCGGCAGTCGCGCAGCTGCCCGACGCCGAGCTCGTCCTGCGCCCCGGCGAAAGCCACCTCGGCGGCTTCGCCACCGCCGACGAGATCCTCGGGTTCATCCACTCGGTCCTGTCCGCCGAGTCGACGCCCCGCGCTCAGCAGAACTGAACGCGCCCGGGTGACCGCGTCTCAAGCGTCCACTGCGGCCCGATCGACCAGCCCGGACTGAACGAGCGCGTCGTCGATGAACTCGTGCACCGGCCCGGCCCGAAAGAAGGTCAGGTGTCCGCCGTGGTACCAGACGACCTCGGGCTTGCCCCAGTGCTCCCAGACGCGCACGGCGTGCGCGCGCGGATGCACGACTTGGTCAGCGATCCCCGAGTAGACAAAGCGGCCCTGCGGCGGCACACGGGGAACCAGCGACAGTGGCGACAACATCCGCCCGATGGGCTCTGCAAGGGTCAGCATGCGCCGGCGCGGGTCGTCGTCAGCGAAGCCGGCGTGGTATCCGAATACCTGAATCAGGTCGATCATGGGGACGCCGAGAATCGCGCAGGTGAGGCCGTCTTCGAGGCTGGCGACCAGCGAGGCGATGTAGGCGCCGAGTGACATGCTGTTCAGCCCGATCGGCGAGCCCGGTTCCTGCGACCGGATCCACGACACGAGCCGCCGGACATCCCACACCGCTTGAGCGGTGGCATGCACGTTGTCGACCAGATTCTCACCCGGGAAGGCCGCGCCCTTGGGCAGTCCGCGTTTGCGGGGGCCATGCATGGGCAGGACCGGCAGAACGACGTTCAGGCCGAGATCTTCGTGGAGGTGCCAGGCGCGAAACAGCCGCAGGTCGATGTCGGCGCGGCCCATTTCACTGCCGTGAACACACACCAGCCAGGGCCGCGGTTCGTCGTGGCGCAACACCAGCGCGTACTCGCGCTGGTTGGCGGTGTAGCTCAGCCAGCGCTCGGCACCCGGTGCGCCGGGATAGGGGGCATATTCGCTGTCGAAGGAGATGCGTTCATGGGAGCGCTCACCCTTGCCCGCTCGTCGGACATTGACCTCGGACAAAGCCGGCGGGGCGGCAAAGAAACGTTCCGGGTCTTCGAGCCAACCGTGCTGCTCGTAGAACTCGAGTGCCCCTGCGACTTCGCGCTCGATCTTTTCAAAGACCTCGGCGTCGGGAAGCCCCCGAAACACGCGAAAGACCGACACGAGGACCTCATCCAGCAGCGCGTGCGCGGCCAGGCTCAGTGTCGGGCGCACAACCGGCAGATCGGCCGATTCACCGCCGAGATAGCGCGACCACGCCTGGGCGTAGAAGCGGCCGGTCCGTGCAAACGGACCGACGAAATGGCCAAGCGGACCCAGGCTCGGCATGCGCAAGCTCGACGAACCAGTCGATTGCCGGCCTGTGTCGTCCTTCTGAGGTGATGGCATACCCGCTAACGCTACGAAGGGCCTGGAGGAACCACCAGAGTCTTATGTCTTGAATAGGAGGGACCAGCGCGACTCGATGGGTTTGCACCTGGCCCGGCTTGTGGACCACGAGTTCAGCAGACGGCGTGAGCGCATCGAAGCGCTTGCGAATCTCTGGGCAGCGATTACCGGCGTCAGATATGCGGGACGGGTCGCACGCTGGTATGGATCAGCTCGATCAATTGCCCCTCCGGGTCGCGCGCCATACATGCGAAGCCCCCGCCGGGATCCGCGATGACGGTTCCGCCCGCGGTCCGGACCGCCGCTTGTGCCTCCGCAAGGTCATCAACGGCAATCGATAGGTGCGTGAGGCCTGCTCCGACCATCGTGCGCTCAGGCTCGTCAGGTGCGGGGTGTCCGGAGAAGTTGAGCAACTGCAGGACGAAGCCGTCATTGCGCAAATACACGGCCTCGAACCCGATTGGAGGTGTGAGCGGAAGCAGTGCGCCCGCAACCTCATCGGGGATCGTCAACCGCTTCGCCTCGGTGAACCCTAGTGCCTCATAGAAGCGCTTCGATGCCTCGAGGTCGCGGACACGGAGTCCGACATGGCTGATGTTCATACCTGCCTCCATGCCTGGGGCTCGATGTGGCGGCGTCGCAGATGCGGAGAACAAACTCGTAGCGATCTCCTAGGCGGAACCGATGGCACCAACCCTCCTCGAAGCCACTGCTGACAATACAGTCGTATAGCATATCAAGGTCTCTGCGCGTTACGAGTGGGAGAGGGAAGATGGCGAGTCCAACCAACGACGTCTGGAAGGTGCTGTCCACCGCCCGGTCAATCCGCCGATTCACGGATGAGCCAATCGACGATCAGACGCTCGATCGCTGTCTCGAGGCCGCCACATGGGCCCCGAACGGAGCGAACGCACAGTTATGGCGCTTCATTGTCCTTGACGCGCCCGAACAGCGAGCAGCCGTCGCCGAGGCGGCGCGGATGGCGCTCAGCACCATCGAGTCGGTCTATGGGATGACTCGGCCTGCCGCCGAGGATCAGAGCCGCGCGGCACGCAACAACCGAGCGACTTACGAATTGCACGATCGTGCCGCTCAGTACACGTCGGTGTTGTTCACCGCGTTCAAGAACAAGTTCGCCTCGGCGTACCTGCAAGGTGGGTCGATATTCCCCGCGATGCAGAACTTCTACCTCGCGGCGCGGGCCCAGGGATTAGGGGCGTGCTTCACAAGCTGGGCGTCCTACGACGGCGAGCAGGTACTTCGCCAGGCTGTCGGTGTCCCGGACGAGTGGTTTCTCGCGGGGCACATCGTCGTCGGCTGGCCACGCGGGCACCACGGTCCGGTCCGCCGGCGTCCGATCTCTGACGTCGTCTTCCGCAATCGCTGGGACCACGAGCACGCCGACGTCCTCTATGGAGCGGGTGCCCGACCCCAGAGCAGCTGAACGACGGCCGTCAGACTCCGGCGGGACCCGGCCCACCGTGCATGTAGAGCGTCTGCCCGGAGCAGAAACTCGAGGCATCGGACGCGAAAAAAAGTACCCCGTAACCGATCTCGTCGGGCTCACCGATCCGGCCCGAGGCGTTGGTCTGCCCGATCGCGTCGATCTCGAAACCCTGCCGCGCAACATCGGCCTCGAGTCCCGGCGTGCGGATGGCGCCGCACGCAATGCAGTTCACCCTGACGCCCTTACGGGTCCACGCCGCCGCCATCGACCCCGTTAGGTTGTTGAGCCCCGCCTTGGCTGCGGCATAGACCGGTGCTTGCGGCATGGCCAGCAGGCCGGCGCCCGAGGAGATGTTTACGATGGCGCCCTTGCCCTGCGCGATCATCGGTTGAACCGCGGCTCGAGAGAGGTACCAGGCACTCGACAGGTTGAGGTCGAGGACCTGATGCCATTCCTCGTCCGTCCACTTCATGATCGATTTGGTTTCGCCGCCCCCGGCGTTGTTGAGCAACACGTCAAGTCGACCGAACTCGGCAAGCGTCGCGTCGACGAGCGCCCGGCACTCGTCCGCCCGGGTCACGTCCGTCGGCACCGCCACCGCGCGGCCGCCGAACGCCTCGATCTCGCTTACCGTGGATTTGAGCGGCTCCAGCCGCCGTCCGGCGAGCACGATGTCGGCGCCGTGCTCGGCCAGCACGAGCGCCGATGCGCGGCCGATGCCCGTTCCGCCGCCCGTGATTACGGCGACCCGCCCCTCCATCGAGAACCTGTTTGTCACAGAACCACTTCCTATCCAAGGCTGTCACGGCTGGCGTTTGCAATACGACTGTACAGCATCATTGCACGCATCATGCCACCGGTCCCTTTGAGGCGTTGGACGTCGATGGATGAAGCTCGTCAACCATCGCCGCATACCGGTCGACGAACGACATCGTCGTCGACGGATCATTGCCGTCGCGTCGCCCTCCCCCCACGACGGCGCGGTTGAAGCCGAGGTCTCGGTAAATCGCCAGCACCTCCAGCGAAGGGT
>Ga0187770_10001519_pt1 | contig 12381 bp, 12 predicted proteins | sample 0116_SJ02_MP02_2_FD_133154 | JGI IMG/M metagenome (GOLD analysis project Ga0187770, IMG submission 133154) | Tropical peat soil microbial communities from peatlands in Department of Meta, Colombia - 0116_SJ02_MP02_20_MG | ecosystem: Environmental > Terrestrial > Soil > Wetlands > Peat | place...
CGCATCGAGAATTGCAGCACCAGGGCGGCGACGAAGACGACGAAGCCCGCCGTCACCGCCAGCACCGGGTCGAAGCGGTGGACGAGGTAGTCCGAGCTCGACTCCCCCATGGCCGTCGACAGGGCCTTGATGACCCAGAACACGGCCGCCACCTCCGGGACGCGCCGCGCGCCGCGCCGGGACAAACGGGCGCCCAGGGAACGTGCGTTCATGCCGAGCGGCTCCCGCCGGGCTGCGGCCCGAGGTCGAGGCCCGCGAGGAACCGCAGGAGCGCCTCGTCGACCGCAGCCGGCCGCTCCTGCTGGACCCAGTGGCCCGCCCCCTCGACGAGGACCACGCCGCGTGGGTCGGTGAGCCACCCCTCCATCCGCTCGGGCGACCAGGCCGACAGCGCAGGGTCGTCGGCACCGGCCACGAACAGGGCGGGGACCTCTACCTTGGCGCCGGCCAGGTGAGCGGAGCGCTCCCAGTCGCGGTCCATGTTCCGGTACCAGTTGATGCCGCCGGTGAACCCGGTGCGCGTGAATTCCTCGACGTAGACGTCGAGCTCCTGCTGCGTGATCCACGAGGGGAGGTGTTGCGGGTCGGGGAGCCTCTCCACCAGGCCACGCCCGTCGTCCGGTCCGACCACCCCGGGGTCGGTCTCGCCCGACCACGCCAGCATGATCCGCCGCAGGGTCGCCGCCGGGTCGCGTCCGAGGTCGGCATCGGCCACCCCCGGCTGCTGGAAGTAGTTGATGTAGAAGAAGGTCCCCGGGTGCCGCACGGCGAAGTTCGCCACCGGTGGGCGGTTGGGACGCGGGAGGAAGGGCACGCTCATGCCGACCACGCCGTGCAGCCGCGCGGGGAACCGCAGTGCGGTCGCCCACGCGACGTTCGACCCCCAGTCGTGCCCCACGACAACGGCGCGGTCGATCCCGAGCGCGTCCAGCAGGCCGATCACGTCACCACAGAGGTCGTCGATGCCGTAGTCCTCGACGACGGGCGGGCACGAGGAGCGGCCGTAGCCGCGCATGTCGGGAGCGATCGCCCGGTACCCGGCCGCCGCCAGGGACGGCAGCTGGTGCCGCCAGGAGTAGGCCAGCTCCGGGAACCCGTGGAGCAGCACGACGGCCGGACCCGCGCCCTCCTCGACCACGTTCAGGTCGATCCCGTTGGCCGCGACCATGCGGCCGGCGGCGGCGGGTGTGCTCACGGTGCGGCTCCTCTCCGTGTCGGTCCTCCGTCCCCTCCGGGGCGCCGCCGGCAACCCTGGGCTCCGTGGATTCCGCGATTATCGTCCCGGAGGTCACGCCCGTCCAGGTTGCCCGGTCGGCGGGACCAGGGCGTAGCCTTCGCTCCAGCACTCGCTCGTCCGATTCAGGGAGGACAGATGACCACCGCCTTCGAATTGGCCCCCACGGCCATCCACCGCGCCGAAACGGACCTTCCCTTCATCGGGCTGCCCGACACCACGCGTCTGCAGCTCCTGCAGGTCGACCTGGCCAACGGGGTCTGGGTGGTCCGCACGCTCTTCCCGCCGGGGGTCACGATCCAGACCCACAAGCACACAGGGCACGTCTACGCCTTCACGCGGGCGGGGAGCTGGCACTACCTGGAGAGCCCAGAGGCGGTCAACGTGGCCGGTTCCTACCTCTTCGAGCCGGCGGGATCGGTGCACACCCTGCACGTGCCGGAGACGAACGACGGCGACACCGACGCATGGTTCGTGATCCACGGGGCGAACCTCAACCTCGACGCGCAGGGAAGCGTGGAGCTCGTCATCGACGCCGGCGTGATCCTCCCCTTCTACCGCGCCCAGTGCGAGGCCGAGCACGGCCTCGCCGACCCACCCGTGGTCGTCGTCGGCGGCTGACCGTGCGTGCCGCAGTCCTGTCGGGCGCGGGCGGGCGGCTCGAGACCGCCGTCGTCGACGATCCCGTACCCGGACCGGGCCAGGTGGTGGTGCGGGTCACAGCCTGCGGGATCTGCGGGAGCGACCTGCACATCGCCGCGGTCCTCGGCGCGCCGGGCACGATCCTCGGCCACGAGATCGCCGGCGTGGTCGAAGAGGTGGGCGTGGGCGTGGAGGACCGGTGGGCGCCGGGCACGGCGGTCACCGCCCGCCCGTTCGCGAGCTGCGGGACCTGCGCCTTCTGCCGCGCCGGGCGGCCGGACCACTGTGCGGAATTCCACCTGCTCGGGCTGACCCGGCCCGGAGGATTCGCCGAGCGGGTCGCCCTCGGCGCCGACGAGCTCTACGCGTTGCCGGCGTCGCTCACCGGGCCCGAGCAGGCGCTGGTCGAGCCGCTGGCGGTCGCCCTGCACGGACTGCGGCGCGCCGGCGTGGACGCGGGCGCGCCGGTCGCCGTGCTCGGCGCCGGACCGATCGGGTTGGCCGTCACCGCCTGGGCCCGCGCCCTCGGTGCCGGGCCCGTGGTCGTGAGCGACCCTGTCGCGCCGCGCCGGTCGCTGGCACGGGCGCTGGGCGCGGACGTCGTGGTCGACCCCGCCGGCGAGGACCTCGCCGGCGCGTGCGAGCGCGCCATGGGCGGGGCCCCGCCGGTGGTGGTCGAGTGCACGGGTCAGCCCGGGCTGATCGACCAGGCCATGCAACTCGCCGCCGTCGACGGCCGGATCGGCGTCCTGGGGGTCTGCATGGTCCCCGATACCTTCGTGCCGTTCACCGCGTTGCACAAGGAGCTCGATCTCCGCTTCGCTCTCTACTACGACAGTCGGGACTTCGTCGACACGCTGCGTGCGCTGGAAGACGGGTCACTGGTCGTCGACGGGCTCGTCACCGACGTCGTGGGCCTCGACGCCCTCCCGGACACCTTCGCGGCGCTGTCGGTGAGGGCCGAGACCGGCAAGGTCGTCGTCACGCCCTAGGCTGGCCCCGCCATGAGAAGCGAACCGACGGTGCCGCCGCGGGCGGCACCCGAACAATCCCCGGTGATCTGGCGCTGCGGTCGCTGCGGCGCCCTTGTGCACCCCGCCGACGACGGCGCGCCGGTGGCCTGGTGTGCCCGCTGCGGCCGGATGACCGAGGCACGTCAAGACGGGGGCGGCTGAGCCGACGCCGCCCGGCACAGGCCCTCGTCGAGGTACACGGCCTGGTCGCCTGCTCGACACGCCCCTCGATGTTCTCCGGGCGACTTCCATTCAGGCTGTATGTAATTCGCTCAGAGAATTGCGACCCCTCGGCCCTCGATGCCCCCAGGGCATCGCGACCCCTCGGCCCTCGACGCCCCCAGGGCATCGCGACCCCTCGGCCCTCGACGCCCCCAGGGCATCGCGACCCCTCGGCCCTCGACCTCGCTCACACGAGCTTGGGTCCATGCGACGCACGGGCGCGGTCGGGCCCCGGGGGGTTCAGTGGCAGTACCCGTAGGGGTCGATCGTCCCGCCGTCCTGGATGGCCCAGGAATTGTGCGCCTCGTTCATGTAGGCGGCGGGGCAGGGCACCGTGATGATGATCATCTTCTGGCCCGGTGCGCACGGGTACGAGCTGATGCAGGTCGTGGCCTGGTGCCCCTGGGAGTCCCCCGGGCACACGAGCTGGAACCCCGGTGCCGCGTATGCGGCCAGATAGGCGAGGGCCGGGCCGCACCCGTAGGCGGTGGCCTCGCCCTCCGGCGGCACGGCCGATGACGAGGCAGGTGCCGGGGGCGGCGGCGCGGTGGTCGTGGTCGGAGGGGGCGGCGGCGCGGTGGTCGTGGTCGTGGTGCTCGTGGTGGTCGTGGTGGTCGGAGGGGGCGGCGGCGCAGTGGTGGTAGTCGGCACCACGTGCGGGGCGGGGATCGAAACGGCGGCGACTGCCGTCGTGGCGCGCACCGCCGTGCCCGCGCTCGCCGGCGACAGACCACTCAGCATGGCCACCAGGGATCCGGCCAGCAGGAGGGGCGACGCCAGGGCGAGGGCCCGCGACAAGCGTTGTGACCGGACCCGGGCTGGTGCGCCCGGAAGAGCAGCGATGGTGTGGGCTCGGCCACCGGTTGACGGGATCACGGGCACGGCGGGTCCTTCGGGCATGGCGGTCTGGCGCTCTGGCGCCCGCCGACAGGGCCCCGGTCCCTTGCAGAACGGCCCGGGAACCAGCGGCGGTGCGACGGAGTTCTCGGCCGTACCGCCGGCCGGTTTGACGGCATTTCGCACAACCCGGTCCCCTTGCGGAGGCCCGTCGGCGATTACCCAGGCCGCGCTCCTTCGCCGTTGCCCTGGACAATGCACAATTCCGAGATCGGACAGATGTGACTGAATGGAGGGCGCTGCTCGACGAGCTGCACCGCCTTCGCCGGCTAGAGGAGGCCGGCCTCGTGGTCACGCGGCGACACAGCCGGGAAACGCAGCACTTCCTCAGCCCCGTAACCGGTCCGGCTCGTCCACGACCGTGGCTGAGCGAGTACGCAGAGCCCTGGGTCGCTGCACGCGGTGGCGCAGACGAGATTGGAGAAGCCGATGGAGAAGGCGTTCGAGATCTACATCAAGACGACGCCGGAGCGTCTCTGGAACGCGATCGTCGACCCGGAGATCCGCAGCAAGTACAACTTCGGAGCCCGTGCCGTGTCCGACTGGCAGGTCGGCTCGCGTATCGAGCTCAAGGCTCCCAACGCGCCGTCGCTGCTCGGCGAAGGCGAGGTGCTCGAGGTCGACCGGCCGCGGCGGCTCGTGCACACGATGACGGCGCTTTGGAGCGACGAAGTGCGGGCGGAGGGCGCGTCCCGCGTGACCTGGGCGATCGAGCCCGTTGGCGACTCCTGCCGCCTGCTGCTGACCCACGACCAGCTGCGGGACGGCGCCAACGCCGAGCTCTTCGGCGGCTGGCCGATGATCCTGTCGGGGCTCAAGACCTGGCTCGAGACCGGTGAGAAGCTCACCACGCCGGGGTCACTCAGGTACGAGGCCTCCTGACGGAGCGCCCCGACGGCTACGCCTCGGGGGCACCCGACGTCGGCGACGGCTGGCCGCCCCCGGGTCCGGCGGATCCGCCAGGTTGGCGGGGTCCGCCCCCGGGCTGGCTCGGACCGCCGGGCTGGCTCGGACCGCCGGGCTGGCTCGGACCGCCGGGCTGGCCGGGATAACCCGGCCCGGGGTGGACCGGGCCCGGATACCCGAGGCCGGCCATGCGCTGGGTGAACTCCTCCCAGGAGATCTCGCCCCGCGCGTAGCGCATGCGCAACTCGGTCACGGCTGGATCGATCCAGGGTGCGCCAGGCGCGCCCGGCCGCGGCACGTGCTGCGACTGCTGCCACAGGCGGACGAGGAGCACGATCCCGACGACCACCGCCGCGAGCACCAGGAAGAAGAACAACCAGCCCATGACGCCGGGACCATGGTGGGCGAATCCGTCGTAGAACATGTGCCGGCTCCTTCTCGAGCCCGTCGCTTCAGGGCTCCACCGCCATTGAACCGCCGCCACCTGTGCGGGCGCTGTGAGCCGCGGTGCACCGTCGGCGGCGCAGCTGCCAGGCTGGGAACGGGGAGCAAAACGGAGGGCGGGCTTGCGCCCGAGCGGACGGAGGTGTCATGGAGATCGAGGGGTCGGTCTGCATCGTCACCGGCGCATCGTCGGGGATCGGGGCGGCGACGGCCCGTGCCCTCGCCGACCGAGGCGCACCGGTCGTCCTCGCCGCCCGCCGGGCCGAACGCCTCGAGGCGCTCGCCCGCGAGCTCCCCGACGCCGTCGCCGTGCCCACCGACGTGACGGACCAGGCGCAGCTCACCCGGCTCGTGGCGGCCGCCCTCGACGCCTACGGGCGCATCGACGTCCTCGTCAACGACGCCGGCCAGGGGCTCCACGTCCCCGTGGCCGAGCTCGAGCGCGACGACCTCCGCGCCGTCTTCGACCTCAACGTCGTTGCTCCCGTCATGGCCATGCAGGCCGTCCTCCCCACCATGCTGGCCGAGGAGCGGGGCGTCATCGTGAACGTCAGCTCGGCGACCTCGTTGCGCGTGATCCCCGGGGTGGGCGGCTACGCCGCCACCAAGGCGGCCCTGAACATGGTGTCGGACGTGGCCAGGCTCGAGCTGGCGCCGAAGGGCATCGCGGTGTCGGTCGTCTACCCGTCGGTCACCGCCACCGAGTTCCACCAGCGCCTCCGGGCGGGGTCGCTGGCCCAGGGAGCATGGTCGATCACGCCCGACCCGCCCGAGCTCGCCGCCCGCGCCATCCTCTTCGCCATCGAGACGGGCTCGCCCCACGTCCTCGTCGGCGACCCGCCCCGGCCCCTGGCAGCGCCGTGAACCTCGACCGGCGTGAAAGCGCCGCTAAGAGTTGGGCGACAGGCGTTGCAGACTCGTCAAAGGGCCTGTACGCGGGCCGGCCCGTCGCCGTTCAATGGAATCGTGCCCGGTCTTCCCTATGTGTACGCGCGGGCGGTCCGGTGCCTCGGACGCGACGACGAGACCGGCACGCCCTGCTCGGAGCGCCCCTCCGACGGCGTCTTCTGCGTCCGCCACGCCCTTGAATTCCGCTGTCACCAGGCGGCCGCCACGGCCACCCGCCTCGCCCGGGCCCGCACGGCGCTGCGAGACCCGGCGCTGGGCGCCGTCCGTCGTCGGTGGACGGCGTTCCAGGCGTGGCGGCTGCGGTCGCTGCGACGCCGGCTGCTGGCCGGGATCACCCGCGTCGAGGGTCCAGCCGCCGACATCGTCATGGCGATCGAGGGCCCGCTCCGCGGCGACAGGTCCGCAGGCGCCGAGCGATGATCGGTGTCGACCTCGTGGCTGCCGGCGTGACGTTGGCCTTCGTGGGCGCCGTCACCTCGCTCGCCACGTTGGTGATCGGCCGCCTCGAGCGGCACGGCGAAGGACGACGCGTCGGGCGCCGTGCACCGGCCGTCGAGGGCCCGGAGACCTAGCGGCCGAGCTTCTCCGCCTCCGGCGCCGAGTGCTCGGCCCTGCTCGTCGAACCGCCATTCGCCCCTGGTCACGGCGCCAACTGCACGCCAGGCTCGGGGGGTGGCGCCACGGACCTCGGCCGCCGGCCCCCCACCGGCCGAACAACGCCCGCCCGAGCGCGCCGCAAGGCGTCTTCGCGGCCTCGGACCAACCTCTGACGGGCCCCTGACGGCACCCCCGGTGGCACCGCCGGTGGCACCCCCTGTGGCACCCGGTGCGGGGCGACCCGATCACTACAAGTGGGTCGTCCTGTCGAACACGACCCTCGGGGTCCTGATGGCGATGATCGACCTGTCGATCATGCTCATCGCCCTGCCGGACATCTTCCGGGGCATCGGGATCGATCCGCTGGCCCCGGGCAACAGCTTCTACCTGCTGTGGATGATCCTCGGCTTCATGGTCGTCACGAGCGTGCTCGTGGTCAGCCTGGGCCGGCTCGGTGACATGTACGGCCGCGTGCGGATCTACAACCTCGGCTTCGCCGTCTACACCTTCTTCTCGTTGTTGCTCACGATCACATGGATGCGCGGCACGGCCGGCGCGGTCTGGCTGGTGGTCATGCGGGTCTTCCAAGGGGTCGGCTCCGCAATGCTCATCGCCAACTCGGCCGCCATCATCACCGATGCGTTCCCCGAGGACCAGCGAGGCATGGCGCTCGGCATCAACCAGGTCGCCGGCATCAGCGGCTCGTTCATCGGCCTCGTCCTCGGCGGGGTGCTCGCGCCCATCCAGTGGCGGCTCATCTTCCTGGTGTCGGTTCCCGTCGGGCTGTTCGGCACGGTCTGGGCGTATCGCAGCCTGCGGGAGGTCCCCCGGCACACCACGGCCCGCCTCGACTGGCCCGGGAACATCACGTTCGCCCTGGGGCTCGTCGGGATCATGGTCGGCATCACCTACGGGATCCAGCCCTACGGCTCCTCCACCATGGGCTGGACGAGCCCCCTGGTGATCGGTTGCCTGGCCGGCGGCGTCGCCTTGCTGATGCTCTTCACCCTCATCGAGCACCGGGTGGCGGACCCCATGTTCCGTCTGCCGCTGTTCAGGATCCGCGCCTTCACCGCCGGCAGCCTGTCCTCGCTGCTCGCCAGCGTGGGACGAGGCGGCCTCATGTTCATGCTCATCATCTGGCTCCAGGGCATCTGGCTGCCCCGCCACGGCTACAGCTTCAGCCAGACGCCGCTGTGGGCCGGCATCTACATGCTCCCGCTCACGGCCGGGTTCCTCCTCGCCGGGCCGGCGTCGGGGTACCTGTCGGACCGCTTCGGTTCGCGGCCCTTCGCGTCGGGCGGGATGCTGGTGGCCGCAGGCTCGTTCCTGCTCCTCGAGACCCTGCCCGTCGACTTCCCCTACTGGGCGTTCGCACTCATCTTGCTGCTCAACGGGCTCGCCATGGGCGCGTTCGCCGCCCCCAACCGGGCCGGGGTGATGAACAGCCTGCCCCCAGAGCACCGGGGCGCCGGATCGGGGATGAACGCCACGTTCCAGAACGCGGCCCAGGTCCTTTCGATCGGCATCTTCTTCACGTTGATGATCGTGGGGCTGTCCGCGTCGTTGCCGGCGACGCTCTATCGAGGCCTCGTCGCGAACGGCGTCCCCCCGTCGGTCGCCGACCGGGCCGCGCACCTGCCGCCGGTCTCCACCCTCTTCGCCGCCTTCTTGGGATACAACCCCGTCCAGCACCTCGTCGGACCCTCGGTCCTCGCCCATCTGAGCGCGAGCCAGCGCGCCGTGCTGAGCGGCCGCGGGTTCTTCCCGACCTTGATCTCCAAGCCCTTCGCCAACGGGCTCCACGCCGCCTTCGACTTCGCCGTGGGCGCCTGCCTCCTTGCCGCGGGCATGTCCTGGCTCCGGGGCGGCAAGTACCACTACGGCGAGGAAGACCGCTCGCGCCGCATGCCCCCGCCGGGGAGGACCCCGCCGGCGCCACGCACCGACGCGCCGCTCTCGGGCTCCGTCTCCTGACCGCATGCGGCCGGGGAGGCCGGGGTGCTCGCACGAAGGCGTTGGCTACGATCGGCGGGTGGACGTCCTCGATTCGTTCCGCCTCGACGGACGGGTCGCCGTGGTCATCGGTGGCACGGGCGCGCTGTGCAGCCGGATGGCCGAAGCCATGGCCGAGGTGGGCGCCCGGGTCGTGATCGTGGGGCGGGACGGGGGTAGGGGCGCGGCCGTCGCCGGGGGATTCCGGAAGCAGGGGCTCGACGTCGTGTTCGAGGCCTGCGACGCGTCGGTTCGGGAGGAGCTTCGGAGCCTGCTCGAGCGCGTGCTCGCATCGTGCGGCCGGGTCGACGTGCTGGTCAACGGTGCGGGTGCGAACTCGGCCACGCCGTTCCTCGACATCTCGGACGACGAGCTGGAGCGGATCGTGGCCGTGAACCAGCTCGCCGTCGCGCGCGCCTGCCAGGAATTCGGGCGCTACTTCGTCGAACGTGCCGCCACCGGCGGCGGGGGCGCGAGCATCATCACGATGGGGAGCATGGCCGGCCTGACGCCGCTGTCGCGGGTCTTCACCTATGCGATGACCAAGGCCGCCGTCCACAACCTGACGAAGAACCTGGCCCGCGAGTGGGGCCCGCTCGGCATCCGCTGCAACGTCCTCGTGCCCGGATTCTTCCCTGCCGGGCAGAACCGGGCCATCCTGACCGACGAGCGCATCGCGCAGATCACGGCGCACACCCCGGCGGGGCGCTTCGGGGTGCCCGACGACCTGATCGGGGCCACCCTGCTACTCGCCGGCGACGCCGGCCGGTTCGTCACCGGCACGGAGCTCGTGGTGGACGGCGGCTTCAGCGCCGCGACCGTGTAGGGCGTGGCGGTGACCGATCGCTTCCTCGACGACGACGCCCTGCTGTCGAACGACACTGCACGCCGCCTGTTCCACCAGGTGGCGGCCACCGTGCCCGTCGTCGATGCGCACACGCACCTGTCGGCCTCCGACATCGCCCGCGACCGCGTCTACGACACGCTGGCCGAGCTGTGGCTGGAGGACGATCACTACAAGTGGCGGGCCATGCGCCAAGCCGGGTTCGGAGAACAGCTGGTGACCGGGGACGCCGACCCCTGGGACCGGTTCCTGGCCTGGTCCCGGACCGTGCCACGGATGCCGCACAACCCGCTCTACGTGTGGACGCACCTCGAGTTGCGCAGGGTCTTCGGCATCGACCTGCCCTTGTCCCCGGCCACCGCCCGCGAGATCTGGGACGAGGCCAACCGCCAGCTGCCGACATGCTCGGCGCGCCGGCTCCTCGCCCGGTTCTCGGTCTGCGCGCTGGCGACCACGGACGATCCGGGCGACGACCTGAGCGCCCATCGTCGCATCGCCGACGACCTCGGGACCGACGCCGTGGTGGTGCCCACGTGGCGGCCGGACGCCGCCCACCGGCTGCTGGCCGACCCGGCGGCGTGGAACGCCTGGGCCGACCGCCTCGGCGCCGGCGCGGGGGTGGCGGTCGAAGACCTCGAGTCGCTCGTCGAGGCGCTCACCCGCACCCACCGCAGGTTCACCGACGTGGGCGGGCGCGCCAGCGACCATGGCCTCGAATCGCTCCCCGACACCGCCAGGGACGACGCACGGGCCGACGCCGCCGTACGGCGGGTCCGCCACGGGACGGCGGCGAGCGCGTTGGAACGCGCCGCCGTGATGCTCGAGGTGGTGAGCCTGGCCGGCCGACTGGCGCACGCGCAGGGATCCGTGCTGCAACTGCACCTCGGCGCCCGGCGCGACGTCTCCCCCCGCCTGGTCGCCGAGGTCGGAGCGGACGCCGGTGGCGACGCCATCGGCGACGAGCCCCAGGCCGCCGGGCTCTCCCGGCTGCTGGGGCAGCTCGAGGCGGACGGCACCTTGCCGAGGGTTGTCCTCTACAACGCCAACCCCAGGGACAACGCGCTGTTCGCCGCCATGGCCGGCGCCTTCTCCGTCCCCGGCTTGCCCGCCGCGGTGCAGTGGGGGCCGCCGTGGTGGTTCAACGACCACGAGGGAGGCATCCGCCGGCAGCTGGAGGACCTCGCCCAGGTGGGCCAGCTCGCCGGCTTCGTGGGCATGGTCACCGACTCCCGGTCGCTGCTCTCGATGACCCGCCACGAGCTGTTCCGCCGGATCCTGTGCGACTTGGTCGGCCGCGACGTCGACGAGGGCCGCGTCCCGGCCGACATGGACTGGCTGTCGGAGGTCGTACGCGACCTCTGCGCGACGAACGCGGCGCGGTTCTTCGGGCTGCCGCCGCCTGCCGGGCCGCGATGGGGGTGACCCGCGTCGTGGTGATGGGCGTGGCCGGGTCGGGGAAGTCCACCGTCGCCCGCGCCCTGGCCCGGCGCCTCGGCGCCCGCTTCGTCGACGGCGACGACCTCCATCCCCCGCAGAACGTGGCCAAGATGGCCGCGGGCACGCCGCTCACCGACGAGGACCGGTGGCCGTGGCTGGCGGCGGTACGACTCGCCCTGCGAGCCGACCGGCGCGTCGTCGTCGCCTGTTCCGCGCTCACCCGCGCCTATCGCGACGCCCTGCGCGACGCCGAGGGCGTGGGCTTCGTCCACCTGGTGGTGAGCAGGCCGGTGGTCGAACGCCGGATGGCGCGGCGAACCGGCCACTTCATGGGGACCCGCATGGTGGCGAGCCAGTTCGACACGCTGGAGCCCGCCGGCCACGACGAGACCGACGTGGCCCCCGTCGACGGCGAGGGTCCCGTGGAGGTGGTCGTGCAACGGGCCGAGGCCGCTTTGGCCACGCTCGAGCCGGGCGGGGCGGTTGCGCCGTCGCTGGCCGTCGGCGGCCCGGACGAGGTCGTCTCCGACCCGCAGGTCGCCGACGCGGCGAGGCGTGTGGTCGACGACGCCCTGGCCGGCCTCCACGGAGGACCCGCTCGGATCCTGCTCGTACCCCCGGACCACACGCGCCTGCACGGGCGGGCGGGAGCCGTCACGGAGCTGCTCTTCACGCACCTGGCGGCGCGGGGCCACGACGTGTGGGTGCTCCCCGCGTCGGGCACCCATCGGGCGATGACGCCCGCCGAAGTCGCCGCCTGCCTCGGCGCGCTCCCCTTCGACCGGGTGCTGCGCCACCGTTGGCGGGAGGACCTGGTGCGGCTGGGGGAGATCTCCGCCGCCGAGGTGACGGTCCTCTCCGGCGGGGCCATGACGAGCCCGCTGCCCGTCGAGGTTGACCGCACCTTGCTGGAGGGCTGGGACCTCGTGGTGTCGATCGGGCAGGTGGTGCCCCACGAGGTGATCGGCATGGCCAACTTCACCAAGAACCTGGTGATCGGCCTGGGCGGCGACACCACCATCAACGGCAGTCACTTCCTCGGCGCCCTCTGCGACATGGAGGCGATCATGGGGCGGCCCCACACCGTGGTACGCGACCTGGTCGACGCCGCCTTCGAACGGCACCTCGCCCCGCGCCTGCGGGTGCTGTGGGTCCTGACCGTCGTAGAGGAGACCGACCGGGGGGTCCTCCGGCGAGGACTGTTCGCCGGCAGCGGCGGGGTCGCCGCCTCCGGCGGCGCC
>Ga0187770_10001523_pt1 | contig 12374 bp, 11 predicted proteins | sample 0116_SJ02_MP02_2_FD_133154 | JGI IMG/M metagenome (GOLD analysis project Ga0187770, IMG submission 133154) | Tropical peat soil microbial communities from peatlands in Department of Meta, Colombia - 0116_SJ02_MP02_20_MG | ecosystem: Environmental > Terrestrial > Soil > Wetlands > Peat | place...
ACGTCCGCGCCGAACGACCGCCAGACGCTCGCGAACTCGACCCCGATGACGCCGCCGCCGAGGATGATCACCGAGCTGGGCACCCGGTCCAGGCGCAGCGCATCGTCCGAGGTGATCACGCGCGTGCCATCGATGTCCAGCCCGGGCAGGCTGCGCGGCTCCGATCCGGTGGCGAGCACCACGTGGTCCGCCTCGTAGACGGCGTCGTTGACCCGCACCGAGGTCGGCGAGCTGAGCCGCCCGTCGCCGACGATGGTGTCGATCTTCCGGCTGGCGATGGTGGACTGCAGCCCCTTCCAGAGCCGGTCGACCACGGACTCCTGGTAGGAGAGCACGCCGGGCATGTCGATGCCCTCGAGCGCGGTCTTGATGCCGAACTTCGCGCTTTCCCTGGCCTGGTCCGCGATCTCCGCCGCATGCAGCAGAGCCTTGGTCGGGATGCAGCCGCGATGCAGGCAAGTCCCGCCTACCTTGTCCTTTTCGATCAGCGCCACGCGCTTGCCGAGTTCGGCCGCGCGCAGCGCGCAGGCGTACCCGCCGCTGCCGCCACCGAGGACGACGATGTCGTAACGGCCGCTGCCCTCTGCCACCCCTCAAGCCTCCTTAGTCGGCTTACCCAGCGCCCCACCCTAGCTTCATCATGTCACTCGCCGTCCGAGCCGCCGGAACCATATGCGCCCAGCCTGCCTTCCGCCATGTCCTGCGCGACCTGCACCAGGGTCCTGACCGCGGCTCCGGTGCCGCCCTTGGAGATGTACCCGTACGCGGCGCCCTCATTGAAAGCAGGACCGGCGATATCCAGGTGAGCCCAGCGGACTCCGGCCGGCACGAACTCGCGCAGGAACAGCCCGGCGACCAGCATGCCGCCGATGCGGTCCGCGGACACGTTGGCGATGTCGGCGACGCTGGAGTCGAGTCCCTTGCGGAGGTCCTCGGGCAGGGGCATCGGCCACATCGCCTCGCCGGCCCGCCGCGCGCAGTCCACGACCTGCGCGGCCAGGGAATCGTCGCTGGCCATCACGCCGGCCGTGCGGTTGCCGAGGGCGACAGTCTGGGCTCCGGTCAAGGTGGCGACATCGATGAGCAGGCTGGGCGCGTCGGCTCCAGACCGGGCCAGCGCGTCGGCGAGCACCAGGCGGCCTTCGGCGTCGGTGTTCAGCACCTCCACGGTCCTGCCTCCGTAGATGGTGATGACGTCCGACGGCCGCTGCGCGGCGCCGCCCGGCATGTTCTCGGCCAGCGGCATGTAGCCGACCACGTTGACGGCCGGGCCGAGCGCGGCGATGGCCTGGAGCGCGGCCAGCACGGCCGCGGCGCCGCTCATGTCGGCCTTCATCGTCTCCATGGCCTTCGAGGGCTTGAGCGACAGCCCGCCCGAGTCGAACGTGATCCCCTTGCCCGCGAAGACCACGGTGGCGACGGCATCCGGGTGGGTGTACTCGAGCCGGACCAGCCGGGGCGGGTGGGCCGAGCCCATGCCCACGGCCAGGATGCCGCCATACCCGTCCTTGGCGAGTTCGTTCTCGTCGAGGACCTGCACGCCCAGGCCGCATGCGCCAGCCGTCCGCTCCGCGACGATGGCCAGGTCCGCGGGCACCATGTCGGCAGGAGCGGTGTTCACCAGGTCACGGACCAGCGTCATCGCCTCGGCCAGGATCTTGGCCCGGGCGACGGCGGCGGCATGTGAGGTATGCACGATCTGCTCGACCTCAGCCGGGGCGGTCCCGGTCGTCCGGTACCTGCGGAAGGCGTAGCCGCCGAGGAGCGTGCCGAGCGCGACCGCCTCGGCCTCATCCGGCTCGTCCGCCGGAAGGGCGATGGCCACGCGTGTGGCCCGGCCGGACGTCAGCTCGCGGCTGGCGGCGCCGGCCGCGCGCCGCAGTCTTTCCAGGTAGCCCTGGCGCACCGCGAGATGGTCGGACGCGCCGAGCTCAGCGGGGATACGAGGATCCGGGCCCAGGCCCACCGCGACGATGACCGGGGTCGCCAGCCGCCCGTCCGTGAGGACCTTGGTGATCTCTTCGAGCTTGCCCGTCGCGGCGAGCGCGGTCAGCGCGGCCGCGAGGTCGATGTCGTCCGCGTCCCAGGCGGGGACAGGACCGTCCGCGCCCTGGAACACTCCGATGACAAGGGCGTCCGCTTCGGTTGCCGTCGGCGCTGACTGGCTGGTAAGCAGTGTGACCGTCATCTTGCTGATCGTAAGGCATGTGCTGCTCTCCCAGCCTTCCGTGTTCCCCGGCTGCCCTCGACCGGGAGCAGGCATAACTCTGGTTAGTGCTATAAGCTAACAGTGGTTGCAATCGCAAGGAGGATTCGGCTGTGCGGGCGGTACCGGGCCGGTGGTCAGCGGCTCTCCGCTTCCTCAGCGTAGACCCGGGCGGCATAGGCCTCCAGCGACTGCTCGCACGCCTCGAGCGCCGTCTCCGCCGGCTGCCGCCCGTCCGCGTCGAAGACGTCCCGCTCCCGCACCTTGGCGAACCAGTTGCGCAGCTTGACCAGGTCGACCTCGTTCTCCTCGAGCTCGGCGTAGGTGAAGTGGTTGTCCGAGTACTCCTTCTTCACCTGCTGCAGGAAGTCCTCGCAGCGGTCGACGATCTCCTCGTACTCGTCATTCCTGGCCGCCTGGAAGGAACTGCGCACGTCGGACTCGCCGGCCAGCACGTCGCACGACAGCAGGATCGCCGTGCCGTTCATGTCGATGATCTCTCTCCTGAGCCTGCGCAGTGCACGCTCGGTGGCCGCGCTGGCCGGCAGCGCGGCGGCCGAGTTCTGCAGGTAGATGGCGCCGAGGCTCTTGATGCGCCGCCAGACCGTGGACCGCAGCCTGGTTGGCTCGGGCGGAACGCGGTAGATAAGGACCAGCCAGCCCGTGCTCTCGGATTTCTCGGTCACCCGAACATTGTCCCCGACCGAGCGGAGCTACCGTGCTGAAGGAGGCTCGGTGACTGCCCTACCCCTCGTGCTGACCGTCTTCGTCGCCTGCGCGGTGGAGGCCGTGGAGGCGCTCACGATCGTGCTGGCGGTCGGCCTGACCCGGGAATGGAGGTCCACCTTCCAGGGCATGGCCGCGGCGCTGGTCGTGCTGGCCGCGGTCGTGGGCGTGCTCGGGCCGACCATCACGCTGCTGCCGCTGACCGCGCTCAGGCTCGTGGTCGGCGCCCTGCTGGCCATCTTCGGGCTGCAGTGGCTGCGCAAGGCCATCCTGCGCGCCTCCGGCTATAAGGCGCTGCACGATGAGGCCAGCGCCTACCTGCGCGAGGTAGCCGCGGCCAAAGCCGCGCCGGCCTCCAGGCGGCGGTGGGTCGGTGACTGGTACGCATTCACGCTGTCGTTCAAGGGCGTCCTGCTCGAGGGCCTCGAGGTCGTGTTCATCGTGATCACGTTCGGGGCCAACCAGCACAACCTCGGCGCCGCCCTGATCGGCGCCGCGATGGCCGTGGTGGCGGTCGCCGCCACCGGGATCGCGGTCCGGGCGCCGCTGGCCCGGGCGCCGGAGAACGCGATGAAGTTCTCGGTGGGCATCATGCTGACCTCGTTCGGGACGTTCTGGGGTGCCCAAGGAGCCGGGGTCACCTGGCCCGGCAACGACGCGGCCCTGCTCGTGCTGGTCCCCGTGGTGGCCGTGACCTCGCTCGGCTACGCCGCCTGTCTGCGGCGCGGCCGCCAGCGCGGACAGGTGCCGGGTCGGCCCGCCTCATCGCTGGCCCCGGCAGCTGTGCCGGTGACGGACTCGGAAGAGGTGACGGGACGATGACGCGGGCCCTGAAGTCGTTCGGAGCGTTCTGGTACGACTTCGTGATCGGCGACGACTGGCATGTCGCCGCCATCGTGGCGGCCGCGCTGGCCGTCACCGCACTGCTCACGCACGTAGCCGGGGTGAACGCGTGGTGGCTGCTCCCGCTGTGTGCCTTCGCCGCGCTGGCCTGGTCCCTGTACCGCGCGACCGCCCGCAAGGATTAGCGACGCTGCGATCCTGCCGCGGCCATGATGCCAGTGAGCGCTGTGGTACGCGAGCCGGTGATGGTGTGCCCGTCCGAAAAAGCGCTGGCCACGCGCCTGAATTTCAGGCGGTCTCTCCGAGGAAGCGGGTCTCGAGCGCCGTCTCGACCACCCCTGAGTGCGCCGACCTGGAGACGCGGTACGCGCCGGCGGTCCGGCGGTCGGCGATCAGCTCGGTCAGCGTGTCGTCGGCGAAGTGCGCTGCTGCCCCGTCGTCGCAGGCGATCCCGCCGGGCAGCGTGCCGTCCGCGATCAGCCGGTGGTACAACGGCCGGCGGCCGGCCTCGGAGTTGTAGTGCGGGCAGTAACTGCCGGGCAGTAGCCCGAGCCCGTCGGTGAAGGCCCGCAGCTCATGCCCGAACGAATCCGTGGTTCCTCCCTCGAACCAGCAGATACCCCCGGCGCTCGAGCCGGCCAGCACGATGCCCGCCTGCCAGGCCTTGCGCAGGATCACATCGAGCCCGTGCACCCGCCACACGGCCAGCATGTTCGCCACGCTGCCGCCGCCGACGAAGATCACGTGCTGGGACAGCAGCAGGTCCTCGGGGTCGCGGACGTTCGGCATCGGGAACAGCGCCAGGTGGCTGACCCGGGCCGGGTGCCCGGCGAAGCGGTCGTACATGAGCAGCGTCCACCGGGGGTCGTCGCCGTCCGCCGTGTTCAGTACGCACAGCCGGGGCTCGCGCTGCCCGGTCAGCCGCAGCGCGTTTTCCAGGTGGGTGGGTACCTGGACCTCCGGCCAGAACATGCGGCCGCCGATCGCGATGATGTGCCGCCGGCCGTCCGCTGCCATGCCAGGCACGCTAGCGTCGTGACAGCCTGCAAGCAAACCGGCGGCAGCCTTGCACCGTAAGTAACTGAACGGCCGCGTCGCGGATTTTTGGCCGAACGGACCGTGGTTCCCGCATCACGCAGGTACCACAGCCGCCTGGGTCTACAAGCTCACTGCCCGCCCGGGCTTGCTCATCGTGCCGGGCGGGCAGTACCAGGTCATGATCTCGACCGCGAGCCGCCCGGCTCGGACCGCGGGGTCGGCCTCGGCCAGCTGTCGCGACTCCTCCAGTGATCCGGTCCGGTAGAACGTCAGGCCGCGCAGGGACACGTCGGGCTGATCACTGACCGGACCGTTGGTCACCACCTGGCCCGACTCGCGCAGCCGGGCGTGATGGGCCAGGTGCTCGGCCTGGATGCGCTGCAGTTCGGCGTCGTCATAGCGGGGCGCGTTCTCCGGCGTCCGCAGCAGCACCAGCTCAAAGGCTTCGAGGTCCACACGCCATTGTGGCATCGATCCCGCCGGAGGGTTCAGCCCGGGCGTCTGCGGGGGCAGGCACCGCCGGCCGTTCGGAAAAGATAAGAAAACCCGCCGAACCCGGCGCGGTCGCGAGCCGTGCACCGGGGTGAGGGCTGGCGCTGCCGGAGGTGGCCGGATGGCGGCCGGCACATACCAAAGAGAGGTCAGGCCGGAATATCGGTTAGCCCGCGGGGATTCGCCCCGATCACGCGATAACACGTGAATGACACGGAACGCATAATGTTCGTGGCCCGCTCCTCAAGCCGCGGAGTTCGGCCCGGTACTCGCACCGCTAGCGGCTTAAGGTATGCGGCCGAATACTGATGGTTACGTCGTTCATCGGTTACGCCCATCCGGATGTGGGCGGTCAGCGTTCGCGACCGGGACGTATTAAAAACATCGGACCGACGCGAGCTTATCTGGCGTCTATCGTCTATTGTAGTGCACTATTCAACGAGAGAAACGGAGAGCACGTGGCCCAGAAGATACAAACCTTGTTCATCGATGACATCGATGGAAGTGAGGCTGAGGGCACCGTCCGCTTTGCGCTGGATGGTGCGGACTACGAGATTGACCTGAACGCGAAGCACGCTGCAGCGCTGCGGAGGACCTTGGCCAAGTACATTGATGCCGCGCGGCGGAGCAGCAGCGCCGCCCGGCGGCCGGCCCGGAGCGGGCGGCGGGCCTCGGCCAGCGGGGTCAACACTACTGAGGTGCGCGAGTGGGCCAAGGCGCAGGGGATCGAGGTCAAGGACCGCGGTCGCGTGCCGGCTGAATTGGTGGTCAGGTTCAAGGCCGCGACCGGGAACTAGGATCGCTTACGCTCGCCCGTAACTGCTAATCGGGACGCCAGGCCCCGTGTGTGGATCGTCGGCCCGCCTGCCCGGCCTGGCACATGGCCTTTCGGGGTACCGTGCCCTTCCGTGATCTGAGATCATCGGAGGGCACGTATCTCCATTACCGGCAACTGAACCGTATCCGGCCGGTTCCTGCTATTGCCGGCGGTCGTCCAATGCGGTGCCCGCCAGAGCGGATAGCACTCGGGGCCAGGCGAGGCTTTGCGGGTCGATGAGGTCAAAGTGGCCCGCCCCGGGGATTTCGATGAGGCGGCCGACCTTGAATGCCTGGCTCATGGCAAGCGGCACGCGGTCATCCTCGGTGCCGTGCACCAGGGTGACCGGAACGGGCGGAGGCGGCAGCGCGGCGGGGTCGGCGACGGCATACCGCTCGGGGACCTCATCCGGCCCGCCGCCCATCAGGTTGATGGCCGCCCCGGCACCTAGCGTCCATTCCGCGCTCAGGCGCAGTGAATTGCATCCTGCCAGCGACACGACGTGCGTGGCCGCGCACGGTCCTCGCCACGGCGATCCAGCCGGCAGGCCCGGCCGGGCGGCCGCCCACAACACCAGGTGACCGCCTGCCGAGTGGCCCGCCCAGGTGACCGCGCTGACGTCGGCACCGTAGGGTGCCGCGATCCCGGCCACCTGGTCCAGGACCGCGGCTAGGTCATTGAACGTCCCGGTCCAGCCCTCGGCGGCCATTCCGGCCCGTCGGTACTCGGGAACCGCGACCACGTAGCCTGCCTCCGCCAGGGCGTGCGCCATCGGGCCCAGATGGCTCCGGTCGAAGGCCGGTGTCCAGAACCCGCCGTGGACCAGCACGATGAGCGCCGCCGGGAGGCGGGGCGGGAGCCTCAGATCGATCACGTGCTCGGGCAGCGCGCCGTACGTCGTGGTCAGGTCGGGCGGCGGGGCAGGCCGGTGCAGGATGTCGGTCATCGGTGGCCGGCTGGCCCGGGAGCCGGGCGCAGTTGCCAGCTGAGCATCGCGCCTATGTGATAAGCCGGCCTGCCGAGCAGGCCGGTCAGGACGCTTACCAGCTGCGGCTGCTGGCCGGTGTCCTCGACGACGACCGCAGCGAGCCGCCAGGACCGGATGACTGCACGGAGCTCTGCACGAGACCTGCTTGACGGATGCTGTCCCTGCCAGAGCTCGCTCAGGTACCAGGCGACATCGGTCTGCTCGTTGCGCGTGTTGAAGTAGAACGAGGCTTGCCCGGTGGCATTGGGCCCGATGAAGTAGCCGCCGATCAGGGAGCCGGGCTGGCCGGTATCCGCCTGCCAGCGCAGGACATCGGGGTGGAACGCGTCGGGGAAGGGGAGGACGAGCACCGGGGCGTCCGGTGCGAGTCGCAGCCTGGCGAAGGTCTCCTGCCAGCCGGCTGGGACCTGCGGGACCGCAGCTGCCTGGTAGGGCAGCGGTACCAGTGGCAAGACAGCGAGCAGCGCCACCGCGGCCAGGGCTGCGCGTGGCCAGTTCCGCCAGCCATCGGCCCGCGGGACCGCCGCCCGCGCCCGGTCCAGCGAGAAGGCAAGGACCGCGGCAGCCGCGCCGTCGGCCAGGATGGCAAATCGCCACGGCAGCACCTGGGCCAGGCCGGGAAGGCCCTCGAGCCAGTGCCACGGCAGCAACCGTCCCGGCCACCTGAATGGGCCAACGGGCACGTTGCCGCCGCCGAGGACGCACAGTTCCAGCACCGCCCACGTCACCGCCGCGGCCCGGACCCGCAGATCCCGCCAGAACACCGCCGCGGCGACCACCAGCACGCCGATCAGCGGCCAGCCCAGGTAGGTCAGGTACTCGGAGGGCAGCAGCAGGGCTGCTGCGGCCGCGGCGCTGGCGCGGGTATGGAACAGCAGCGTGGCCGGAGGCGTGACGAACCAGCTCGGCCTGCTGACCAGCGCACCGGCGAACTTGCTGTGTTCGGCCAGCGGCCCCGCGAACTGCACCCACAGCGCATACCCGTCGACGATCAAGAACACCGCCGCCGCCACGGCCAGGCCAGCCGCTGCTCCGCGAGCCCGCCGCGGCACCGCCGCCGGGTGGCTCACCGCGACTACCGCCACCAAGGCCAGGGCCGCCAGCGCGGTGTACACCAGGAGCTCTTCCCCGATGAACAGCTGCGCCGCGCACAACAGCCCCAGCCAGACGCCAACCCGGACACCGTGCCCGCGGCCCGTGACCAGCCGCAGCACCGCATCGATGATCAGCGGCGGCAGCACCGCGAACTGCAGGTGGTAGTGCCCGACGCCCGAGTCCACCAGCGCCGGGGAAAACCCGTACACGGCCCCGCCCAGCGCGGCCGCGCTGACACTGGCCCCCCACCGCCGCAGCACCCAGAACAAGCTGGCCGCCGACCCCGCAAAGCCCAGCGTCAGCGCGACGGTCAAGCTGACCTGCGGGCCCGCCAGCAGCGTCACCGGCGCCAGCAGCACCCCCGGCAGCAAGAACGCCGTGTTCCACATCAGGTTGACGCCCTGCGGCGCGTTCATCGTCGCCGTCACCAGCGCAGGCAGCCGCCCGTGCGCGACAGCCGTGGCCGCATACCGCATGAACCACGCGAACAGGTCCACGTCGCCCGGATTACCGGACTGCACCCGCCCGGCCGGATCTGCCCACAACCGGGCTGTCAGCGCCACCGCGGCGATGAGGTAGCAGCACATCACCAGCCACGGCGCCATCGCCCGACCGCGACCCCCACGCCGCTTCGAGCTGGTCGCCGGCTCGGCGACCAGCTCGTCGACCGGCTCCGCGAAGCCCGCCGCCGCCTTCCTGCCCGGCTTCTTGGCCGCCGTCAGAGACTCGCCGGGGTCCACGGACGCGCGCGGGTCGTGCCCAGCCTCAGGCTGTTTCCCGGGTGTCACAAGACCCCCTCACTCCTACCTCAACCCGCGCATCGTAGTCGCTGGCCGTGCCGAACTGGTGTCGCTGCACGCTTATCGGTGGCTTCCGATGTTCCTGTGCCTCACGGTATCCGCCACGGCTACGGCCTGCGGCCACGCGGGCATCAGTACCGGGGAGTGGCGCGGTCGACGATGGCGGCGCAGTCGGTACCAGACGGGAGCGTGCCATAGGCGCGGCCCCATCCGACCGGTCCGCCGGAGTCGTCGGCCAGGCGAGACGCGGCGAACGCGTCAGCCACCGCCGGGTGCCCGAAGCGGAGCAGCAAGGCACCCTGAAGGGTAAGCGTCATGGCTTGGGCGAGACGACGGGCCTGCGCCTCCGAGGGGTCACTGAGTTCCTTGCGCAGCCGGATGATCGCCTGATCCAGCCGGCGGTCCGCCCCCGCCGCCTGGTCGAGTTCGGCGAAGAACGCCTCGGCCGTGTCCTGCTGCCTGGTCAGCGCGCGGAGCGCGTCCAGGGCGGCGACGTTGCCCGAGCCCTCCCAGATGGAAGCCAGCGGCGCTTCACGATACAGCCGCGGCATCCCGGATTCCTCCACGTAGCCGTTGCCGCCCAGGCACTCCAGGGCCTCCGCGGCGTGCGCCGGGGCGCGCTTGCACACCCAGTACTTGGTGGCCGCCAGGGCCAGGCGGCGGAAGGCCGCCTCCTGCTCGTCGCCCCGCGACGCCCGGTCGGTCGCTCCGGCGAGCCGGAATGCCGCCATCGTCGCCGCTTCCGACTCGACCACCAGGTCGGCCAGCACGCTGGCCATCAGCGGCTGATCGGTCAGCCGGCGGCCGAACGCCGTCCGGTGCGCGGCGTGGTGCGCCGCGAGCGTCACTCCGGCCCGCATCCCCGTCGCCGTGCCGAGCACGCAGTCCAGCCTGGTCATGTTCACCATCTCGATGATGGTGCGGACGCCTCGGCCCTCCTCGCCGACCAGCCAGCCGGTGGCCTGCTCGTACTCGACTTCCGCCGACGCGTTCGACCGGTTGCCCAGCTTGTCCTTCAGGCGCTGCAGCCGCATGCCGTTCCGGCTGCCGTCCGGCAGCACCCGGGGCAGCAGGAAGCAGGACAGCCCGCCGGGAGCCTGCGCGAGCACCAAGAACAGGTCGCCCATCGGAGCCGACGTGAACCACTTGTGCCCGGTCAGCAGGTAGCTCCCCCCGCCCGCCTCGCCGTCCCCCTTCACCGGGATCGCGCGGGTGGTGTTGGCCCGGACATCCGAGCCACCTTGCTTCTCGGTCATCGACATGCCCGCCAGCAGCCCTCGCTTGGTGTCCGGCGGCCGCAGGCCGAAGTCGTAATCCTGGGCCGCCAGCAACGGCTCGAAGCGCTCGGCCAGGTCCGGCGCGTGCCGCAGCGCGGGCACGACGGCATAGGTCATGGAGATCGGGCAGCAGTGCCCGGCTTCGGCCGCGCCCCAGACGTAGAAGCCCGCGGCCCGGGCCACGTGCGCGCCCGCACGCTGATCCCGCCACGGTGCCGCCTGCAGGCCGTGCCGGACCGCCATCGTCATCAGCTCGTGCCAGGCCGGGTGGAATTCCACCTCGTCGATGCGGTGGCCGAAGCGGTCGTGGGTCCGCAGCACCGGCGGGTTCTCGTTCGCCTGCCGGCCCTGTTCCTGCACCCGGGCCGAGCCGGCCAGGCGGCCGAGCTCACGGACCCCGTCCTCGGCCCAGCCCGCGCCCTCACGGCGCAGCGCGTCCAGCATCGCCGGGTCGTCGGCGACGTCATATCCGGCCAGTGCCGGGGGCTGGTTGAACACCTCGTGGGTCGAGGACATCGGCGGCTCCTGCCTCGGGGCCTTTTCCGCAATTGAAACACGCCGGGCCGGCGGTCATGATCTCCCTGCGAGGAACCGCACCAGCGGTCCGGTGCCGGGCCGCGTCAGTGGCCCCCTGTGACAGCGAGGCGAGGAGCTTGGAACTACGACGCGAGCGGCTGACCGCTGAGATGATCGATCCCGGCACGGGCGATCCGGTCCGTACGCTGATCGAGGTGCGCCTGGATCCGCTGACCGGACACAGCTCACGCATCCTGCCCGAGCGCGGCCTGATGCCGGCCAGCGATTTCGACCTTGAGGCCTTTGCCCGGCAGACCCAGCCGAGCTGCCCGTTCTGCCCGGACCGGGTGGACCGGCTGACGCCCAGGCTGGCCAGCCGGATCCACCCCGGCGGGCGGATCACCCGCGGAGCCGCCATCCTGTTCCCGAACCTGCACGCCTATTCCTCGCACAGCGCGGTGTCGATCTACTCGCCTGGGTTGCACTACCTGCCGGTCGGCGAGATCACCCGGGAACTGCTCGCCGACAACCTGGCCACGCAGGTCGCCTTCGCCCGGGCGGTCATGGCGGCGGAACCGCAGTCGGCGTGGGCCTCGATCAACGCCAATCACATGCTGCCCTCGGGAAGCTCGCTGTTCCATCCCCACATGCAGGGGATCGTCGATTCCCATCCGACCACCATGCAACGGCTGCTTGCCGACGTGCCCGCGCAGCGGTTCGACGACTACCTGGCCGCCGAACGCCGCATCGGCGAGCGGTACCTGGGGAACACCGGGCGCATCCAGTGGCTGGTCAGCTTCGCCCCGATCGCCCCGGCCGAGCTGAGGGCGTTCGCCGCGGGTGTCTGCTCACCCGCCGACCTGGACGACGATCTCGTCAGCGAACTGGCTCACGGGCTGGCGCTGGCCCTGGGCGGTTACGCGGAGATGGGCTTGTCGAGCTTTAACTGCGCGATGTACGGAGCTCCGCCCGGCACGGAGGGCTACCCGCTGAACCTCCGCCTGGCCTGCCGCTCGAACCTCAAGCCCCTCTACCGGTCGGACTCGACGTTCCTGGAGCGCCTGCACTGGGAGGGCGCGGTCGACTACGCGCCGGAGACCGTCGCCGAGCAACTCGGCGGCCGCTTCCGCGGCTAAGGCGCGCGGGCCCATGGTCGCCACGACCAGCGTTACGGTGGCCGCCACCTCAGCCAGCGCGCCGAGGACATCGCCGGTGATCCCGCCCAGTCGGCGCACCGCATGCCGCTCCACCGCGAGTGCCGCGGCCAGGCCGGCTGCGACGGCGAGCGGCAGCGTCCAGCCGAGCGGCTCGCTGGTCACCGTGGCCGAGATCAGCACCGCCGCGATCGCGGCCGCCACGGCGCCCAGCGTGGCCGTCACCGCGATCGCGGGGCGTATCGTGCCCGCCACGAGCGCGCCCAGCCCGTCCGGCCGAGCAGCCGGCACGCCCCGGCGGCAGGCCCAGGTCAGCGCGAGCCTGCCGGTGATCACCGCGGCGATCAGCGCCGCCGGTCCGCGGCCCGGGCCGGCCGATTCCGCATGGCCGAGCGCAGCGAATTGGATGAGCAGCACCAAGA
>Ga0187770_10001524_pt1 | contig 12372 bp, 10 predicted proteins | sample 0116_SJ02_MP02_2_FD_133154 | JGI IMG/M metagenome (GOLD analysis project Ga0187770, IMG submission 133154) | Tropical peat soil microbial communities from peatlands in Department of Meta, Colombia - 0116_SJ02_MP02_20_MG | ecosystem: Environmental > Terrestrial > Soil > Wetlands > Peat | place...
CGAGGAAATGACCGGAAAGGTGATTATCTCCAATATCGATGCCCACACCACTTTCTTGAATCTCATCGGAGAGGACCGCGTTCCGAGCGGGTTTCGATCAAAATTGAAAGCAATGAGACCCTCCCTTTCCTATTTCATTCTCTACCTGGGGATTGAAGGGGAGTTGGATGGACTTTCTGTTTCAAATAATGAGGTCTTCTTCAATGACGACCTCGAAAGGGAATATCAGACGCTCTATGGAAATGAGATTCCTGATGAGGCGCCCTTTTACCTCCTTGCTCCATCGAAGGTCAATCCGTCCCATGCCCCGAAGGGGAAGAACACTCTTTGCCTGAGTGTGAAGGCGCCTTATCATCTCGGCCTGGGCTGGGATCAGAAGGTGAAGGATCGACTCTCCGCACACCTCATCGCTAAGGCATCGGCGTTCATTCCTGATCTGGAGAGACGGATCCTGATAAGAGTGGAGACCACCCCAAAAGCGATTGAGCAATGGACGGGGAATCGGTGGGGAGCAGCATATGGATGGGCACAGATACCGAGCCAATCCGGAATCTACCGTCTTCAACGGACGACGCCTATTCCGAACCTTTACCTCACCGGCCATTGGACATCCCCTGGGGGAGGAATTTCAGGAGTGGTGGCGTCCGGTGAGTTGACGGCAGCGGCCATTCTGAAGAAGTTTGAAAGAGGAGAATAATGAGATGATGCGAAAACATTTTTGTCTTTTCATGGGTTTTTTCCTTTTAGGCCTTCTTCTTTCGGGGTGTCCCAAAAAGATTCCACCCGCTCCTATCGAAAAGCCCCCTTTTGAGAATCCCGTGAATAAACTCCTTGACACCTTCTCATCTGCAGAATCTCTTCAAGCAAAGGCTTCAATTCGGATTGAAACGACGAGAATGGGCGAACGGATGAGTTATCTTCTTAACGGATTCCTCCTCTATCAAAGACCGGACAAGCTTCGGCTCCTTGGTTATCTTCCCTTTGGAATGGGTGCTTTCGATGCCCTTTACCGAAATGGGGAATTCTTCCTCCTCATCCCCATTCAGAAAAAAGCCTATACAGGAGAGGTTTCGGAATTTGAGGATCTGATGGAGAAGACAGGTGACATTGAGGTGTCCTCGGAGAAGAATGAAGGGAGCGGAGTTCCAAACCGGATTCGGATTGATGTGGCAGAGAAGGAGATCCATATCGAACTCCGCCTGAAAGAAATCTCTGTCAATTCCTCTTTGCCTGAAGACTCTTTCCAGTGGGCAGTTCCAGAGGGGGTGGAGGTCAGACCCCTGGCCAAGCTCTTGAGGGGAAAGAAGCCGAGATGAGGATCGCCTTTATCATCCCCAGATGGCCGAAGGACAGTTTCTGGGATGTGATTGCATTTAAATTTCCCCTTCTTTCGACCTCCCTTCTCGCAGGGCTCACGCCATCCCAACATGAAATAAAAATAATCGACGAAAGTCTCTCGGAGATCGACTTCGATCAAGAGGTGGATCTTGTGGCCATCACTGCCATCACACCCCTGGCACCGAGAGGGTATGAGGTTGCCGATCAATTTCGACAGAGGGGGAGGAAGGTCGTCATCGGAGGCATCCACGCAACCTGGCTTCCTGAAGAGGCCAAAGGCCATTCGGATAGCGTCGTCATCGGTGAGTCAGATGAGATCTGGGTTGACATTTTAGAGGATGCAGAGAAGGGGAAATTAAAACCTTCTTACCGCCAAAAGGAGAGGACGGATCTCCATCATCTTCCCATCCCGAAGAGGGACCTTCTTCCTCGAAAGGGGTACCTCTTTCATAACTTGATTCAGACGACGAGGGGATGCCCTCACGACTGTGAGTTTTGTTCGGTGACAGCCCTTCATGGAAGATCATACCGGATGAGGCCGATCCCTGACGTTGAGAAAGAGATTCAATCCCTGGATCGATCAAAAGCCTATATCTTTTTTGTCGATGATAATCTTGTCGGAAACCCGGCCCATGCCAGAGAGCTCCTCACCATGCTCTCTCATTATCGATTGAGATGGGTGAGTCAAGGGCCGATTCATATTGCTGAGGATGAAGCATTGGTCTCCCTGATGGCCAAAGCTGGGTGCCACGGGCTCTTTATCGGATTTGAGAGCCTCCGTGAGGAGAACCTTGACCTCATGGGTAAGAGGATCAATCGAATTGAAAGTTATGAAAAGGGGATTCAAAGGCTCCATGATGCGGGCATTGGAATCTATGCCTCCTTTGTCTTTGGCTATGACTATGATGATCCGTCTGTCTTTGATCAGTTTCTGGAATTTGCTGAACGAAACAGGATCGACGGGGCCTTCCTTCCTATCCTCACCCCTTTTCCAGGAACCCGGATCTATCACAGGTTGAAAGAGGAAGGAAGAGTTTTGACTGAGGACTGGTCGAAATATGATATGGCTACCGTGGTCTTTCAACCAAAGCGGATGACCGTTGAAGAACTTCAAGAGGGTTTCTGGAAGGTAAACCGGTCTTTCTACTCAGTCCCTTCTATGCTCAAAAGGATCTTCAACCCCTTCCGTCTCCGAAGGAGCCTGATCATCTTCGGCCCCATGAACCTGGGGCTCTGGCCTGCCGTCAAGAAAGCGGAGCGATATCTCAAAAAAAGCTGATACCGACGCAAGAAAACATTTCATACTTTAGGTGCCAATTTGCGGACGGAACCACATTGGTATTATAGAGATGGTTTTAAAATCTTCGGAATGTCGATATGTTAAAAACCCTTAATGAACGGCACAATATTTGCTTTGAATCTTTATCTAAAAACATGTTGAAAAATAATCGACAATGTTGTAGAAAACGAGGTGGTAGGTGAGCCAGACTCTCACAAGACGACCAAGTTTGAATTTTTAAACCAAACCAGAAGGAGGGAAAAAAACATGTTAAAAAGAATGCTTATCATCTCCGTTGTTTTGTTTTCAATGGTGGCCATCTCCAACCGTTCCTGGGCAGCTTCTACAGTCCCTGATCTTAGTGACACTACATACGATATTAAGGGAAAATTGACGGCGAAAATCAACTTCCCAAATCTTATTAGTATCACCGCCACATTGCCTCAGGTGTATAATTTTGGAGAGACATTTTCTTTTTATGATGATGGGACGTTCGAAGATGCGCTGATAACGGCACTCCTTGGATTTAGCGATTCCATTGACCTCCCCACATGGGAGCAGACTGGAAGTAATTTCACGGTCGATTTAACACCTTTGTCGGATTCACTTTCAGCCATGTTAAGTGGGTTAGATATTCCTGGATTTACAGTGACTGGTGAGCCGAGTAGCAGTCCTACTATTACGGGAAAGGTTGCGTCCAATGGGAATATCAGTGGAAATATCAACTTAGGTTGGGATATCACCATCGAGGACACGGACTTGGGACTTAGCATTGATGGAACACTTTCCATAACGCTGAAATTCACAGGGACACCGGAGGAGGAGGGGGCAGCGGGCAAGGTATCGCGCTCATTGTCTAAGAGTAGCAAGGCATCGGTTCCGTTAAACATCAAAAAATTGATTTCAGACGCCCTTACCTCAATTCCTCTTAAAGGAGCTACGCCTGTTAAGTGATTCAGGGGGGTAGCACATTTTGTCATTCTGAACCTTGTGGAGAACCTGTTTCGGCATGAGTTCAGAGTGTCTCAACAATAAACCGTGAAATCCTTAGATCCTGGATCAGATTCAGGACCTGGGGCACAGAGAGCCTAAAAGATTTTTTAAACGCCCCGCCTGAAAGGGCGGGGTGATTTGTTTTAGAGAAAGGCAAAAGAAAGGACAAATGAGGAAAGCAGTCAGTTTCTTCTGGTGGTCCCTTTTATTTTTATCTCTTCCTGCCAGCGCATTTCCCTGGGGGGCAGCCACCCACGCCTATTTTGCAAAAGAATTGGGCCAGGGTGAATTGAATTCTGAGGAGATCTATGGCGCCACCGTGCCAGACCTATTCAATCTGAAGCTCGACTTACCTTATTATGATTATATAACGGACCAAACGCACCGCAACTACACAAGCGTAAAGACGAAAGCGAGGAAAATGGGACTAGATACCTTTGCCTTTGGATTCGTCAGTCACAATGACCGCTGGGGTGCAGATTATACGGCTCACCACAGAGGTCGAACGACAAAGAGAGGCTATGTCATAACGAAAAGGGATGGGTTGGCCCCCAAGTTGATACCACAGTTGCAAGTGATTCTTAATGATGCAGGGGTCCTATATGCCCCGTTTTTCGCTAGAATCTTTGTCCCCGATTTAGCTGAGACCCTAATAGAGACAGCTGTCGATCTCTTGATCAAGCGGAATGAAGATCCTTCCATCGGACTCGAGCTGTTCCATTCAGCTCAGGATCGCCCTGCCTCTGTCCCTGACTTGCTGGTTTCGGCCTATGCAAAGGGATTGGCAAGGCATCAAAAGTTATCTTATGACGAGGCAAGCCAGATCATCAGGGATGCCGAAGCAGAATTTCAGCAGATAATGATTCTTTATGGACAAATATTCACGCAAGAGGAGTCAGAGGCCATTCAAGATCTGGCGGATCAAGGGGCCACCCTGATTGAAGGTTATCTTCAGTCCGCCACCGGTAAAGAGGTCGATGTCCCTTCCGATGTTTTGGTTGACTTTATTCATCTTGCCATCCAAGAGGTCGAAGGAGACTATGGTCAGGAGGTCGCAGCGACCCTTGCCTATTTGAAACATCGACCGGCCCTCTCCAGTTACCTCCAACGTATCCTGAGAGAGAATTAAGAAAACAGAATAACGAATACGGAAACACGTTCTCACGAATTTCATAGCTCTTAAGAGAATTTACCCTGACGTTGCAATAAAATACCAAAACAGACTCGCCGGGGACACTGTAAGAGCCTTGTAGCGGAACCTTTTGAAAATCAAGGACTGCCGTCCACCAACTTCGTGAAGCTCGCTTTTGATGAAATCCTCTATGACCCATTCCAATCCAATAAAACCCGCATTACAAGGATCTGCCTGCCTGCCGGTAGGCAGGGAAGTGTTCCCGGCGGGTCTGCTTAACTGTATGGTTTATTCTGGCCGATTTAGTGTCTTAGAGTCAGTTACTCTTAGCCCTTCAATTCAAACAGAATTCCTAGCGATCAAAGAATGCTTGCAAAAATTTCCCAAATTCTGTAACCTACAAGACAGTCTCAAACGGGGAGGAAGACAATGACCTTAATTATCATTCTCATTATCATTGCAGTCGTTGTATTGAGCGTCATATCCATCTACAACAAACTCGTTCGACGCAGAAATACGGTGAAGTCCTCATGGTCCGATATTGATGTCCAATGCAAAAAACGATACGACCTCGTACCCAATCTGGTAGAGACGGTGAAGGGCTATGCTTCCCATGAAAAGGCGGTCTTCGAAAAGGTCACCCAGGCAAGATCAATGGCCATGCAGGCATCCTCTCCTTCGGAGATGGCAAAGGCTGAGAATATGTTGAGGGATACCTTGAAGAGCCTGTTTGCTGTTGCAGAGGCATATCCTGAATTGAAAGCTAATGCCAATTTCCTCCAGCTTCAATCGCAACTTCAGGAGCTTGAAAATAACCTCGAATCCGCAAGAAGAAATTATAATGCGGTGGTTCGTGACTATAACATCCTGATCGAATCGTTCCCCTCAAACCTGATCGCGTCGCAGTTCGGCTTTAAGCATGAAGAGTTATTTCAGCTCGAGGCACCCGAAGTGGAAAGAAAGCCCGTAAAGGTGAGTTTTTAAATCATTTTGGAATTCGCCTGCCTGCCGCAGGCAGGTATTACGGAATAGGAATTAAATCATTAGGGGAATCCAATGAAAAGCTTTTCCACATTGTTCAGGTTCGTTTTATTCTCTATCCTTATGTGGAGCGACGCCGAAAACCACGACAATATCTCGGGTTTTCGGGAATTTTCGTTCTGTGATGAAACTCAATAAAATAAGATCTGCTGCTAAATATCAAAAGGCCAGACCTGACCTCAGGCACTTCACTGGTATTGCGCCCCCGGATTAAAGGGTCAAGAGAGGAATTACTTCTTCCGAAATAGTGGTGCCAGTGGAATTTCCGTCCAGTCCTGATGGCCCGGGATTTTGAGCCAGATCTTCAGATCCCTGGGTACGGCAACAACCTGGTAGATGGTTCCCCCGTGGGTCGCGCCGCCCTCTTTGATCGGGACATCCAGAATTTTCATCATCACGGCCGGACTGATTGCCCCCTTGTTCTTTGCACCGAGGGTAAGCAGGTTCCCTTTCCGCAGCTGGCTCATATCGGGCTCCAGCTTCGGTTCGAATGGCGAAATACTCCAGCCCGGAAGTGAAAAGGCATTCGCCGCCGCCACAATCCCCTCCTCATCCTGGTCTCGCCGCTTCGTATCCCAGAGCGAGCACTCGTAGGAGTAACCTCGTGTCGGGTCGGCAACATTAATAATGGAGCAGATGTCAACCAGTGTGGATCTCATGGCCCGGTCCAGCTCGGCCAGGTTATGATATTCTTGCAGATAGGAGAAGAGCGTTGTGAAGATAGAGACTCGCTCAAGGGAAAACCCCAGCCAGGGGCCGGCATTCAGTTCGATGAACAGGCCGTCGGCATTCATCCCCGTGGCGTTGTAAATCACGCCGGCATAGTTGATCAGGGCGGTAGGGATGCTTCCATCGTTGGGTTTGAAAACGGCAACCACCAACCGGGCGAAATTAAAATAGAGCGGATCGTCATCATTATTTCTGCCAAATACAAGCGTGCCCTGCTTTGCATAGGGACCCCAGACAGATATGCCGGAGCAATGGCCAAAAGAGAGTCTATTGATCTTAGGGAACCATTCGATGGCGTTGATCAGGATAACCTTGTCTTGCCCCAGACCCGAGGTCTCGGAAATTCCATAGAGGATCTCTTTGTAGCGCTGTGGGTAACGGTCGAATATGGCCTGGGCGATTTTTGCGAGATCGTCCTCAGACATCTTTTGCTTCTTCAGAAAGACCTCCCCGATGGTTTGGTGAATCGTCTTCAAATCGTCTTTGAGGAGGGCTCCGTACTGCCTCCCCATCTGCCGATAATCTCCGTTCAGCTCCACCACGCTGAAGGTGCCTGCTCTGTAAAGCCTTCCCCCTTCGAATTCCGCACCATATTTCAGTTCTGTACCCGTTGTTTCCGCAGCCTCCTTCGCGAAGGCGGCGCCTGATGGCGGCAGGATCAGCAGAGCTGCACACAGAATGATGTATAATTTTCTCTTCATCTCACCGCTCCTTCCGCAAAAAGTGGGCGTTCTCAGCGTCCACTTCTGAGAATAGGTTTTGCTCTAAACCCAAGGATGTGGGGGAATGGCCCCTTTCTTGAAGTCGGCTTAATATATCAAAAAACGAACAAAATACAAAGCAAATTCTTTGCCAAAGAGGTGATTCTTGGAAACCGTTGGAAAGGGGCTTGCCAATTTGTGCATGATCCCCAAAGTGAGGATATCCGTTTGAAATCTTCAGTGGGAGGGAAAAAAAGATTTTTGTTGAGTGCACCTACAAGTCCACACCTCAAGATAGTCCTGATAGGTGAAGACTACGGATTGAAGGTAAGCATGAGGAAAAATAAAGGCAGGGCCCTTTCTGACCCCGCCTCTACTCTTCTTCCACTTACGTCAACTCAGATGGTCTGCATAACCGTGTCAAAGGCACTGCCCTGAATGAACAAGTCAGCGCCCTGGCTGAGTTTCTTCATATACTCTTGGTCCACCAAAGCCTGATTTTTAAACTTCTCAAAGGCCGCCAAATCGGCGTAATCGGCAAACCAGCGTATCGTTCCCCATTCGCCAAAAATATCCAAGTAAACACTCGACTGGGTTTTATATTTTTTGTTCAAGAATTCGGTTATCTCTTTTGCCCACTGCATCGCTTGAGGGAATTTTCCAGAAGCCATCCGTGCACTCCTTGTAAATCTAACCATCTTCGTAGCCTCCTTTCCTGTTCTCCACAGCTCTATGGGGTCAGTGATCTCAGCGACCTGGTCTTGCTTCCGTGCTTTCCTCGCTACTTACCTAACATGGCTTTCCTAAAGCCAAGCGGAAAGCCTCCAAGAAGGTACTGAGACCTCCTTGGAGGCATCATATTGGCATCTTTTGGAAATTCGATTTCATACTGCACTCCAAAAGGTTAGAGGTTGTGTAGTTAGATTAACTGAGATTCCGGTAGGATATTTTTCATGAAACAAATATCATTAAAATGTAGGACAGGTCAATCAATAAATTTTTTTCTGGAAATTGTCTTTTAAGGATTATGATTTGCAATCAAGCATACTTTGCCAAATTGCCCCCCGCGGATTACAGGAAGCAACATAGCATTGCAGACCCCTTGGATGCCTAAGAAATAAGCAGGGAAACCCATCACGGATTGGCAGGGAATACCTAAGAAACAGAAGATTTCTTCTAGAAAGGGTTGGGGATACCCGCTTCCTCTTCCACGTAGAGGCCACTTCCCAGAAGATTCCCTTCAAAAACTTCGACGCATAATTAGCGAGACCGTCGAAAAACCTAAAATCAGGTTTTCTCGAAGATGCAAGTAGTTGATATTACGGTATGTGAATTTTCTAAGATCATAGCATTTAGACTTTTTCGACCGTCTCAGCAGATGTCCTTCAAAAAATGGGGAAATTGAGATTTTGAGGACAAGCCTATCGGGATTATTAAATCCTGGAGACCAGGATTGGATAACTTACTCGTAACCGCCTGCTTCCAAAAAAGAGTTAGCAGGAAGGCGAAAAAGGATTATCGGAGGGGTGAACACAAAAACCCTCCCTGCCTATCCAATTTGTGACCTACAAATGATCAGCTATCCCATGTTTAATCGATTTAAAATTACTGACTGAAGACTGAAATCAGCAAGGCGCTCCGTCCGCTTGAGTAATTTACGCAAAAATGGAACCGTCCCTTTTACTTCCCTTGTGCTCAAGGCAAGGACTTTAGCAATGATCATATTTCTGAACTTCCCTTCTGGTGCAATGACAAATTGATCAACGTCGAAAAATCAAAATATTAGATACTCAATGGTGTGCACTTTTGGATCGTAAAGAGTGCACTCAAGAAATCGCTAGTGGTGCACCACAGAAATAATGCTATATTTCAAAGAGCACTTGGATAGCTTATTTTGCTGGGGATAATCATTTCCAAACATAGTTCCATTTATGGGGTACACCACTAGCAGCATTTTTTTGATTTTTTCGCGGTTACGCCAATTACTTACTGCCTTTCAGACGGTTGTGTGCCAGGAGCCACTCCAGGATTGGCCGGAAGTCCATCAAGGTGCGGCGGCCCACATTACGGAAGAGGGGAAACTCCAGGTAGGGATGGTTGTCGTCCATCAGGGCAGCCTCCCCGCAAAAGTCGTCTATATCACCGTCGGAGAGCACAGGCACCGGTAGCAACCGTTCGATAGGGTTTTGCGTGAACTGGCGCACGTCGGCCTCCACAGCCGGTGCGAGGAGTCGACTCCGTACGGCCTCCAGATCGAACCGGACCTCTGCCCCAAGCCCGATCATATAGACACCGGTGAGACCAATGGCAGGCGAGGGCACCCAAAGTTGAGTGCGCCTGAAGACAGCCCGGAAGGTCTTCACGAGCATCTTGAACTCGTCCACGGTGGAGTGTCGAAAGGGAATCCATATACATACCACTCCGTCTGGTCTGATCCGCTGCAGACACAGGCGGTAAAACTCCGTAGTGTGAAAGTTCACTGTGCCTGCTGAGTAGAGAGGTGGTGGCGGGTCAACCGTGATTACGTCAAAGGGACGTGGAGCCACTAGGACCACGTTACGGGCATCCCCAACTACGATGCGACCAGTTGGTTCTGCGCCCGCCTGTGGACCGTGCAGCACACGGAAGGCCTCGACCACCTTCGGGCTCAACTCGACGGCCTCGACGCGAACAGAATGGTGCATCGCCGCCGCGTAGGTGTTCCCCATTCCAAGGCACAGCACGAGTACGTCGTGCGGGTCCGCTGCAATAGCCAATGGCAAATGAGCCATCCAGACGGTCTCAAGACCCCAGTGTGTCATCAAGGTGCCATCAGCAAAGAGACGTTTGAGGCCAGTCGCTTCCCGGACCAGCCCGACCGAAGCAACTTCGTCTTCGCCGAAGTAGAGCAGTTCGATACGAGGGCGGAGTATCCGCTGAACACGCGCGACAGACTTATCCCGGATGATCGGGCTACCATGGCTGGTCCATAAACTTGCTGCGCTAAGCGCCAGGAACCCCACCGTAATCACGCGCAAGGCCACCCGCGCGCCGGTCCGCATCTCTACAACCAGAGCGAGCCCAACGTTCGCCAGTACGAGAAGGCTGAAGGCCTCCTGTGTTCCCAGCCAGGGCACAAGCAAAAACCCGGAGATCAGGCTGCCTGTGATTGAGCCCACCGTGTTCCACGCATACAAATATCCGACATCCCTCCCCACCCGGGCCAGATCTGGAGTATAGACCTTTACGGCCAGAGGAAGCAAAGCTCCGAGGACCGTGGTCGGCAGCAGCAGTAGGCCTGCGGTACAGCCTAGATTCTTGAAAATATAGGTGAGAGGCAGTGCTCCTACTTCGTACTCCCGGAAAGGAAGGATGGGGATGAGATAGAGAGAAATCCCGGAGACGATGGCCAGGACGAGCAACCCTACTACGAAAGCTCGATCAGGACGGCGCAGGCGGTCGAGCCATGGCGCACTGATCAACCCCCCGAGGGTCAGGCCGGCGAGGTAAGTGCTTAGGACGAAGGTGAAAGCATAGATGGAGTGTCCCAGGACAATGGCCAGGGCTCTACTCCAGATGATCTCGTAACCGAGGGCGATAGATCCTGAAATTGCGATTGCCCAGACGACGGAGTGACGGCCAGAACGCAGGGTGGGTCCGGATGCCGCTTTCGTTGAGGGCACAGTCTTGGGCGCAGTGAAGCGGGCGAGGCGCCAGGCCAAAAAGGCCCCGATCAGGTTTAGGGCCACCGCAACACCATAGGTTCCTGGCAGTCCGACCGCCCCAATAAGGTAGATTCCAGTAGTGAAACAGCCCATTACTGCACCGGCCGTGTTAATACCGTACAACAAACCCGCGGTCCCCCCAAGCGAGTTCACTTCGAGAGTCATCGTCTTGACAAGTATCGGAAAGGTCCCGCCCATGAAGCTAGCTGGAAGGAGTAGCAGCGCAAAGACAATTACAAAACGGGCTAAGGCCCACAGCCCGCCCCAGGACGATCCGAGCGCTGCAAGGCGCGGATACACAGAGTGGAGCGCTGGAAGCAGGACCATCACCAGCAGCGAGGAAAGACCGATCCCCAGCTCGATGAAGGCGTAGACGCGGAGGGGCCTAGGACGGCGATCTACCCAGTGGCCGATCAGTCCACTCCCCAAGGCCAATCCCCCCATGAAAGCCGCGACCACCGTGCTAATCGACGCCGTCGTGCTTCCCAAGATGAGAGACAACTGTCGGATCCAGAGGACCTCGTAAACGAGGGCCGCGAAGCCAGAGAGGAACGTAATCAAATAGAGCAGAATCATTCTGGTATCCTTCCGGCATGTGAAAATTTACTATAAGAAGTGCGGAATTAAATGTCAAAAAAGAATTCGTGCCCAAATCCCAATATAGAAAAACAGCTCGTATCTAACCGCGAGGATTTGGTGACGTCTTCCAGGCAAAAACCCTCGGGTTTCTTAAGCCGTTTTCGGGGGCCGTCTCTATCTTTACGCATCCGGGCATAAACTTAATTCAGAGGATTTTCGTCTGATCCCTTGAAACAATTCCAATTTCTCCAGATCGATTATCAACTTCAAAACTGCCTGCCAAGCATGTTTCGCCGATTGCTCCCCGGAGCCTAAGATATTGATCCGTCAACCTTCTCAGCCTAAATCCATGGTTTACCTCTGCTATCGAGGCAAACCGCGTGGGCGCTGTTTGTTTCTCCTTCGCCGTATCTATCTTAAAGGAAAAGATGCTTTGCTGTATCACCGCTGTAAACCTTTTGACAACTTGATTTGCAGAGATAGCTTAATGGCTACAACATTTCTTGTCAACTATTTTTTGGAAGACAACTTTCCCAAAAACATTGATTGGGTTTTCGAGCTATAGATTAATGATTTGTGCTTAAAATGTTGACTCTTTCAGTGAATCCCAAAAACAATTTTTCAGCTTACCCCACGGTCCGGGGTATTCGCCATACCATGATCGAGAAGCTGAACATAGCTTGCCACTTCCTGCACTTTGCCAAAACTGAAAATAATTGAAATCTTCAATAGGAAGTAAAAAAGGCATTTCGTTGAGTTCAGGAAGATATAATTATTAAGCATATACTGTTTGGTAAGTGAAGCTCTCATAACCCGAAGGGCGGAGTTCAACAACCTTAGCCATAGCTGAATAAGGGCTCATGCGAAGGACGTCAG
>Ga0187770_10001525_pt1 | contig 12366 bp, 10 predicted proteins | sample 0116_SJ02_MP02_2_FD_133154 | JGI IMG/M metagenome (GOLD analysis project Ga0187770, IMG submission 133154) | Tropical peat soil microbial communities from peatlands in Department of Meta, Colombia - 0116_SJ02_MP02_20_MG | ecosystem: Environmental > Terrestrial > Soil > Wetlands > Peat | place...
CCGGTGAGGGCACGGGAACGATCCGGGTCTACGCGGGCGATGAACTGGAGGCCGGCATCAACTACGACGCGACGTTCCTTCATGCCGAAAGCCGAGGCCAGACGCCATCAGGCGCCTGCCGGGTCAGCGCCCGGTCAGGCGAAGCCGGCTGCTGGCTCGCCGTCGGCAACGTCGGACGATTCTTCTGCTTCATCAGCAACCTCGCCGTTCACCTCGGCCGCGCCAGACGGAGCAGTGCCCGGTGAGAGCACGACCCGAGCGCGCATGCCGATTTGTCAGCGCCGATGGTCGCCGGGCCGCAACCGGAGCTGCTGCCGGATTGGCGAGTGGGCCAGAGGCGAATGGTGTGGACGGGTCGTGATGTCCTTGTGAACGCGCCGAGCCGGACCGAAGCCAGAGGCGACAACCGACAATAAATCCACACACCGGCGGCCGCAGAATCTATGCTCTGCACAGGCGGGACCGCGCCTCGGAAAGTGGGGCGCCGGGAGCGCTCTTGCGGCGCACAGGAGTCGCACATGACAGCAATTTCCCAGCTCGATCCCGATTTCGCGTTGCTCGGGCGGGTGCGTACGCCGAGGCAGCCGAGCTGAAAGCCGAGGATGCACCGGGTCTGCTGAGGGAGATGCCCGGTCCTGCGGGCGCTCCACCCGTGCGGGTCGGCCGTGGGGGCAATGCGATCTGGTGTCCGCACCGTCGGTCAACCGGGGCGGATAGGTCCCCGGAGTCGAAGCTCACCGACGAGAGGCTCGTCTTCGATTCACCGTGCCAAACACCAACCACGCTGGCGCATGCCATCAGTGGCCGGCCGCGAAAAGCAGTCACCCACTAGCCATGATTCCACCGAAGGGGAGCCGAGATGAATGTACTGACTCGCTCATATACTAATGGTCGCACTGGGGCGAACACCCAGGAGACCGCCCTTACGCCGGCACTTGTCGGCAGTAACCTGCTCGTGAAGCATTTCAGCCTCGATGTGACCGACGATCCGCGCATCGAGGCGCAGCCTCTGGTTGTTTCTGGCGTGCAGATAGGCGGTCAGGCGCGGGATGTTGTGTACGTTTGCACGATGGCGAACAACGTCTGGGCCTTCGATGCCGACACCGGTCAGGCCGTCTGGGCCGAGCCGGTGAATCTGGGACGGCCCCTCCTGCCAGGCCCGTTTCAGATCCAGCTCTTCGATATCAATATTCATTGGGGCATCCTGAGTACGCCGGTGATCGACCCCGACATGACTACGATGTACATCGTCTGCTGGACGAGCCCAGACGGAAGTCTCGCCAACGCGCAATTTCAGCTTCACGCGTTGGACATCGCCACGGGACAGCCGCGTCACCAACCAATAACGATCGAGGCTAATGCCGCCGCACAAGGCGCTCCTGACGTGCAGCTCGTACCCTCGCGTAATAAGCAACGAGCCGCACTTCTGCTCACGACGCCACTCGACTCGGCCGACACACAGCACAAGACTCTCTTTGCGGCGTTTTCGGTGACGCATGAAACCGGCGACCCGTTGTCGCACGGCTGGGTCATCGCGTTTGACGTCGATGAATTTCACCAGACCGCGGCGTGGTGTACGACACCTCACGGTCATGGTTGTGGAATCTGGCAAGGAGGCGGCGGTATTGCCGCCGACGAAGCGGGCGACCTGTACGTCATGACGGGCAACTACGGGGTCGAGGTGCCGCCGCCCGCCGGGGATCTGCCGGAAAGTATCGTTAAGCTGCACTACACGCCGCCGCCGGCTGCCAACGCCGCGGGAACTCTGGCTGCCGTCGGTTGGTTCACGCCGTTTCACGACAACGTCCGCAATCCCAATGGCGACGACGACTTCCAAGACTACGATCTCGGATCGGCGGGGCCACTCGCTATACCGGGCATGAGTCTGGTCGTCGGCGCTGGCAAGGACGGCGTGCTTTACGTGCTCGATCAAAAGACTGCTCTCTTTGGGCAGGGCAGCAACTTTGGCGTCCTCAAGCAGCAGCCGATGTTCTACACGTATTTTCCCGGGTTCGGGATCGACGCATCCGTCGTCGCAAATCTGGATCACCTGTATGACGGAAAGACGCATCACCTGCATGCCGGCTCCGTGTTCTGGCAGAGCCCGGTGCATGGCCCGATGCTGTTTTGTTGGGGGGAGAACGAGCACCTGCGAGCGTGGACGGTGGACCCATCGGGCAACGTGACCTTTCTCGCCAAGAGCGCCGAAACCGCGTCGGCGGGGGCCGGAGGCAGGGGCGGAATGCCGGGCGGCGTCCTCGCCCTGTCGTCAAACGGCGGGCAGCCGAACACCGGGATCGTCTGGGCGCTCGCACCTATCTCGGGCGACGCGAACAAGTTCGTTGTACCCGGAATCCTGCGCGCCTACGATGCCGACAATCTCGATCCGGTGCCCAATGCGGACGGGACGCCACGGCTGAAGCTGCTCTGGGACAGTGCCCACATCCCAGGCAACGGTTTCGACCACTGCAAGTTCTGCCCACCTGTCGTTGCAAATGGAAAGGTGTTCGCCCCCACCTACGACGGCAGGATCGACGTCTACGGTCTGATCAACGTCCCCTCTGGTCCGATCCCCACCAACGCGAATCCGATGCATCTGGCGAAGAGCCTGCAAACGGAGCCGTAATCGGATGATTTTGCTTGGCACGCGGAGGACTTGCGCCGGAGCTGGCCCGCTCGCCGGGTCCCGAGCATGACACCGATGCAATCGGTGGGGCTCATACCTCGACCTGCCGGACCTCGACGACGGCGTCATCGCCGATTTGACGCAAGGGCCCAGTGACGATGCCTTGAAGCGGTCCAGACGCCGCCTTAGCGAACAACGCGTCGTATGCTTGCAGCTCTTCGGGCAGTGGCGGCGCGGGGACGCGCGGCGCGCGCTGCATTTGCACCTTTTGGGTAAGCGGGACGAGGTCGACGCTCGGGCGTGCGCCATCCCCGAGGAGACGGAGTCGCCCCTTGTCCACCACTACCGTCCCACGCAAGGTAACTTCGAAGCCCAGGAGGGTGTAGGAGTCGTTGACGACGCTGTGGAACTCGCTGAGCCAGTCATCGATTGGAGGCAATCCGTCGCCATCGAGGAAGACCGTCGCGGTAGACGCATCAGCATCTGGAAGTGGATCCACCAGGTCGACATCAGTGAGATGCGCCAGTGCCTCGTGGGCTCCACCCCAGCAAGCGGCGATGCCATATGGACAGGTTCCGCGTAGTCCAACGACGACCTTGGTACCCCTGGCCGCGGTAAGGGTCTCGGTATGCCGTGCGAGCACGTCGGACGCCGGTGCGGCAGCCTCGCGAGCCGTCAGAGCCGACGCCACCTCGGGGCTCGGCGCCGCAGCAGCAGGTGCCGCCAAGTTGACGATCGCCGCGACTGACGGAACCCCGGAGCTGGCGATCAGGAACAGCATGTACGGACCGGGAGGGCAGACGTTCGAGTTGGTCGGTGCGTCAACCTGTAGCCCACCGCCACTAACCGTGAAAGAGAGCGATGCGAACCGCTGGCTCCCGTTGAACGAATGAGTGACGGACGAGAGGCGAATCCAGGTGATCTTGGTGATACCCGCCGGCTGGTCGCATTCAACCTGGAACGTTTCCGCGTACCCAACACTACTGGGCGCCGACGTAATGACCGGCCGCGTCCCCTTGAACAGGTATGGCGGGGAAAAGATCTGCGCGTCCTGGTGGCTGTCGCCCGGGTCGTTCTCCTCCTGCACGCCCTCGATCGGGAAGAACTCCCCGCTACCGGCGCTCAGAACCCGGCCGTCAGGTAGCAGTACAGCGGTGGCGTGGTAGCAACGATCGGTCGCTTCCGCGGCCAGCTGAGTCCACGTGTTGCTAGTCGGATCCCACAGCTCTGCTATATGAACGGGCTGCCCCGGATCGAGGTTGTTGAAGTTCTCTGGGGGAACCGTTCCGCCGCTGCGAGTACCTCCTGTTACGAGGACAGTTCCGTCGGCCAGGATCGTGGCGTTGTGCTGTCGACGGGGAAAGGCCATCGGAGCCCCGGGCTGCCATGCTGGATGGGCTTGGCTGAGATCGAGCAGCTCGGTGTTCGCCGTGGGCGCGTTACCGCCACCGATGTAGATGACCTTGTCGACGTCGTGGAGGACCGACGGCGCATAGTCACGCTGCGCATTGTCACGCTGGGTCGGTACCTGGCTCCACCCGCCCCCGCCCAGCACGTCGAGTGACCACGTCTGTTGGAGCGAGCCAGTGATGTAGACGATTCCCGTGGAAGCGACGTGCATGCGCGGATAGAGGTCGAACGCGCCGTTCGGCGGAGGAGCGACCTCCGTAATGGCTCCGGCCGCCCACCGCTCCGGCACCTCATTGTTGAGCGTTCCTCCGTCAGGCCCGCGGTAACTACCCGAGAGGACGAGAACGCTGCCATCGGGCAAGATGGTCAGCGACGGATACCACCGCCCGTGGGCCATAGATGCGCTCGCCGACCAGCTGTTGGCGGCCGGGCCATAGATCGTCGTGGCAGTGAGACCCGCGCCGTCGGCCAGATGCCCGCCGGCGACGAGGACCCGCCCATCAGCCAGGAGGGTATGGCCAGAGCAGAACAGATTCGCATTGCCGCCACTCTGTAGCGGTGGCTTGTCCGTGGCCGTGGCCTTGAGGGTGCCCGGGTCGAGAAGGAACGGGGTGCACTGCGCCGGCGGAGCCGGAGGTTCCCCGACGTGCAGTGGGCTGGGCGGATCGACATCGAGCGACTCGTCTGGGGAGTCGCGGCGTCCCCACATGAGAACCATGCCGGTCGCGAGGACGGTCGCGTGGATTCCGACGTTAGGAAGCTGGAAAACTGGATCCCACACACCACGTTCGCTCGGCAGATCGATCGAGAACGTGAAGGGTGCCGACTGGGCGTCCGCCTCGGCTGCTGCCGTGGCCGATGTCATGCCGTCGGGGCCTAGCAGCAAGAACGTTGTGTCATGATCGTCGTAGGCGATGCAGAGGTAGTACTCGAGCACGACGCCCGCGGCGAGGCCTGCGGTCGGGATCGCCGCCGAGTAGTACTTGTTATTGGCGACCGTCGCGAGGAAGGTCATCGGTACCTCTGTCCAGGCCACACTATTCGCTGTCCTATAGAAGACGCTGCTGCCAACCTGGAGCTGATTTCCGGGGTTCCCTTGCCCCTGATACTGATTCCCGCTCATAATCGACACCGAAGGCGTCGGCTCTGTAGGAAAAGTGGGGTCGCGCATCCCCGAGACGCCCCGTGGCTCAGGATTTGCGGGAACGTGCCATGCGTTACCGAGATTGGCCATGAAGTACCTCCTATCACGTCAAGTCGGCAGTGACCGCGACATGCCCAAGGCCATTGACCTCCCCTGGTCGTGCTTTGGCGTACACCTCTGGCCCGAGAGGAGCGGGCTCAACGGCGCCCTTGGAGTGTTCGGGCCCTCTACTGCTTCACCAGGGTGCCAACCGTCACGTGAGGCCAGTGGATCCCGTTGAAGTCGAGCATCACCAGCTGCGTGTACTGGAGCTGCAGCTTTGCGGGCGCGCCGGCGGTGCCAGCGATCGTCTCGATCCAGAAGGTTGCTTGCATCTCTGTGGCCCGAGCGTTGCCAACGTTCGGATCTGTGCTCGCGGTCAGAAACGCGGTGTTTGCTGTCCCGCCGCCCCCTTTGATGACGCTGTTGGTGGTCGAGATGTGGAGAAACGTTCTGCTCTCCATACTGGTGCCCTGAAGCGACGCGTGGAGCGCGTCTTGAATGACGCTGTTCGGGTTCTTCACGATGTTCTGCAGGTCGGCCTGTGAGATGCCGGCGGGCTCCTGGCGGAACTGCGTTGGGATCGACAGGTCGAGCTCGGGGAACGTCTGCGCGACCTGATCGAACTGAGCGTCAGTGGGAGCAGGCGTATTGAAGAAAAACGGCAGGATGTTGTTGTTGGGAATGATCTGAGGGCCGCCCGGGATCACTTGGAAGACGCCCTGTGCATTGATCACGGTCCCGTGTGGAATCGACGCCATCCGCACGACGGTTTGAGGCTCAGCCGGATTGCTGGTTTGAGGTACCACCGCCCAGATACCAGGCTCGACGTGCAGCCCCGCGGCCGGGTTGCCGGCCTCGTTGATCTGCTGCATGTAGGTGACGCCGTGCATGTTGATGTCGGGCATGTCCAGACCACGATTCGGAATGTCGCCATCGATCCTCGTGAACACGATCTTGTCGTCGGTGAGGTTCAGCTCGAGAAAACGATCGTGCCCTGAGCTGAGCTGGTGCGGGCGCCAGATCGCATTGAAGCCGTGGCCGAGCCAGACGCCGGGAGTGTCCCCAGGGCCCGGAAGCTCCGCGAGCGGACCGAGCGGATCCCCAGCTGGCGGGGCTGCTACAGCGGGCTCAACCGCCCCGAGGAACGCAAAGTCGGAATCGACCCGTGAAATTGCAGACATTGTGACCCCCAGGTGGATTGCTAACGGGCCCATGCGCGCGCCTAGCTTGACGGGTTCGGGCGCTGTGAGCCGCTAGGAACCTATAGCCGAGTCGATGGCATCCGTGCGAATTTATTTCCTCGCCATGGTCGTTAACTGTGCCACACCGGTTTTTTGGCTGACGGCTGGGAGGCCCCTCGCCGCCGATCGAAGGTAACGCCGGGTCGCGACTCGAACACTACAGCGATAGCCGCGACCGGGTGCGGTGAGCAGAGCCGGCACTCCAGATACGGATGCGTCGCCGTTGGCCGACTACCGCAACACCACAGGCACTCGGTTGGCTTCCCCACGCGGCGGACGACTGCATCCCAGCCCGACGGTCCGCGCGAGCCCGACGTACCCGCTGCACTACTGCTCTCGTAGGCCATGGGACTACTGGTTCGCGCGGATAGCAGTGGCGCCACGCTGCTCGGCCTGATGATCGCTTCTCGGCCCTGCCAGCGCGTACCGGACGAGCGGTTTGGCGACCAGGGATTGGCCCGCCTGGCGCCTAGCCACGTGATCGCCTTCGTAAAGCCAGAGCTCGGGTGCCGTCTGATCAGGGCGTACCATGTGACCAATGACGACGGAGCAGCAAGCGCGAGTTCTCCTGACGAAGTACCGCAATGTCGTGCCGGGTCCACCTCCGATCCTCCGTGATCTTCCCGAGGACGAGCTCATCGCGGATCTACGACAGACCGAGCTCGTAGCGGCCTCTTTCGATTAGAACAGCAGGGAAACGCAGATCGTCGGCAACGTCATTCGCGGGTGGCTGGGCCACGAACTCCGCCTCCGGCGCTTCGCTGGCGAGTTTCCGGACCGCGTTTAGTTACGAGCAGTCGCTTCTAGCTCGACGCGTGGCCAAGAAAGCGATCACACTCGAGCTCGGGTGGCACGGGCGCTACGGCGACTTCAGACTCCCCCTGTGCGTGGCGGGTCCCGCGTCGGTGCTTCTGCGCATCCGCGTGTTGGGCCGCGCCGGCCCGCGGCCCACGAACGCCTATTTGGCAAGCGGGCGGCGATCAGCGCCCGGCGAGGAGTTCTCGACCGGCGGGGATCATCGGCTCGGGCCGCTGATGCACGGCCTGGATGATCTCGGTGTTGTCGATGCCGCGCAGGTATCTCGAGGTGACCGCGAGGTCTGCGTGCCGGAGTTGTCGCTGGATCACGATGAGCGAGATCCCCTCGCGCGACATCTCCACCGCATGCGCGTGGCGCAGCTGATGGTTGTGCCGACGTCGGCACAAACACCATTAGGCCGACTCGATCGTTAAGCCGACCTCGACGACGAACTGCGCGAAATACAGGCGCACGTCGCATCGAATCGGCATAACGCGGACACGTTTGATCGTCGTTCTTGGTTCGCTTTTCGAGAAGCGAGGTGCTGCACTCGGCGAACGACGTCGCAGTGGAGAGCCTCAGTGTGCGGAGCGAGCAAACCGCGGCAACCAATGTATGGCTGCACGCCGGACCTGACCCCGAAGCCGCTGGCGAGCAACGGCGCCAGTTAGCTCGGCCTGAGGAGCGGGAGCGCCGATCGTTTCGGTAACGCGCGCTGATGCCCGTTGCGGAGACTCGTGAATTATGCCGACCGATTCTGAGCCTGGTTGCTTCTGAGCAGGAAATTCGCGCACAGGTCGGCACAACGAACGGGTCGGCTTAATGGTGCGGTGCGAACCGCCGACGCACACCTGCCACGACCGCTGTGTCATGCAGCTGCTTGCGGACCCCGCTGGCGCGCACGGCCGGCCGCGTGTCGGTCCGCGGACAACGCAGAACAGCCGACCGACCGGCAGACCGCTCCGCAGCTGCAGCCATGGCGTGAGGTGCGACCACCCCCAGCGGTCCATCCCAACCTCGCGCCGCTTGTCCCCCTTCCCGTGGCGAACGAGCAGAGCGCCTCGCTCAGGGTCGAGGTTGGTTCGTTGAGCGCGAGCGCTTCGCTGATCCGAAGCCCCGCGCGCCACAGCACGACAATCACGCCGCGTAGCCGCACGCCCTCGGGGCAATCCCCGGCAGCGCGCATAACCGCGACGATCTCCTCGACCGTCGGTGGGTCGGGCGGATACCGCAGCCCTTTGTTGCCCGGCGACACCCCTCGGTGGAACGTGGACGTCGTCGCCGGTGACCGACGCCGCCCGGTGCGATCCAGCAACGCTATGGACTCCATGGCGTCCTCCTCTGGACGATGGTTGACGCGACCATCGTCCACCCCCAACTGAGGCGGCTTCGGCCCGTCCGGGGCTCGATTGGGCGCGATGGAGCCAGTCCCGCCCGAGGGAACACTGCGTTCGGGATCGCGGAGGATGCGCACGTCGCCAACGCGATAGTCCGACACGATCGGCGGCGACAAACAAAGCGATGTCCCGTTGCCCTGTGGAGTAGACGCTTGTAGCGCTGCCGCCGCGGCTAACCATCTTTGCGGCACTTCAGGACCAGGGCAATATTCCTACGAGCGCGAGGAGCAGCTCCGGGCGCTTGCCAGGCACGAGGGCTCGGGACCATACACTACGCGGGCCTTCAGCAAGCCGGCGCCCTCGCACAGCTCGGGGGCCGCCAAGGGAAGCGTTAGTAAGTGAACATTTCAGTCGGCGTGCCGCCGCCCGGGACCCCCACCGTCCTGTCTGCCGCGCTTGACCGAGCATCTATTGAGTGAGACACTGCCGCCCGGAGTCATGAGGCCCATCGGGTGCGGATACCTCAGCGCGCCCAAGGCGCGGTCGTTTTTCCTCCTGCTGACTGCTATGAGCGTTCTGGCGGGCGTCGTGGAGGTCCAGCCCGCTGTGGCAGCGAGCCTTCCCCTCACAGTGATCTACAAGGGCCAGAGCAGCCAGGCCGCGGCAGGCACCGTCGGTGGCTTCAATGAAAGCTGCCCGCGAGCCGCCCCGCATGGCATATCGGGGTTCTTCGGAGTCGGCGACAAAGCCGCCTATGGGCAGGTCGTCCTCTCGATCTCAGGCCCGCTCGCCCATGGCTGGACCGAGGGCGTGCTCAACCTGAGTACCAGCCCAGAACCCTTCATTGCCGGCGCGGTTTGCAGCTCACGCAGTTTCGTCAGCCGCTCTCGGAAGATCGAGTTGAGTCCGAATTCGATTGGCGGGTACACCGAGCGCTGTCCGAAGGCAGATCCCCGGCCGATCAGCGGGTCTTCGGCATCGGCGAACGGGATTCCCGCTGACGTGTTCGTGGCCGAGTCGGCGCCCGCCGGCCACGGCTGGATCACGACCCTAGTTAATCGGAGCGCGCAGCCGCAGACCTATCTCGTCGGCGTGACCTGTGCACCGGCCACGCAGCGGATCCGCACCCTTTCAAGTGACGTCGTGACGGTGCCACCGGATCAGACCAGTTCATCCAACGGCCGCTGCGGGGCCGCGGCCCCGCATGCCACCAGCGGCTTCTTCTATCCCAAGGCCAGCGCTCAGTGGGGCGACGTCGCGCTCGCGCTCTCCGGCCCGACCGGGCCCAGGGGGCGGGTGTGGCTAGGCGCGGTGGTGAACCTCACGAACCAGCCTCAACCGGTGGTGATCGGGACTATCTGCATCGGTTGAGCGAGCCCAGGAGGGCCACCACTACCGACAGATCCCCGAAATCACATGTGCGCTTCACTTCACACCGGCCCCGAACCCATTACTCGCACGCGAGCGCGCTCACGCCTAACCACGGTGCACATCCTAGCCCCGCTCTCGGGGCGAAAGATCCGTTGGGCGGCTGCGGTTGTGTAACCACCACTGGCTGATAACCCACCCTCCGCCGAGGGTGAGGAGCTTCCCGCTTAACGGGGCGGCGCGCCTCGGGGCGACCTTCGTGTCCGCCCTCGCCGAGAGGGCGTCATCGACGGGGGTGGGTTGAGATGCGCCCCGTCGACCATGCGGGCGCCCGGTTCTGTTGTGCGCGCGATCCCAGCATTCATCATTCTCAGGCGGGCGGAGCTTCCAGTGCTTCGCGACACGGGAGGGGTTGCTGCCGCCGGCGCCAGACGATACGAGTGTCACGTTTCCGATCACGCGGACGAAGTCGACCGGACTATCGCCTCCAGAGTCTTGCGACTAGACGCTCCGGCGATCCCCGTGGCGACAGATCGAGTACCGGCGTGATTTCGTGGAGGCGATAGACTCAACTGGCCCGCGCCCCCGGTCGGCGGCGAGGCGAACGCGTTGTTCACGACGATGCACGCCGCTACCGTGATCGTCGGAAACAGTCCCTCTGTGCGGGGCTGCTGTTCAAGTACCTACCCCTGCCGTCCGGGCAGGTAGGTGATTCTAGCGACCTGACAGTTCGACGGATCCATGACGTAGAACAGTTGACTGCTGAGGAATCGGTCGTAGTGCTGTTGAAGCAGCGCGATCGGATTGGATGTGGGAGCCCGCGGCCGGGCCCGCCTGAGCTCCTTGCGCGGCATCTTCAACAGGGTTCGCGATGGTCTCACCATTGCGTTCAAAGACAAAGCTTTCCCGCGGGAGTCGAGGCGTCGCCTCGACGCCGCGGTCTACGATCGCTGTTCCTCAATGACAGAGGCGATGTGTGCTCCGTCTACCTCTTCGACCGTAAAGTGTTCGGGGATGGAGACGAACCGGCCTTTCGATATGTCCGTGAGGATGAATCTTGGCCGTAGGCCCAACAGCTCGTACCGATACTGGTAGCCGTCTCCGGAGTATCTGCCACGACTTCTTTTCGCGGTACCGATTTGTTGTCCATGTGGATTGAAGATCTCCAGGGTCGATCGGTACCCGCCGCGCAAAACCAAGGTCGACTCGCCGGCGAGCGTGCCGGCTTCGCCTGGCGCCAACTCGATAACGCCGGCTCTCCTCAGCCGGCTCTGAACCACCTTCTCTTTGCTCATCTCCTACGCCCTCCGCGCGCCACCCAGGGTCGAGAGCCGTCCAGCGGCTGTCCTAACGATTGCATACTCGCAAGGCCTGATCCGCCGTAACTCACCGCGGCAAGCTCGCGGTCGCTCCCGTCCCGCCGTGGGTTGGTGCGGCGTAGTCGGATTGGCGACCAAACGCGGTCCCGGTACGGGCGCCGGGTTGCTCGCCGACTTCTAGCACCGCGTCTTTGCGGAGCTACGGTTGGTCGCCATTGCACAGGCGCGCATCGGGCTGGCGGCAAAGAGAAGAGGAATCGTCCAAGTCCGAGGCGCGGCACGGCTGAGATTGGGCGATTGCGACAGTCGTCCCGAGTTTGCTGGCCCGGCGATTCCGAGCAAGCACCATCACGTCGTGCCTGATATGGAGTCCTAAGCCTCTTGTGGAGGAACGTTTGTCATCCATGAAGGGGCGGGTGGTGTCAAGCGGCGGTTGGTGGTTTGTGATGTTCGCCTGCGATGTGGGGTGGGTGGTCGTCGGGATCGTCCGGTAGGTAAAGGGGTTTCGGGGTTGTGCCCCGGCTTGGTTGTGGTGTGGCCGGGCGAGGCCTGGCGGGTCAAGCGCGGTGGCGGCGGGCGGGGTTGATCGAAGCGCTGATTGGGCGCTTGACGCGGCGGGCTGAGTCTGGCGTCCGGGGGGTTGGGTTGGTCAGGGGGCTCGGGTGGTTGGGTGCCGGTTCGGTGACTGCTTGCCGGCTGGGGAGCGTGCTCCAGTCATCCATCCGGTCGCGCGGGGCGGACCAGCGTGTCGTGCGGTGCTCGGGGGCTCGATCAAGTGGGCGGCCGTCCGGTGTTAGCGAGGCCATGACAAACGTCGAGCTCGCCCGAGCGTGCGCATCGCGCCGTGGTCGTGGGCGGAAGCCTTGCTGTTGGTGAGCACGCGGCGGGTCATGCCGCCAGCTTCTCTTTCGCGCTCGCGCGGCTGCGGCGCGCTAGGCAACGGATCTCTCCGTCGCGTAGTCCGTAGTAGGCCAGGGTGAGGATCTCGCGGGCGATCGCGACCTTGGCGATCTTGCGTCCGCGGCGTTTGGCGATCCGCTCGAACTTCTCGCGTAGCGGACCGGAGCCGGTGGTGATCTTC
>Ga0187770_10001527_pt1 | contig 12358 bp, 10 predicted proteins | sample 0116_SJ02_MP02_2_FD_133154 | JGI IMG/M metagenome (GOLD analysis project Ga0187770, IMG submission 133154) | Tropical peat soil microbial communities from peatlands in Department of Meta, Colombia - 0116_SJ02_MP02_20_MG | ecosystem: Environmental > Terrestrial > Soil > Wetlands > Peat | place...
CAGAAAAATTACGCAATCAGCTGAAAAATGTCACAGTCTTCAGGGGCCTAAAGGGGGCTGAACTTGTAGGAAAGAAATGCTTTGACCCCGTTCAGCGTAAGGAGCTATTGATCCTACCCGGAACATTCGTGAACACAAATAACGCATCCGGCTTGGTGTACAGCGTTCCCGCTCACGCCCCCTTCGACTGGCTTGCATTAAGAGACATTCAGAGGAATCTGGCTAGCGTGGAAGGGTTCGGCGTTAAGCCTGATGAAGTTTCAACAATTCAACCGGTCTCAATAATATCGGTCGAAGGCTACGGTGAATTCCCGGCGATAGAGATCGTCGACCGCATGAGAATTCGTGACCAAAACGACCCGTTGGCTGAGCAAGCGACGAAGGAGATTTACAAGGCAGAATTTCACAGCGGTTTTCTCAAAGATGATTGCGGCCCCTACTCCAAGCAGAAAGTTGCGAACGTCAAGCAGTCTCTTGTGGCTGAATTCAGAAGGAAGGGAATCGCGGACGTAATGTACGAACTGCCGCAGCGTGTTGTTTGCAGGTGCACAACTGAATGTGTAGCCAAAATCTTGGCGGACCAATGGTTCCTGAAGTACTCTGACCTAGAATGGAAAGAACGGACGCACGGGGCAATTGCCAAGATGGCATTCTACCCAGAGGAGGCTAGAGCATGGATGAACAGCATTGTCGATTGGCTGCAAGACTGGCCTTGCGCGCGAAAGTCGGGACTAGGCACACCCCTTCCTTGGAGCCCGGACTGGATCGTAGAGACACTTAGCGACTCAACCATTTACATGGCATACTACATGGTGAGCAAATTTGTCAATGCAGGGAACATCAAGGCCGAACAGCTAATCCCTGAGATTTTCGATTTCGTATTCTACGGGACGGGGAAGCCTGAAGAACTGAGTAAGCAAACAGGTGCTGATCGGAGGGTTTTGGAGAAGATACGAGAAGAGTTTCTTTACTGGTACCCGGTCGATTTACGCAACTCAGGCAAGGACTTAGTGGGCAACCACCTGAGCTTCTTCGTTTTCCAACACGTTGCTCTCTTCGAGCCGCGGTTTTGGCCTCGTGCGATTGGTGTCAACGGTTTCATGCTTGCGGAAGGCCGCCCTATGCACAAATCCCAGGGTAACTTCATTCCGATTTGGAAGGCCTGCGACGAATATGGGGCGGATGCAGTACGCTGCACAGCCCTATTGGCCGCTGAAGGGATGGACGACCCAGATTGGCGCTCTGAAAACGTTCGTGATGTCAGGGGCAGGCTGGATGCTTTCCTGAGTCTAGTGGAAAATATTGCCGCTAGGCCTGACCAGCGGACTTCAAACGGACATCTGGAAAAATGGCTGACGGGCCGAATCAACTCTAAGGTTAAAATGGTTTCTGAAGCCATCGAGAAAATGAAGACTCGCACTGCGTTAGCCGCCGCCCTGTATGATGTGTGGAACGACTTGCGGTGGTACGAGCGACGTGCTACTATGCCTGATTCTCCCACGGTCAAGGCTTTCATCTCAATTTGGATTCGGTTGATGGCACCTTTCTCACCACATCTGGCTGAGGAAGCTTGGAGAAGAGTTGGACAACGCGGTTTCGTGTCGACTTCAGAATGGCCTGAATTCAAGGAACTAATCGTCGATGAGAAATTCAATGAATTGGAGATGCTCGTAAGGCAGACGCTCGATGACACTCAAGAAATCATAGCTACAACAAAAATCGCGCCAAAGAAAGTGTACTATTACACCGCCGCCCAGTGGAAGTGGCGAGTCTACAACGAAGCTTTGACTAGAGCTAACTCGCAACCTGAAACGCTGAACGGCCTAATTAGAGACATGCTCGCTGCAAAGGCGTCTTCAGCGAAAGACCTACCAAAATTCGCCTCCAAAATAATCCAGCAAGCAAGAACAATGCCCGCCGAGTTGCGCGAACGAAGACTGAAGATAGGAGAAATCGACGAAAGGAAAACGTTCGATGACTCGCGGGGCTTCTTCGCTAGGGAATTGAAGGTTGAGGTTCACGTTCACGCCGAAGAGGAAGAAGGGGCGTACGATCCGAAGGGGCGCGCGAAATTAGCTGAACCATACAGACCCGCAATCTTCGTCGAGTAGTAGGCACTGCAAACTTTAAGCTATAAGAACCAGTAGTCCGAGTCCGGGCCCGTAGCTCAGTCTGGATAGTGCTTGCAGGTTGAGCGTCTAAAGCACAGGCCCTCTAAACGCTTTGCAAGAAGCGAGGGACGCCTGGGGTCCGGGGTTCGAATCCCCGCGGGCCCGCCATCAATAAGCCCAGTACGATCCAAGTTATCTTTCCCTGCAGCCAAGAAGGATCGCCGCTACTCGGCTCCCACCAGACTCCGTCATTTAATATATCCCATCCAAAAGCCTTGAAGTTGGATGCGGTCGCTGAGTCGCTCGGTTGTGTGGTGGTTGCGTGGTAACTATTGAACACCGTCAATGGACTATTCTTCTAGCCATTGTTTGTCTTTTGGTCGGCTGGAATTATTGGTTAAACTTGTTCTTTTTCAGCACACCTTTTGCCTTGTTCGGAGTAGGCTTCGGCGACTTTGAGATCTTCAGGCTGGCTGCAAAATCATGGTTATCGCACGCAAATCCCTACATTGGCTCACGAGGGTTCATTTATCCGCCAACTTCGCTTCCCTTCTTTGCCCTCTTCGCGCCTCTCCCTTTTGTACTCGCAAACCAACTATGGTGGATTACATATTTCGCCTGCTTCGTCCTTTCCTCCATAGCTCTCTGCCTAACTTTGAGGAGTACCGATAGAAGATTTTTGTACTTCTCGATTTTGGCTCTGCTTTTTCTAACGTCATATCCGTTACTGGTCTTGTTCCAGCTAGGTCAGGTTGACTTGTTAGTGGAGGGTTTTGCAATCATGAGTTTGGCTTTTCAAAGGTTAAGACATGGATATGCGTCTGCAGTTATGCTTTCGCTTGCCACGTTAATGAAAGGTCCCGCTGTAATATTGCTAGTTTACTTTGTACTGTTTCGCAGGGACTTCAAGTACCTTTTTCGCTTCTTACTTTCAACTACAGTGGCAGTTGGAATATCGCTATTTGTAATTCCTGTAGGAGTTTATGAGTATTATTTTCTGCACGTAGTCCCAACGTTTTCGGGCGTGATAAATGCCAGCTCTAACCAATCAGTGGGAGGCCTAGTGTCGATTGCAAATCTCAGTCCCATTGCACCCATGCTTTCGCTAGTAGGATTCGTACTGTTCGTGCTTTTCTCGTGGTGGGCTGGATCAAGACGTTTACCGCTCCTCGTGGAAAATCTGTCATCCGACGCGATGTTCTTGATGAATGTACTCATTATGCTTCTTTTTGGCCCGAGGTCGATTATTTACCCTTACGTTTGGGTAATCATTCCTCTGGCGTTATTTCTTTCAGGAATCCTGATGGAACCTGTAAGGATTAGATATTTTGCGTTGGTGGGTTTTGCAGCGTTCCTTCTGAACTCTAACTGGGTGTTCCTGAGGGCAAGGGTAATTCAAGTCTTGCCTTTCGAGGTGATTGGGAATATCATGATAACTCTATGCCTGGTTCTTTTTTACGTTCGTCCTGCCGCTATAATTCAAGATGGCAAAACGAAGACAAAGTAGCCAACAGATTCTAACTTCAGGAATCTAGGCGTTTCAGGGTTCTCTTCCTATTCCGTTTGCTGGTCCCATTCAGCGTCAAGGAGAAGCTCATAGCTCGAGAAAATTCGTACTGTTACTTGGAAGGTCTCTTGCCGAGTTCTCCGTCCAGAACGAATAGTGCGCTGGTTTCGTTTCCGATGAGTTGGAGTTTTTGAAGAATTTCGTTGGCGCTTGCTTCTTCTTCCACTTGTTCTTTCACGAACCATTGCAGGAATATGGCTGTGGCGTGATCCTTCTCTGCGTCAGATAGTTCAACTATCTTGTGGATGGACTCGGTGACTTTTCTTTCGTGATTGTAGGCATCCTGAATGAGGTCCTTGGGTGTCTTCCACTTCGCGGTGGGTGCGTCGATTGCTTCTAAGACCACTTTTCCTTGCCTTTCGATGATGTGCTCAAAGAATTTCATCGCGTGTTCCTCTTCCTCTTTCGCTTGAATACGCATCCAGTGAGCGAACCCACGCAGGTTGATCGATTCGAAATATGCCGCCATTGAAAGGTAAAGATAATGGGAATAGAATTCCTTTCTTGTTTGGTCGTTTAGCGCCTTCTGTACCGTTGCCTTAATCAATTTCTCACTATCCTATCCAAAGCGTAGCTAACCGGACATAAAGCTTCTTGCAGGCCGTCACTGAAGGAGGCTCAAGGGCATAGGGAAACTGGCTACCAGGAAGCGTGTGGGTATATGGTGCGCACGTCCACAGCAAAACCGAGTTTAACCGTCAATCCTTTTGGTGAGTCCAACTCTTCTTCCTTTCGTACCCACCATGTCAGAAAACCCAGTCAGCATCCTTTTTTTCTATTGAAGGCAGAACTCATTCCCCTCCGGATCGCACATAACAATCCAGAACTCTTCATGCTCTTGAACTACATTCAGCTTCGTGGCTTTTAGACCGATCAGCCGTTCGGCTTCAGCGTGAATCTTCTTCTTGCGGTCTTCCTCAGGCACTGTCCTTCCGCCGCTTACATTAATGTCTAAGTGCACGCGATTCTTGACGGTCTTCGGTTCACTCACCTTCTGGAAGTACACCCGTGAACCATTCTCTTCAGGGTCAACGATTGCGGACGCGGAATTCCATTCACTCTCCGGGATCTCTTGCGCTCTCAGAAACTCCTCCCATGACCCAACACCCGCTCGCGGATCTTGCTCTTTGTAATGCAACACCCGCGCCCAAGACTTCGCGAGCCGGTCAGGATCCAAGGAGTCAAACGTTACCTGAAAAGAAGTTCCCACTATAAACCCCTAGAACCAGAAACCCACGGAGCACATTATGGAGTTTTCGTGTGTGTGCTAGGTCTAATGGTGTGCATACACAAAAGAGGAATGATCATCTCTCTAAGGTGACCTCGAAGTTCTTACTTATCTTGATCCTACGATTCAATAAGCCTAGAATCCGCGTTTCGGTACGTGCCTTACCGATGAAAGGATTAGTGGAATGAACCAAAAATAGAACCGCAGTGGCAAGTCCCAAAGTCTAAAGCTCCAGAATATTGGAAGGACCGTTACTAAGAATAGGGCCGCTGATACGAGGAGTGTATTCCTCACTCGCTTGTATTTGGCGAGTGATTCTTTCGGCACCAAGCCGCTCTCCTCCATGGCGAGCAGATGGGTGAATAATGCGATAATCGTAACCAACCCAGCCATGTCGAGCGCATATAGAATTGAAGCATAGTTCAAGAGTAGTTCATGGGACAAGAGGTCGAAAGTTATGTTCAGGTAGAAAAGGTAAGGTTCAATCGAGACTAGAAACATCAACGCAACATTGAGAATGACTACTGTATTATCCTCCAATGGGAGAACCGCCATTATGTTCCAATACCCCAGCCATACAGAAATCAAAATCAGAAAACTGAACCCGAACTCCGCAACATCGGTCACTATTCCGAGCGGCCTTGCAGGGAGTCGTGTGATTAGGGACAGAGTACCAATTGCTATGGCAAGTCCGAAAATGAATTTCGCTGCTTCCTTTTCGGCTTCGACTATTGCGCTAACTGATTCTGTTCCTGACATTATTCACTCACAAGTTTCTGGAGGTTGCCTTGAATCCTGAACTAAGGAACAAAAACGTTTGCCCGTGATTAAATGTTCGACTGTAGCGCAATTCAGCCAATCTGTCACGTTAGAGCAAGGCCAATAAGAACTCGATTCGCGGCCTAGGTTGTCTAGCAGTTTCCAACACTACCCACACCTACGCCATAGATTCAAAAAGGCGTGGTTGACAGTGCTCTAGCAAAGTCGGCTTAACCTAAAGGAAGGAAGGGGTTGACTCCAAGAGAGCGTGAGTTGCTTCAGGGAATGGTTAACTGCTATCACACTTGCCATGCTGACTTCGAAGATACGGTGGGTATGGTTGGTTCTGCTCGCGGGCTAAGCCCGGAAGAGGTTAAGGAAATCCTAGCACGGCTCAAGGAAACAGGCGGCACTGAATATAAGGAACTTAGAAGCCGCTTGCCTGATGCCTTCCCTCTCTGAATACGCGAATATGAGGATCTAGTTTGACTAAATGTGCTGTCTGCGGATCGACCTTTCAGGCCGGGGATTACGATAGTCTCGCCCATCATTTCTATGAGTCTGCAGAGAGAAGCGACGCTGGCCATGTTATGTGGCTCAACAAGAATATCACAAAGAAGAAGACGGATGCGTCGGAGCTTTCGAAACAGCTTCGAGTCTACCTTGACTTCCAGGCGACGGGAATAAAGGGATGGATGAAGAGGAGATTCATCGAGCGGTTCTATGGCGAGAAACCGCATCCATTCGTGCTGGCCCTGCAGCACCCATCCAAAGCGACTCTGCTAGGCTATGTGGTAGAGCACCAACACTTCCTACGGCAATGGACGCGTAGCTGCGCATACATTATCGCGAAGACAGACAAGGTTGATGTCACGCTCTACGAATTGGACAACATCAACACCGAGTTTGGCGGATATGGACCCAGCAAACCTTCACACTACGAATTGCTCATACGAATGGGCGAAAGCCTCGGTTTTCCCAGAGACAAGATCCTCGGGACGAATCCGCTATCCGACACTGCATCGGCGATCAGGACCTGGAACGAGATTGCTGAGAATGAGCATTGGTTGGAGACGATGGCCGCGATGCATCCCTTGGAGCTGATAGCTAACCGCAACCTGAAGGGGGAAGGAGCGAGCATGAGCTACTTTGACCCGTCAATACTGAGCGGAAACGAGGTTACGGAGGCCACCAAGAACTTTCTTAGAGAGGGATACGAGGCGGATGTTGAACATTCCGAAGAAGCCATGGACTTGATTGAGAAATACTCTGGCGACTTAGGTACAGCTGAGAACGTTCAGGCCACATTTCTCAGGTCGATCGACGCATTTGACTGGTATTTGATGGCTCGCTTAGAGAGGGCGAAGCAGTTTGAAGGTTCCTAATGGCTGCGCCATCTGCGAATCCACTTGGGGCAACTACTGGGCCGAAGTGGAAGGACAGAAGATGTTCTTCTGCTGCGAGATATGTGAAGTCGAATTCCGAAACATGGTTGAAGAAGTCAAACGTAGAACTGGTTGGACGACGATCGACGAGGTCAGAATAACAGGAGACCAGAAAGGTAGGGAATGCACAGCCCTATCGGGGCCACAAGCCTTTCGCTATTTCATTCGATTCAGTTCACAAGGGGCAATCTATACTTTCAGAGAAATGTGAGTTTCTTCTCACTAGGTGGCGCTTGCTGTGATTGGCCCTTAATATGGGAGGCGGGTTGTTCATTTTGCGAGTTTGTATGCGTCGATTACCTGCCAAATCCAGAAGATTAGGGCGTAACTTGTGAGAGCGAACCTATAGGGGAAGAAACTTCCAGCCGACCTGAATGAGATGAAGAGAGTTTGCCATATGAGCGCTAGCGTCCCGACTATTATTCCAGCGACGAGGATTGATGCGCCGCGTTCTGATCTGCCAGCGTACATCTGCCCCAAACCTGGAACTAGTAGGGAAAGCACAGCCGCTACTGGCGGGTCACGTTTAGGCTTGCGGGGCATGACTTCTCACAGCATCATTAGCTCTCGTCGTAACTCTATTATCATTTATGCACGGACTTGCGGAAGTATATCGGCTAGCTCAGGCCGTATACTTTTCTTCCAGGTATTTGACCAGCCATTCGGGGTTGTATTCTTCGCCGAACAGCCGTTTCTGGAGCTCTTTGGGAGAGTAGGTTGCGCCGTAGCTGTGTATTTTCTCCTTCAGCCAAGTCTTGATTCTTCCCAGTTCACCTTTTCTCACCAGTTCCTTCGTATCCATGTCTTTCTTAATTCGATGGAAGAACATGCCGGCAATTACATTGCCCAGGGAATATGTTGGGAAATATCCAAAACTTGCCCCGCTCCAGTGCACGTCTTGGAGAATACCATGTGCATCGTCCTTGGGTCTGACACCGACGTACTTCTCCATCAGGTCGCGCCAGAGTGACGGGGCTTCGGAAACTGTGATTTCTCCGCCGATTAGTTTCTTCTCCAATTCGTACCGAACCACAATGTGGAAATTGTAAGTCAGCTCATCTGCGTCGACGCGGATTGGGCTTGGTTTGACGGCGCAGAAGTACCTGTAGATCTCGTCTTCGTTGTAGTCCGAAACGAATGGTAGGTCTCTCTTTAATGTCGGGTAGACTAGTTTTGTGAATTCTTTGCTTCTCCCGATGAAGTTTTCCCAGAATCTCGACTGGGATTCATGAACGCCGAGTGAGTTGCCCCTAGAGAGTGGGGTGTACTCTAGAGAGGCATCTACTTGCAAATCGTAGATGGCATGGCCTGATTCATGGATAGTGGAGAACAGGGATTCTTTGAAGTCCTTTCCTTCGTACCTTGTCGTAATCCGCACATCTTCACCTGACATGCAGGTAGTGAAGGGGTGAGTGGAAACATCCATCCTGAAAGTCTTCTCAGGCATTGCAAGCAGCTTCAGGACTTCAACGTTCACACGCCTCATAGCGGCTTCATCATAGGTAACTGACTCCAGGGGGTGTGTGCTCGGAAACTTGCCTTCGGAGATAACCTTGTTGAGAATCCTTTTGAGGTTAGGGACGAGGGGCGAAAAGACGCGGTCGACATCGGTTGTTGTGAGTTCCTCTTCGAATTGATTCATGAGGGCATTGTATGGGTGTCCTTCGTAACCGAGTTTCTCTGCTTCCTGTTTCTTCAGGTCCACAATCTTCTCTAAGTAACCCTTGAACATCTGGAAGTCAGATTTTTGCCTCGCCTCCCTCCAGACCACTGTGGCTTCCGTTGCAGTTCTCCGGAGCTCTTCCAAGAGCTTCGGCGGGACTTTCACGCAGTAGTCAAGGTCGCGTTGAACTACCCTCAGAACCCCCCTTTCGTAATCGTTCATGTCACCAAGTTTTTCAGCCTTCGACACAAGGTCGGCCAGGTCAATCGTGCGTTGTTGCCTCATCAGTGCCGTCTGAGCTATCGCGAACCCCCTAGACTTCGATGATCCGAGGGGCATGTAAGTTTCCATATCCCATTCAAGGAGCGACGAATCATGGTCTAGCGCCCAGATTGGTTTGTTTTTCTCAACAATTTCCACTATGACCGGATTACTTGACATGGAAAAGAACGCAGCCCAATCTCAGTATTAAATTGTGGGCATAGAATTCGAGTATGCCTTCTTGAAAATGACAGAAACCAGTGCAACTGTGAACGCTATGAGCAATGGCTCTATAATTAGTGGGAATTCAGGGATGGGCAGCTGCAGATAGAAGTTTACCGTGTTTGATGAATTGTTCGTGACATTGACAGTAGCGCTGTTAGCCATGTACCCTTGAACGCTGACTGTAACGTTGTATGTTCCGGCGGGAACTCGCATCTGGTAGACTCCACTCATGCCTGAAAATGCTTCGAAGGTTTTTTGGCTGTTGCTGGCATAGATGGTCGCCCAGTCAAAGGGATGGCCGTTAACTCCGATTACCATGCCCGTTATCTCTCCACCTGGCCCGCCGTAGTACTGCTGCGTCGATTGGGCGAACACCAAGCTACTCCCAATCAAGACCAGCGCAAGAGCAAGCGAAGCCGTGAGGATGAATCTCATGGATCCCGCTCCACTAGAAGGATTAACCTAGATTACTAGCAATAAAAGATTTGAGGGGCAGTAGAATTACCACTTCATTCCGAAATTCTTCATCACTGTTCGATATCGCACTGCCTGTCTTGAGCATAATTTTACTTCATCCTTGATGTCAAACCCAAGCTGATTTGTGAACAAGTGAACGTACCTGCTCCAGTGGAAAACAAGAGGGTTCTTCAGGCGCTCCATCCACGGGTTTCTCTTCCCACCCTCCCATGGATTTCCAAGTTTCTTCGCCCACAGTAGGTTTTCGAGTTTGTTCTGCTTCTTTAAGGCGAGCAGTCGGAGTGCGATTTCGGAGCCTTGGTTGAAGTAATCTTGGGCCACTTTCCAACCGTTACGGCCATACCTATCTTCCTCGCTAACATAATTCGACCTCTTCTTCCCGTGGTTTCCAAAGTGCCAATTTGAAATCAACTTTCGTTTCTGTAGAGAACTAGCTAGCTTGGCAAGGGCTTCAATCTCCCTTGCCTTCGAGCTCTCATTCCTCAGCCTGACTCTGAGCCTTATCTCGGGTTCTCTGAAAAAGTGCCAATTGACGAGCACGCCCTTATTTTGAAGCCTTTCAACGTGCGGCTTCAGAACATCCAGCAGAATTTCATCCTGTATCCGACGCCTGGCAAATAGGTTGATTTCGATCCAATATTCCAAGAGGAAGCACCGGGCCAGGTAGTTGAGTCTTCGCGTTTTCGGTCTTGTGGTTGGATTACAAGGTTGAGCTTAGTTAACGAGAAAAGACTTGAGAGACCGTCCGAGTACTAATCATTCCGCGATTTGGCGCACCGTCAGACCCACAGACGCAGATTCATCTGTTCGCACTTCAGCCATGGATGTTTTGCTCTACGATCTTTATTTTTGATTTGTACTTCGAGCTTCCTCTGAGCACCGAAGGTGGAATCGCGGCGAGGTTGACGATTGCGAGCCAGAAATACGCGCTGTTGAGTCCTCTTATGAAGAGGATCTTGTCCGAGGCTGTTATCGCAATCGGATTTATCGCTGATACTATCTGCGTTATCATTTGATAGGGAATCACCAAGGTCATTATGATTACAGCAGCATTGAGGCTGATAACATAGCCCACTTGAAAGAAGGTTGCTCTAAATGCGGACGCGATCCCCCTCCGTTTCTCAGGTACGGAGCTCATTATCGAACTTATGTTTGGAGAAACGAACAGCCCCATGCCTACTCCAAAAAGTATCATGTAAACAATCACGAATGTTAGGGGAGTGGTAATTCTGATGGTCGAGAAGAGATAGAGAGCGGCGCTCCCAAGGGTAAGTCCGGTCGTGGTGAATGGAAGATGTCCGAACCTATCGGACAGTCTCCCACTTAACGGCCCGAAGAGAAGAAACGCTATGTCAAAAGGTATTATTCGTATTCCAGCCTCCAGAGGACTCATGTCGAGAATCAGCTGCAGGTAAAGGCTGAGCAGAAGAAGAAATGCTCCCCATGATATTGCGTTCAGCAATTGAGCGGTCACCCCGCCAGTGAATTCCCTAATCCTTAACAAACTCAAGTCAAGCAACGGATTCTTCTCCCTCCTCTCATGGACAATGAAGATTGCAAGAGTCAACGCGCTGAGAGCCAACAGCCCGTAAACCACAATCTCCTCAGACAATCCATACGCATCATAAGTCAGCGCTAACAGAAAACTCGTAATCGAAATCGAAAAAGATACGAAACCAAACCAATCCATCCGAGTTTTTCTCTCTACTTTGGCTATTTCCTTCAGCCTGTGATGCGCCCAGAACGTTCCGAAAATTCCTATGGGGATGTTAATGTAGAAGAGCGCTCTCCAGTCGAAGAAGGAAAGAATTAACCCGCTTAGCGTCAACCCGGCCATTGCGCCGAACCTAAAAGCAATCTGATTAATTCCAAGAGAAAGCCCAAGTTCCTTTCTTGGGGTCGCATCAACAATCATTGCCACGCTATTTATGAACAGCATCGCAACGCCAAGCCCCTGCAATCCTCTCCACAGAATGAATTGATCCGGATTCTGAGAAAGGCTCGTTAGGGCCGAACCGATCGTGAAGATCGCGAACCCGGTCGTGTAGATTCTTACCCTTCCCACTATGTCCGTGGCTCTTCCAATGAGAAGCAGCACAATGGTGCCCACGAGGACGTATGATTGCGTGAACCAGATGGCTTGCTCAATATCCGCATGCAATGCCGCAGCAACCTGCGGAAGGCCAATGATAACTATTCGTGAGTCGAGACCATCCATCAATACTCCCACGGTAGTTACCGTAAGAACGACCCACTTGTACTTCATAAATTTCCAACCGTTTTGCGTGCAGTGAATTTAGAAATCGTTTTTCGGTTCGCGCCTCGGAATGTTCGGCCCTGCCTAGGACTAGGATTTCTTATTTAACCTGCTTTGAAATTCTCAATCAAGTAAAGCAAGCACGAGGTCGGTTAATCGAGCCTTCGCGTTTTCGATCTTCCCATTGGATTACATTTAGTACATGGTTTGAGTTTGGTTAGCGAGGAAATGAGTAGGCGTCAACATTGAGTCTCCGGAAGAGGATTTCTGATCTCATGGTCTCGGTTCTACCTGACTTCTATTTTGACAGAATAGTTCGGGTTCCTTCCTTTCGTAACTTGAGCGAACAGGTTGAGTTGAAGGCG
>Ga0187770_10001530_pt1 | contig 12346 bp, 11 predicted proteins | sample 0116_SJ02_MP02_2_FD_133154 | JGI IMG/M metagenome (GOLD analysis project Ga0187770, IMG submission 133154) | Tropical peat soil microbial communities from peatlands in Department of Meta, Colombia - 0116_SJ02_MP02_20_MG | ecosystem: Environmental > Terrestrial > Soil > Wetlands > Peat | place...
GAAAAGATTTAGAGCGGCAACCTTTACCCGTTCAGATTCCGGCGCGCCAAGTTTATGAAGACATGCGATTTTATACAAGCGACAATTTTCGATAGCCTAAAAGACCCGCATTCTAAAGCTTTGAACCTGATTGCCTCTCTCCCTTTGCTTGCCATTATGACATAGTCCCTGGGGGACGGGAGGGGCAGGGCGAGGTAGGTAAAATTGCTTAAGAAATATAATCAAGTTTTTATTACGTTTCTGTTTATCTCAGATCTCTCTTTCGTCACCCTTTCGTGGATCTTAGCTTATTTCCTGAGGTTCCATATAGGATTCGATATAAGGTTCGGGGAAGTGACAAAGTACATCCCTCCCTGGAGTCAGCATCTACCCCTTCTTGTGATCATTCTGCTCGTTTATGGCGTGGTGTTGAATCTTGCTGGGTTTTATCGGGCCAAGAGACTTCCCTCGATACCGAGGGAAATTTTCGATATCATTAGAACGCTCACCGTCTCCATCCTCATTTTTGTTTTCTTGACCTACTTTTTTAAAGAATACCGGTATTCGAGGCTGACGATTTTATACTTCTGGATTCTGAGCATCCTCCTGGTGAGCTTATCCAGGTTTATCTCCCGGAGTTTATTGAGGACTCTTCGAAGAAAGGGCTATAATTTGAGGTATGTCCTCATTATCGGAGAGGGAGAACTTGGGCAGAAACTTCTGCAATCGTTCCATACCCACTCAGAGCTTGGGCTAAAGGTCATCGGTTTTCTAAGTGAATCCAAGGTACAGGTAGGGGAGGTCATCGATGGTCTCCCAGTCATCGGGACGTTTGGAGAAGTTCACGAGGCGTTGAGGCGGGGAGGGATCGATCAGGTCTATATCGCTCTTCCCTTTCATCAGCACGAGAAGATTCGACATATCTTGACCTCCCTCAAGAATGAACTGGTGGATATCAAAGTGGTGAGCGACCTGTATGACTTCGTCAACCTGAAGGGGGGGGTTGATGAGGTGGATGGTCTTCCGATTATCAATATTCAAGATACCCCGCTTCACGGGTGGGGAAAGATCCTAAAAAGAGCGCTGGATATTCTACTGGCTCTGATAGGGATTATCGTCTTAAGTCCTTTTATGCTTATCATTGCAGCACTCATAAAGATCACATCCCATGGTCCTGTCTTTTTTAAACAGGAGAGGATGGGATTTGATGGGGCGATTTTTAACATGCTAAAATTTCGTTCGATGATTGTTGACGCCGAAAAGGAAACAGGTTCGGTCTGGGCTAAACCTGATGATCCACGGAGAACCCGCATCGGCAGGATTTTGCGAAAGACGAGCCTCGATGAATTGCCCCAGCTCTTGAATGTGTTGAAAGGGGAGATGAGTTTGGTAGGTCCGAGGCCAGAAATGGCAGACCTGATAGACCAGTTCAAAGATAAGATTCCCAAGTATATGTTGCGCTATAAGATTAAGGCGGGGATGACGGGGTGGGCTCAAGTCAACGGGTGGAGGGGGAATACCTCTCTTGAAAGAAGGATCGAACACGATCTCTACTATATCGAGAACTGGTCTATCTCTTTCGATGTTCGAATTCTTTTTCTAACGATTTTTAAAGGATGGGTCAGCAAGCATGCTTACTGAGTCATTAAATTCGAAGCAAGAAATTCCTGCTTACGAGAGAACTTGTTCGAACTCCTCGGCTCCGCCAGATCAGTGGGGTTCGGGGCAGGCCAGCGTCGGGAGGATTTTCGACACTTTTATTAAGGGTCTATTTCTCCTTCTCTTGGTCTTCGTCCCCCTTTATTTTAGCTTCGAACTGACCACATACACGCTTCCCAAGGTCGTGATCGCCCAAGTCACGGTTTCCTTTCTCCTGGCCTTTTGGTTCCTGAAGATGATCGCGGAGGGACGTCTTTCCTTCCAGAGATCGATGCTTTTCTTCCCGATCCTCATCTACTTCGGTATCTCCATTCTCTCATTGACCTTTGCTCTCAGCGCGCCCGGGGGGGCCAAGCTATTATGGCAGGTCTTTGCCTATGTGATCGTCTATTTCTTCGTCATCCAATGTGTTCGTGAAGAAGAGATCGAGACCTGGGCCTTGGTCATGAGTCTCGTTGGGATCGTCTTCAGCGGATATGGGATCTTGCAGTATTTTGGGATAGACCCCCTGTTGACGGGGTTTTCCCATGCTTCTTACATTCCTTTTTCGACGCTCGGTCATCGGAATCAGGCCTCTCAATATTTGATTTTACTGATTCCCCTCTCGGGCACCTTCTTCTTCCTCTCCTCTTCGTGGATGAAAAGGATCCTCTTCGGGATCAGCACCGTCCTGATGGTTTACCATCTCTTCCTCACGATGAGCAGGGGGGGGATTTTGGGGTTCATCCTCTCCTTTTCATTTCTCGTTACGGTCATGATTTATCGAGGGCTGGAGAGATTTCCATTCTTCTATCGAAAAAGAAAATTATTTCTGATCCTTCTCTTTCTCATCTCCCCGGCTCTGATGCTCCTCTTTTTTATCTTTCCGACTGACCATACCCTCCGAGTGAAACATATCAACCCCATCGGCTATTACATCCATTCTATCGATGGATCGAAAATTCCGGCGGACCAATCCATTCGCATTGAATTCGATTTCAGAATTCTCAGAGGAAGCCCCGAAAAACCAGGATATATCGACCTTTATGGGGAACGGACGAGCCTGCCGCCGATTCGTTTGAGCCAGGATAGACCGGGGTGGAATCATATCAAGCGGGAGGATATTCATTTCTCGGCCACTCCCTATGATGAAGATCTTAAGTTGAGATGGGTACCCGGAAGCGAAGAATCCACTCTTCAGTTGAGAAACGTACATGTCCAAACGAAGGACGGTCTCAATCTCATCAAAGACTCCTTTCTGAATCGACTTTTCGCAAAATTAGGGGTCACCGATATTGATAAGACAGCCTCGGGCCAGGCAAGGCTATACATGTACCGGAACACCCTCCAGATGATCAAGGATAACCTCTTCCTCGGTGTTGGGTTTGGAAATTTTAAGTACATCTATCCTCACTATCGAGATCGGGGGGAATGGGCATTGTCGGGGTTGAATACCCGGGTGGAAGAGGCCCACAGCGAGTACCTTCAGATCTTATCAGAAGTTGGGGTCATCGGGTTTCTCGCCTTTGTCTGGATTCTTTTCTGGATAGGAAGAATGTCTTTATGGATGATCCAGAAAGGGGATTTCAAACGGTCCTTCTTCATCTCCCTCGCCGCGACGATGGGAATATTGGCTACCCTTATCCAGTCCTTTTTCGATTTTAATCTTCAAAACCCAGCCTCGGGGGTCACCTTCTGGATCGCTGTCGGTTTTTTGGAAGTGGCTTACCATTCGGCGCAGGGTGAGAAAAAACAAGGGGTTCATCGTCCGATCATTTTTTCCATTCGATCCAAGGCATTCCGAGGGGCCATCGGAGCCTTTATCTTCGCTTGCTTAGCCATAGCCGTCATCTATTCCGTCAGGCCGGTCATAGGGGATTACTACTTGAAGCAAGGAAGGAACTACATGGACGTGAGGAATTGGGAGAGGGCCTTCTTCAATTTTGATAAAGCAAGGGTGTACGCTCCTTATCATTACGACGTTTATTTCCATTTGGGCCAGACAAGCGGCCAATTGAAAGGTTACGAGAGGGCCGTGCAGGCCTATCAGAGGTGCATCGCCTTGCATCCGTATTTTATCGAGGCGAGAAATAACCTCGGAACGATCTATATTAAATTGGGACGGATCGACGAGGCCATTGAAGAATTCAAGGGGGCAATTGAAATCAATCCTTACTATCCCGGTCTACATAATAACCTGGGCTATCTTTACAGCAAGCGAAACCTTTTTGAGAAAGCCCTCGAAGAATATCAGAGGGTCCTGGAGTTAGATCCAGAGAATGCGGAGGTTGACAAGAATCTCGGCCTTCTCTACTTCTATAAGTTGAAGGATTTTCCGAGGGCTCAGAGGTATTGGGAGAAGTATCTGGTCTTAAACCCTGGCGATCCACAAAATGACCTGATCAGGAATAAGATAGAAGAGATAAAAAAAGGGACCGTCAAATTTTAATCTTTGAAAAAGTTAGGGCGAGGGTTGACCGAAAACCAAGTTCGATGCAGCTGTCGGAACCTGACTGGGAAGAACCCGGACGGCACTGACCGAACCCATTCTTACAAATTGCTCCGGCGTGGCTGTGCTCTCCATATCAAAGAGGGTATAGTAACCCGTCATGGAGGTGAGGGCATTCGGTCCGCCGGAAACTCTCAACACGATGGTCCCTCCGGATAGTATATTTCCGTTGGTGTCTACGGAAGTGGGAATTACTAATACAGCGATATTGTTTTGGATGAGAAGGTTGTAGGTTTCCAGGATATAGTTTTGACTTTGGGGGTCCCAGAGGGCGAGGTAACCCGTGCCGGCGATAGAACTGGTGAGGAGAATGTACAAATAACAACTATGTTTACCGTTATCTTGAATCAAATCCCAGACTCCGGTTACAAAATCTCCCTGTTGGATGGTTATTCTTGTCTTCCACCAGCCCGCAATCGATGACTGTGCTTGAGTATGAGAGACGGATATCAGGAGGCAGAAGAAAAAAATGGAAGAAATCAGAATGACTTTTTTCATAAGGTCTCCTTTTCTAAAGGATTTTGGAAAGCAAGCCTTAGAAGAGCTTAGTCAAGTCTTCCGATTGTGCAATATCTGTACCAGTATCTCTTATCATGGGTTTAGTGGGTGAAATGTATGAAAAAGATTAATAAATTGAAGGGAAATTATCTTCCGCGCAGCAAAGAAGGTGATCAATTTTTATCCAAATTTCTTGATGGCCTTGAGCAAAATTTAGCCTTTTTGAAGAAAAATTCAAATTTGAATGCTACGAAGTGGGGATGGCTTGAGAAATCTTCCCTCTTTGTCATTACTTTTGCATTATGAGGAGATCCTGTGGTAATATATTTACCGATCATTATTTGAAATAATCGATTTAAGGAACAATTCTGCTAAAGCTATGGTGAAAGAGTAACTTGGTGATGATGAAATGAAATCGACAGATACCCCCTTCGCCTCTTTTTTGATTGAGAAGGGAAAGGTTCAGAAGGTGGATTTGGAGAAGATCCTTACGTCCAACCCGTCGGAAGAAGACCTTTCCATCGAAGACCATTTACTCAGTTTGGGACTCCTCACACAGGAGGAGATGCGATCCCATCTTGAGGAGTTCTATGGGGTTCCTTTTGCAAGGAAAGAGGATTATCCACAGGAACTGATCTTAGTCAGCAATCTATCGATTCAATTCATGAAGGAGTCAAAATTTATCCCTGCCCGCTTAGTCGCTAAGGAATTGACGGTCATCATGAGTAACCCCTTAGATTTTTATACGATGGATGCGATTCGATTGGTCACGAACTGTGATCTCCGAGTTCTCGCAGGAAGGGAGTCGGACATCTTGCTGGCGATTGAGCAGTATTATGGACCCGGCGTCACTTCGATGGAAAAGATTATTGAAGATATGGAAAGTATACCGGATTACCAGGCGGAAGATGAAGAGAATGTGGATCATCTCCGAGACATGGCCTCCGAAGGGCCCGTCATTCGATTGGTCAATCTGATCATTACGAGGGCGATTGAGACGAGGGCAAGTGACATCCACTTTGAACCCTTTGAAGACCAGTTCAAAGTCCGGTACCGAATTGATGGCGTGCTCCACGATGTGGAATCCCCTCCGAAGAGGCTTCAGGCAGCCATCGTTTCCCGTGTCAAAATCATGGCGAAACTAAATATCGCAGAGAGACGCCTCCCTCAGGATGGAAAGATCATGCTCCGTGTTAAAGGGAAGGAGATCGATTTCAGGGTCTCTTCGGTCCCTACAATTCACGGTGAGAGCATTGTTTTGCGAATTTTGGACAGGAGCAGTATCGTGCTGGATATTCAGAAACTGGGTTTTCCGGAAGACACCCTGGAAGGGTTCGGAGAACTCGTCGAAAGACCCCATGGGATCATTCTTGTAACCGGACCCACTGGAAGCGGAAAGACCACGACGCTTTATTGTGTCTTGGGGAAGATCAACTCTCCCGAGAAAAAGATCATTACGGTGGAGGACCCTGTGGAATATCAACTGAAAGGGATCAATCAGATTCAGGTGAAACCAGCTATCGGTCTCACCTTTTCCAATGCCTTGCGATCCATTGTACGCCAAGACCCAGACGTGATCCTCATCGGGGAGATTCGGGACGCGGAGACCGCTGAAATTGCCATCCAGTCCGCTTTGACAGGCCACCTCGTCCTCAGCACCCTTCACACGAATGACGCTCCCAGCGCCATTACCCGGCTGATTGACATGGGGATGGAAGATTTTCTTCTCTCTTCCACCATTATTGGAATATTGGCGCAGCGCTTGGTGAGGGTTGCCTGCCCTTACTGCCAGGAGCCTTATTCCCCAGACCCTGCAATACTGAGGGAGATGAAGGTGGATGCTGGAAGCCTTGCAGACTTGAATGTCATTGGAGTAAAAGGATGTGAGAAATGTTCTAACACGGGATATTGGGGCCGTGCGGGCATATTCGAATTCCTTCCCGTCTCCGATGATATTCAGCGGCTCATTTTGGAAAAGAAGGATTCCAACATTATCAAAGAGGCGGCCCGAAAGAATGGCATGAGAACCTTGAGAGAAGACGGGTGGCTCAAGGTCAAAAAGGGGATAACCACCATCTCTGAAGTCATCAGGGTCACCCAAGTGGAGGAGGTCATTTAAACTCCAATGCCCGGATACGTCTACAAAGCCACGACGCTCAGCGGAGAAACCGTGGAAGGTTCCATGGATGGGAAGGATGAAGCAGCGGTTGTCCAGAGCCTTCATCAACTGGGTTATATCCCCATCCTGATCACCACGACCCAACAAGAAAAAGCAGCCGGTTTCTCCATTTCCTCTATTTTGCCCGAGCGCGTGGGGGTGAAAAATCTGCTCATCTTCACCCAAGAGCTCTCCACTCTCGTCTCAGCGGGTTTGCCCATCGACCGGAGTCTCGGAATCCTGGGAACCTTAACAGAAAACAGGAGATTGAGGGAGGCGGTGAAGGACATTTTGAAGAAGATTGAGGGAGGGAGCTCTTTCGCTGAGGCGTTGGGACAATACCCGCGCATCTTCCCGAAACTCTATATTAACATGGTCAAGGCCGGAGAATCGGGAGGTTTTTTAGAAGTCATCTTGTCCCGATTAGCACAATATCTTCAAAGCACGAAGGAGGTTAAGGACTACCTTATCTCCGTGATGATCTATCCCGTGATTTTGACAATGGCGAGCGGACTCTCCATCGTCATTTTGGTCAGCTTTGTCATTCCAAGATTTGCGAAGATCATTACTGATATGGGGCAGACGATTCCCCTGCCGACACAGATCATGCTCTCTGTGAGTCAAACCGTCAGAAGTTACTGGTGGGTTGGCATCGGTATGGCGGTTTTGGTTTACTTTGGATTTAAGTCGTACACAAAGGATGAGGAGCGGAAATTTAGATGGGATCGGTTCAAATTGAGGTGGATCGCCGTAGGAGATCTTATCAAAAAGGTGGAGGTTGCCAGGTTTGCAAGGACCCTTGGAACCTTACTGCAGAGCGGAGTTTTGATTTTGCCGGCCCTCAATCTGGTGAAAGAGATTTCTCAAAACCAGGCGATTTCGAGAGCCATTGAACATATTCATGACCGTTTGAGGGAGGGCAAAGGGGTCTCCAAAACATTGGAGGAGACAGATGTCTTTCCGCCCTTGGCTGTGCACATGATTGGTGTGGGGGAGGAAACAGGGAGACTCGATGAGATGCTGATCAAAGTAGCCGAGAGCTATGAGGAGAATGTCCAGACGGCGTTGAAACGCTTTGTTTCCTTGCTGGAGCCGATGATCATCTTGATCATGGGCAGTATTGTGGGGTTCATTGTCATCTCGATGCTGTTAGCGATCTTCAGCATTAACGAGATTCCATTTTGATCCCTCCCTTCCCCTCTATGACGAACGGGGGAAAGAGAGGCTGGAGTTCAGAAGGAGGCAAGATGAGAGGAAAAGAGCGGCGAAAAGAACGGCGAAAAGAACAAGGGTTTACACTGATTGAACTTCTGGTCGTCATCATCATCATTGGATTGCTGGGGGCATTGGTTGCACCAAAATTCTTCGGGAAGGTCAGCGGCGCAAGGCAGAAGGCGGCAAAGGCACAGATTGAACTCTTCGGTACTGCCCTGGATGCCTTTCGACTCGATGTGGGCCGCTATCCTACGAGCGAGGAGGGGTTGAAGGCCCTTCGGGAACAACCCTCCGGAGTCGTGGGATGGCAGGGTCCCTATCTTCCCAAGGAAATCCCAAACGACCCTTGGGGAAGATCTTATGTCTATAAATGCCCGGGCGATCACGGCGAATACGATCTCATTTCCTATGGACTCGACGGCGTGGAGGGAGGTGAAGGAGAGAACCAGGATATCGTCAGCTGGAAGGATATTGGGAAGTGAAAGAAAAGGGTTTTTCATTAGTTGAGCTGATCGTTGTTCTGTTGATCGTCAGCCTTTCTATCTCCCTGGTAATTCCGTCTTTATCTCGTTTCTCGAGGACCATCGAGCTCAAAGCGGCCACGAAAAAAATTTCGGGGATCCTTCGATATTATCGGAGTGAGGCTATTAATAAAGGAAATGTTTATCAGGTTTTCTTCGATTCCGATATGAGGGAGGTGAAGGTTCAATCGATGGAGTCAACGGAAGAAAAGGGAGAAGGGGAGAAAAAGGACGATCAGTCCCCCAAGAAGATTTACTCCGTTCCTGACGGGGTTCATATCAAAGAGATCAAGGTGGAGTCTCTTCAATATTCTTCCGATCTCCCCACCATTGAGTTCTATCCCAACGGAGGATCTAACGGAGGGACCATTCTTTTATATAATGAGGGCGGGAAAGAATATCGGATTAAAATCCATTTCCTCACCGGGATGGTGGAGGTTGAGAGTGTCTGAATCTGAAACGTTAAAGCCCCAAGGTCAGATGGGATCGAAGGCCCAGATGACAAATCTTAAGAAAGGGTTCACCTTGATTGAGGTGCTGGTTGCCCTTGCCATCTTAGGAGTGGGGCTGTCAGTGATCATTGAACTCTTTTCCGGAGGACTCCGTCTGGGGAAGGCTTCCGAAGAATATACGAAGGCAGCGAATCATGGCCGTATGAAGTTGGAGGAGATATCCACGCAGAAAGATATCGCAGAGGGGAGGGAGGAAGGAGACTATGATGATGGGTTTCTCTGGCAGGTGGATGTGAAAAAAATAGTGACTCTGCCAATGGAAAAAGACCCCGACTTCAAACCCCCGGTCGATCTTTTTCAGGTCAAGATCAATATCCTCTGGAAGTCGGGTTCGAAGGAGAGGTCGATCAGCCTCGAATCCTATAAAATGCATAAATCGGGAGCAGATGAGAAGAAGAGTTGAAGTTTAGTTATTAAAGCAGATGAAGAAAGGTTTGTCTATCCCTAAGAGAGGAGACATGGATCAAGAAAACAGATCAAGAGAAAGATCTCAGAAGGACGTATTCCTCTGGGACATCAATGTTTCAAGGACGACGGGGTTTACCCCGTTGTTGAGATCTTGTTGGAGTGGGAGGAAAAGGGGAGTCGTAAGATGTAAAGGGGGTTTCTTCGGACCGCATACGAATCTCTTAGCAACGGCGGGGTTTACTTTACTCGAGGTAATTGTCACCCTGACGATTGTTGGATTTATTCTTCTTATTATTTTTGGGGCCTTCCGTCTCGGCCTCTCTACGTGGGAGCGGGGAGAATCGACAAGAAGGGAGTACCAGAAGATGCGGGCGGTGACCCAGATGATCTCCCGCCAGATCAAATCGATCGTTCCCTATAAAGTGAAGGCCACCCAAGCAGAAGCTGACTATCTCGCCTTCGAAGGAAAAGCCACCTCCTTGAAATTTGTCTCCGCCTTCCCTATCAAGGGGAAAAAACCAGAGGGACTGGTTTATGGGATCTATGAATTCAGGGGGGAGGGAACAGAAGGGGGACGCCTGATCCTTTATGAGGAGAAGGTTCTCAACAAAGACCTTTTTGGAGAATCGCCGAAGGAGGAATCAGGGGCCACCCTCCTGGAAGGGATTTCTAACGTACGTTTTGAATATTACAGGGAGGGTGATCCGGATAAGAACCGGGAAGAGGGATGGGTGGATGAATGGAACGCAAAGGACGAGAAGGAGCTTCCCAAGGGATTGAGAATGACCATTACCTCCGAGAATGGAGAAGGCGAAAAGAAAGAGGTTTCCTTCTCCCTCTTGGCCTCTATTCAGGCCAATCGATTTGAGGATATAAAAGCTTCTCCCCTCGTGACTGGATTGGGTAGAAGGACGATACGGAACGTGCTTCAAGGAGGAGGAGGAAGTAATTAAATTGAAAATCCGAAATCCGAAATCCGAAATCCGAAATTCAAAGGGAGTTGCGCTGATCATGGTGCTGTGGGTCATCGCCATCCTTTCAGTGGTGGCCCTGGAATTCTGTTTTGCCATGAGGACCGAGGTCAATATGACTAAGAATTTTAAAGAGGAACTTCAATTCTACGCCATGGCCCAGGGAGAGGCACAGCGTGCCGTCACAGAATTGATCTATCGGCATGATCCGAGCGTTCAATCGATGAGAAAGACATATAAACCCGAAGAGATCCCCCCTGAAAAAAGGGAGTGGATCACAGATGGGAGACCGTACACCCTTTCGTTTGACCAGGGGAAGGGCGAGATACGGATCATGGGGGAAGCGGGGAAAGTCAATATCAACCTGGTCTCCGATAAGTTGCTCCGTAAGATTATAGGCCAGTTCGGTTTGGAGGGAGAGGCAAGGGATGTCGTGGTTGATTCCATTCAAGACTGGAGGGAGCCCGGTGAGCTTCACCGAATCAACGGCGCCAAGAGCGAGTACTACCAATCCCTCAAAGAGCCCTACAATTGCAAGAATGGAAACTTAGACTCGATTGAAGAACTTCTTCTCGTACGAGGAGTCACCCGGGAATTGTTCTATGGCAAAGAGGTGCAAAAAGGAGAGGGAGGAGAAAAGGTAGAAAAGGTTGGATTGAAGGACATCTTTTCCATTTACTCTGCCGGGGAACAGGTTGACATTAACAGTGCCGCTTCACCTGTATTGCGGTTTGCTTTAGGGATTCCAACCGAGGTGGCTCAAAATATTGTGAAGGGTCGACAAGATAAGAATTTTGAAAACGTACAGGATCTTCTCCAGAGAGTACCCGACCTTTCTCCATTTATGGGAGATATTGGAGGGTCCATCCTATTTCAATCGATGCTGCCCTATTATACCATCGAAGCAAGGGCGAAAAATAGTGAAGGGAGGACGATTCAAGGGCTAAAGGTGATCGTCAAAATAGACCCGGCAGAAAAGATGGGTTATAAGGTCATTCAATGGGTAGATGCCCTCTTTTGAATTGCGGCCTGAAATAAAAAAGTTTTTTTGACGTCTAACAAATAACAACGGCTGGGTTCGCCCTCTGAGAGGGGAAAATTTGGAATAAGAGTTGCCCTTCGCAAGGATCCCTTATGATGATTTTTGATTCAAGCTTCGGCATTGATTTCAGACAGAACCAACTCACCCTTACTTTGTTAAGGAGATCTCTTGGAAAGATCAGGCTGGTGGATTACGCGGTCTCTTCCACCTTGCCCGAGGGTCAGAAGGATGAATGGGAGGCTCAAGCCATTAATCTGATCAATACTTTTGTCTCCAAGCATCAGATCAATAAGGAACGGGTTTCCATTTCCATACCAAGAGAAAAGGTGCTCGTTCGTTTTATTCAACTTCCCATCGCTGCCAAAGAGAACCTGAGGAGGGTGCTGGAATACGAGACATCCAAGTACACTCCCTTTGAAAAAGGGGAGGCATACTTCGATTATCACCTCCTCAAAGAGGAGAAGGAATGGATTCATCTTTTCGTGGTTTTTGTGAAAAAGGTCGAGGTCGACTATTACTTATCCCTCTTAAAGAAGATTGGAATTCGACCCATTTCCATTCAAATTCCATCCACCGCAGCCCTCAATCTTTTCTTTTTTAACAAGAAGACCCAAGATGGAGAAATCTCGGTTTTACTCGACGTGGCAGGCCCTTTTTTTGAGATGAATCTCATTCAGGGAGCGGATTGGAGAGAGAGTTTCCACCTCCCCTTGCCTCCTGAAGAGAGAGAGTCAAAAATAATCAATACCTTTAAGAGATCGGGGTTGAAAGGAGATTCCCTTTCGAAAGCGACTTTCTTCGTTTATGGATTGGATGCTGCAGAGAAGATGCTTCCTTCCCTTAGAGAATCCCCTCAGATCAAAGGGGTTTCTCCTCCTCCATTGAGTCGTATTGA
>Ga0187770_10001531_pt1 | contig 12343 bp, 11 predicted proteins | sample 0116_SJ02_MP02_2_FD_133154 | JGI IMG/M metagenome (GOLD analysis project Ga0187770, IMG submission 133154) | Tropical peat soil microbial communities from peatlands in Department of Meta, Colombia - 0116_SJ02_MP02_20_MG | ecosystem: Environmental > Terrestrial > Soil > Wetlands > Peat | place...
CTCGTCTTTCGTGGAGATCGGGCAGGTACCGATGACCTTCTGGTTCGCCGGGTTGACGACGTCCACCCGCTCGCCCTGGGAATCCACCCACTCTCCGCCGATGAAGTTCTTGACGACGTGGACTCCCTTCCAGGGCTCTTCGAGAATCGACATCGCGGTTTCAACGCTGGGGCGGTTATTTGACCGTGGTGGGGGAGGATACCCCACCGCCTAACGGACGCCCTTCACGGAGGCTATTTGTAACCCCCGCCAATCCAACGGCCGTCCGGGGACCCCCCCGGGGTTCTCGTCAGGATAGGTGGGATAGTGGACCCTCGATTCGAGGCCGCGTACGCCGAATACGAGAAGCGGACCCCCAAGTCGCGCAAGTTGTGGGAGGAGGCTCGCAAATGGAGCCCCCTCGGGGTTCACTCGAACTACCGGTTCCTCGACCCGTACCCGTTCTACGTGAGCCACGCGAAGGGCGTCCACCTCTGGGACGCCGACGGGAACGACTACCTCGACTTCAACATGGGATTCGGCTCGCTCCAGAGCGGACACGCCCACCCGAAGCTCGTCGAGGCCCTCACCCACCAGCTCGAAAACGGCAGCATCTACGGCTACGAGTGGGACCGGACCCCCGAAGTCGCGGAGCGGGTCTGCCGGCGCTACGGGATGGCGCAGGTCCGGTTCAGCACGACCGGCCTCGAGGCGACGCACCACGCGACTCGGTTCGCCCGGGCGTACACGAAGAAGCGCTACATCCTCAAGTTCGAGGGGTCATACCACGGGTCCCACGACACGCTGCTCGTCGGGGTGAAGCCGCGTCTTCAGGTGGCGGGCCCGAGAGAGCACCCGAAGTCCGCCCCCGCCTCTCCGGGGATCCTCCCCGAGGTCTCGGAGCGGACGCTGATCGCCCCGTTCAACGACGTCGAGGCGACCCGGAAGATCGCGCTCGAGCACAAGGACGATCTCGCCGCCATCATCGCCGAGCCGATCCCGATGAACATGGGGTTCATCCTCCCCGAGAAGGAGTTCTTCCCGGGCCTCCGGGAGCTCTGCAACGAGCTCGGGGCGCTCCTCATCTACGACGAGATCAAGACGGGCGCGAAGTACCCCCACGGAGCGGCCGAACGGGTCGGGGCGAAGCCCGACATGATCACCCTCGGGAAGTCGATCGCCTGCGGCATCCCGCTCTCCGCCATCGCCGCCGGTCCGGGCATCCTGAACGAGGTCGGTCCCCGGAAGGTGGCGCACGCCGGGACGTATAACTCGAACCCGCTCGCCATGGCGGCGTGCATCGCCTGTCTCGATCACATTCTGACCGACGGGGCGCTCGAGCACTCGACGCGCCTCAACATGCGGCTCGCGAAGGGGTACGGGGAGGTGTTCCGGGACGCCGGGGTCACCGCGTTCGTCTCGGCGGACGGTGTTTCGGGGACGGTCTTCTTCTCCGACCACCCCGTCCGCAACTGGCGGGATTTCCTGACTGTCGACGGCGACCGCTCGATGCTGTACTACTACCTCTCGCTAAACCGCAACCTGATCGCGAGCGGGACCGGGCCGGACGAGCAGTGGACGATCTCGGTCCAGCACACCGAGAAGGACGTCGACCGTCACCTCGAGATCCTGGGCGAGGTCGCGAGGCAGCTCGCGGGCACTCCGCAAGTCGGCGAGATCGAAGAGTCCGTGTAGCCTCTCCGAGTGCGTATCGTGGAGAGCCCCGGAAGCGACGGCGCCCCTCCGTGAGCCCAGGTCATCTCGTGGTTCTCCGCCGCTGTACGTTCGTATCTATATAGCCTATGATGGTGTATGTTTGTCGATGTAAGTCTTAAAATCCAGAGGCGGTGCTGAAAGTACCACCGGGGCGTGCTATGCGCGATGCATGGGACGACTCGTTTGACCCCCTGAGTCCCTACGCGAGCGAAGCCCAGCGGTGGCAGAGGCTCGAGCACGAGCCGCCGTTGATTAGTGGGAAGGTCATGCTGGTGGTGATCGCCTGCTTGGTGCTCGTGGGATTCGTGGCGGCGGACGCGGCCGCCCTCGTCCGAGCCCCCGCGGCCACGGTGAACGTCACGGCGGTGGAATGGTTCATTCCGGGGGCGCTCCTCACTACGACGGCCGGGTTCTCGATGCACAGCTCCCAGCAGGTGACCCTGACGCTGACCTGCAGCAGCGTTTGTTTTCGGTTCAGCGGAGCGACCGTGTACGCCCCATTCACCCTCGTCGCCTACTCGGTGGTGTATCACCCGGTTCAGTACGCTAACGTGACCGTAGAGTCGCCTTCGTCCGCCTACGTCGGTCCGATTGCGATTGAACTGAACGTGGGCTGAACCCGTTCGGGGAACGACCCGTCACCCCTTGTGGTTTCGAGTTCGCTTCCGGCTTTTCCGATAATCGGCCTCGAGTGCCCGGCCGAACCGCCTCCACATGCCGCGAAGATTTCGCTCGAGCCTCGCTTTCGGTGGGTTCCTTCCGGCCAACGCGGTCGCCCGGCGTACTCCTCGGAACCATAGCTCGGTGAGCCCGCCCGGTCGTTCGGAGAGCTCATAGTCGATGCTCCAGGTCCGATGGCTCCCCGTCGCCTCCGCATGCCATCGCTTCGGCGGAAGAAGCGTAACTTCCTGGTGACTCCACATCCAGCCCGTCGGCTGGTCGTAGAGGTCCTCGTACACGATCTTTCGCGGGGAACGTTGGAGGATTCGTCGAAGGTACTCCTCCCCTTCCAGCCGAGCGTCCTCCGGCGTGTAGTCGGTGCACCACGCGTACACGAACGGAAGCGGTGCGCGGAAGACGGAACGGAACTCGTAGACCCGGGGACGCGAGAGTGGCTGCATGGGGAGAACCCGCCCATCGGCAGCGGTTTCGCGCATAAATGTCTCCGGGAGCCGTCGAACCCGGCCACCGAGAACCGCGCTTGCGGAGATGCGCCGAATACGGTGACCCCGAGTCCCTCAGAAGGTCGCCGTAAAACGCTTGATAAGTGAACGGAGCCTCCTTCCTTCTCTTAAGGGCGAAACGAGCGAGGAGAATGGACACCACCGCCTCGACCGGTACGGTCGCCCAAGACCCGCCAATCGAGACATCCATCCTCCGGGATGGGCCGGAGGCAGACCAGCTCCGTGACCGAATGGAAAGGCCCGCCCGGGCGGGGCGAGTGATTCTCGGCCTGCTGGGAGTTGTCACCGCGTCCGCGGGCACAGCGATGTGGGTCACCACGAAATCGGGAGTGGGGATTGCGCTGGCCGGCTTCGGCGGGGTCCTGCTGGTGTTGGGTGTGGTGCAACACCTTCTCTACCGGCGGGACCAGGCGCACTGGCCCGACCAAGCCCACCTCTGGAGTGACGGGCTGGAACTTGTTCTCAGGAACGGCGAGGTTCGCGGGGCTTCGTGGTCGGACCCGGACTTTTCCATTGAGCTGATCGCCCGACGAGCTCCTTCTCCCGCTGAGCGGGAGTACGTGATGATCTGGCTAATGGACCCAAAGATCCCCCCCGTGGAGCTGTCGGCCAAAGGGTTCGAACGCGTACGCCAAAGCGCCGCGACCTACGGCCTGGACCTATCTCAGAACCGCAGGGGTTCGCGGGCGGACTCGACCCAGATGATCCACATTCATCCGACTACTGCCGCAACGGCGGCCGCGCGGGCAGAAGCCACCCGGACGCCCAGTGGACCGGGGTGAGAAGCCGTTCGGTCTCTCGCGTTCCAAGATTCAAGAAGATGGACCCCCGGAGTTTCCTCCGGGGGTGGAAGGGGTTGAGTCGGCGAACCACAGCGGCACTAAACGGAGTAGTAGCTCACCTCATCCGAGGCCGACGCGATGGCGATGTTGTTTCCCGGCTGCATCACGAAGTTGATGTACCGCTGGACCTCGCCGGTCGGGGCGCTCGTGGTCACGTACTCGAACGGACGGGCGCCACCGTAGGCGGAGGCGATCGTCTTCGTCGTCGTCTGGCCCGCGGGTCCGAAGCCGCCGAGGATGGTACCGATCGCGATCGAGCCCGAGGACCCGAGCGACGGCTGGACCGCCGCGCTCTGGCCGACCGACTCGAGGCCGACACCACACCCGTTGGACGCGATCCCCTGGCAAGTCACGCCGGAGCTGGACAGGCGAGCGAGCCCGTCGGAGGCGTAGCCGATAGCATCAGGGTTGCCGGCAACCGTGCTGATCACGCCGGGGTTGCCATTGCCCGTCAGGGTCGAGGTGTACCCACAGTCAGCGATCAGGTTGTTGCTGCCGCAGCCACCGAAGCCGATGCCCGAGAAGGTAGTCGCGAAGGCAGTCCCGCTGGTCGCATCGAGCAGACGGGCCTCGAAGGTCTGGGTCGTCCCGCTTGCATCGGACCGGGCGACCGTCACGATGGTCGCCGCGTAGTCGCCCGCAGCGCTCCCGGCGGCCGTTCCGCCAGCGCAGACCGTGAATCCGCAGGGCGTGTCATGGGTAGCGGACACCGCACAGAGGTCACCGGAGCCGCAGGGCGTGTAGTCGGTCGTGATGACGCCGCCGACCCCGGCAGACAGTGCCTGGGTCGTCGTTCCGACCGTCGCGCCCAAGACCACGGCGGGAATCTGGTCCCACACGAGTGGGTTCGCGGTCGTGACCGTGGCGGGTGTCGGGATGCCCGTCGGAATCGTCTGACCGTTTTCGGTGGTCGGGACGAGAGTGGGGGTTCCGTGAGATAGGACCGTTGCGTCCGCATAAACCAATGCGAGCGTGTCAAAGTTGATGCTCACGAGCCCGTGGACGTTCGCGACCGGTGTGATCACATCGACCGCGTCATACGCCACGATTTGGATCTGGGTGCTCGCGGGGCAGCCGTCGTTCGACTGCAGGCCGGCGACCGTCTGGGCCGTCGAAGACGCCCCGATGTCGACCTGACCGTTGCAGACCGCGATCATGCCCGCGCCCGTTCCGCCCTGGTTGTTGGCGATGACGACGTCCGAGTTGTTTCCCTCGAAGTAGGAGACCGCTACTTGGTCAAACGGGTAGACAGACGTGCTCCCTCCGATGGTCACGGTGTACTGGGCGCCCGGGCTACCGATGCCCTTCGTGACACCGCCCTGCCACGCGACGAGCCAGAGATACAGTGCCGCCGCAGCCGCCACCGCGATGAGAATCAGGATCAACGTCGCCACGACGGGCGACACCGCCTTTCCCTCACCCCGGAGGCGCCGGCGGAACCGCTGGCGTCGTCCAATTTCTTTCATTCGCTCCTCGCTCATCTCCTTCGTTTTCCCCCTTGGTTGGTTTTGTTGCGTCCGCCCCGTTCGGGGCGGTTTGGCGACCGACCGAAGGTGAACGAGTTTGATATCCGCCCTCGAAAGAAAGTCCGTATCGCGCAGTAACTATCGGGAATTGCCGGCGGCTATTGCGGACCCCGGCAACAACAACAGCCCACGGAAACTATGGAAACCTCGAGTGGGGGGCTTATTCTTTCCGGCTTGGTCCGGCGGTTGATGGGATCCGGGGCGAGTCCGGTATCGGCTGCCCCCGGGGCGAAGGACCGCCCTCCCTCGCTCGTCCCTCGGCTCAAGCCGGGGGAGGCGAAACCCAAGGACCGGGCTACGCTTCTCAAAGAGGCATCGAGGCTCGAGCAGCTGCTGATTCGCCGCACCGTCGTCCCTGAGAAGATCTTGATTCAGGGCGAACTCGGGTACATGCGGCAAAGGATTCTCGCCGACCGCCGCAAGGTGGACGTGACGTACCCGGTGAATCCGCCCTACGCCTTCGTTCGGGTGTATTTCGATTCCAACGAAGGAGAACTTCAGTACAAGGTGATCGAGCCCACGCTGGCGCCCCCGGAGCAGAAGCGACTCGAAGAGATCCGTCAGCGGATGGAGTCGATGATGGGGCACGAGGAGATTCCCATCGGCGAAGGCCAGTCGCTCGAAGAATCTCCGGCGCTCCGGGAGTACCTGAAGAAACGGTTCCTAACGGCCCTCGACCTTTACGACATTCAGATTCCCGAGCGACGTCAGCCGATCGTCTTCTACTATGTGCAACGGGAGTTCTTGGGCCTGGGCCGAGTGGACGCTCTTCTCCGGGATCCGTTCCTGGAGGACATCAGCTGTCTGGGGCCCGGTACGCCGCTCTACGTGTTCCATCGAGTCTGTGGTTCGATGCGAACGAATGTCCTCTACAGCGGCGAGATGGAGCTCAACAAGTACATTTTCCGCCTCGCCCAGATCGCGGGCAAGCACATCTCGATCTATCAGCCGATCCTGGACGCGACGCTCCAAGATGGGAGCCGCATCAACTTGACCTTGGGAACCGAGGTCACTCGCAAGGGGTCCACGTTCAGCATCCGCAAGTTCTCCCAGGACCCCGTATCTCCGATCGACCTTCTACGGTTCGGATCGGTGTCGTCCTTCGAGCTCGCGTACTTCTGGTCGTTGATCGAGAATCACCGGTCGATTCTGATTTCGGGCGGAACAGCGGCGGGCAAGACGACCTTCCTCAACGCGATTTGCATGTTCATCCGACCCGAGGACAAGATCGTCTCGATTGAGGATACCCCCGAAATCCAGATTGATCACCAGAATTGGATTCAATCGGTTGCGCGGACAGGGTATGGTGCCTCCGGCGTCTCGGGCTCGGCGTCCGGCGTGTCCGGCGTCTCCGGGGTGTCAGGTCCGCACGTCAAGCAATCGGGCAGCGTGACCTTGTTTGACCTTCTCGTCACGGCGCTTCGTCAGCGGCCCGAGTACGTGATCGTCGGGGAGGTCCGTGGGACGGAGTCGTTCACTCTGTTTCAGGCGATCTCGGTGGGCCATGCCTCGATGTCCACCATCCATGCGGGATCCATCGGAGAACTGCTTCACCGAGTCGAGAATGAGCCCATGAACATTCCCCGCGTCCTGTTCCAGGCGTTGGACGCGGTCGCCTTTCCGGCCCAGATCGTAGTCAACAACACGCGGGTGCGGAGGGTCACTCACGTCACCGAGATTCTCGAAGTGGATCCCCGGACGAACGAGCTTCTCACGAACGAGGCGTTTCGATGGGAACCCGAATCGGACAAGTTCACGTATCTCGGCCGCAGCTTCGTGCTCGAGCACATCTCGGAGCGCACCGGCAAGAGCTTGGACGTTCTCAACCTCGAGTTGCAGCGAAAGCGCGCGTATCTGGACCTGATGGACCGCCTCAACATGACCTACTTCAAGGATGTGAGCCGGGCGATCGGGGCGTACTACGTTGACCCGGCCGAGGCGATTCGCGACCTTGAGAGCCGGGCGGCGCGGTAGACTGCCATGTACCCGGCCGCGGACGCGACACGCGAGACGACCGGCGCCGAACCGACCGCGCCGGCAGCCCCGAAGACCCTGCCAGCGTCCGAACGAGTGGTTTCTCGCTATCGAGTGTTCTGCTATCATCTTCTCGGGGAGCGTCTGGACCGGGGCGAGCCGGACGAAATCCTCGCGGATCGTCTGAAGCAGGCCGGCATCAACGCTTCGCCCGGGATGCACCGAAGTGTCGAGATTCTCACGACGGTCTTCGCTGTCCTGGGAGCGCTGGCCGCGGGCCTCGTCCTATTCCTCTTCTTTCTGCGGATTCCGGATTGGTACGCGTATCTCGCCCTCGAGGTGGGGGTCGTTTTCGCCGCCGTGCTCGGGGGGTTTCGATTCCTTCTGAGCACGCGGATTGCCAATCGGAAGGACCGTCTCGATCGCGAGTTGCCATTCACCCTCAGCGAACTCTCCGTGCTCGCCAGCACGGGGACATCCCCCATTCGCCTCATGCGCCGGATGGCTCAGCGAGACCACGATCCGGCGATGACGGCGGAATTCAAGAAAATCGTCTACAAGACGGACGTCCAGGGAAAAGACCTGATTACGGCCCTGGCCGAGACGGCCAAGGAGTCGCCCTCTACGTCGCTGCGCGAGGCGCTCTGGGACCTCGCCAACATGATCCATCAGGGCGGGAACCTCGACGAGTATCTCCGGACCAAGTCGGACGACGTGATGAAACTGAAGCGGCTCATCCAGAAGGAGTTCATCGAACGGCTTTCGACGTTCCTGGACATGTACGTGAGCCTCGTCCTCGTAGGCGTACTGATGATCGCCGTAGGCGCGTTCCTGCTGAATGCGCTCGGAAGCACGGCCGCCGGTCTGGACGCCAACGAACTCCTGCTGCTGCTGACGTTCGGTCTGGTCCCCGTTGCGGTGGTGATGACAATCGTGCTGATCTCCATCGCCTACTCGAAAGCGGAGTGAGGGATTTGGCAAAGCCCACGCTGATCTTGGTGGCCGTCCTCGTCTTCGCCGCGGCGCTCCTCGCGCCGCTCGCCCAAGCGGCCACACCGCCCCCGTCGACCGGTGCCCTTTCCATCGTCAACGAGAGTCCGGGGCCGGATGCCGTGGTCTCGAGCAAGTTCGTTACCGTCAGCGCCTCGTTCGTCGACACCGGAGGAACGGTCAACCCGGCGAACGTCCTCGTGTTCGTCGATCACGAGAATGTTACGGGCGTCGAGTCCCTGACCGTCACCTCGCAGAAGCTCACCTACACCCCGTCCTCGATTCTTCCCCTCCGGGAAGGGAACAACTCCGTAACCATCGACGCTTCGGATTCCTCGGGGAACTCGGCGACCCTCTCCTGGAATTTCACGGTCAATACGAACCTCAGTGTCGCGCCGTCCCCGCTCTCGGGAATCAAGCCGACCACGATCCTGCTCTATATCGGGGTCACCGCGGGCCTTGCCGGCGCGGCGGTCGGCGGGTACATCCTGTTCTTGAAACAGACGACCCGGTTCACCTTCCGACGTTACTTTGCGACGCATCCGGTCAAGACCCAGTACCTCGTCGTCTACGTACCGTTGGTCGCGGCGTTCCTCGTCGTGATCGTTGGCCTCGACTACGTGTACAACGCACCCGGACTACCGGCGCAGGCGCCCGACTGGGTGCTGATCCTGGGCATCTTCGTCGCGCTGACCACGTTCGGAGTCGATGCCCGCCACGAAATGAACCGGACCCGGGCGTACGAACGCGCGTTCGCCCAGTTCCTGTTCGAGATGGCCGACGCGATGCGGGGCGGAATCGACCCTGCGAAGGCCGTTGTCGAGCTCTCGAAGACCCACACGAACATCTTGGCGAGGCATCTCCGGATTGCCGCGGATGGGATTCGTCTGGGCCGACCGTTCGACGTGGTCTTGCGCGAGATGGCCGTACCGATGAACAGCCCGCTCATCAGTCGCTACGCCGGACTCATCGCCGACGCGACGGGAGTGGGCGGGGAGACCGCCACGGTCGTCTACCGGGCCGCGAAAGACATGGACGACTTCGTGAAGATCGAGGACGAACGGGAGAAGCAACTGATGCTCCCGGTCGCGGTGGTCTACATCGCCTTCGCGGTCCTCATGGCGGTGCTGTTCGCGCTGATCTATATTTCCCCCTCGTTGGGCACTCTGAACATCAACTTCCTCGGCGCGAACCCGTTGGCGAACTCCGGGCCCTCGGCCCCGACCACCGTACCGCGGCTGGACGATGCCACGCTGAAGGAACGGTTCTTCGACCTCATGATCATCAATGCTCTGGGGACCGGCGCGATCATCGGGGCCTTCACCGAGGGGCGCGCCCGGTACGGCATCCTTCATTCGCTCGGACTCGTGGCAGCGACCACCATTGCGTTTGCAATTGTCTTCCCGAGCTAGGAAATGCCCCGGAAAGGCGCCGCGGGGGGCGCTTACGGTGCGAGATACGAGATGCTGGCCGTCCCGTCGAGCCCCACGCTGTTCGTGACCGTCAAGTTGACCCAATACGTGTCGTTCGCCACGAAGCTCGCCGGAGAGAGTTCGACCTCCTCTCCGACGAGAGGCCCGACGATTTTCGAGTGATTCTTCTGGTCCGTGGCCATCCAGCTCCATTCCACGATCGATTCGTTCCCCCCGGATTGGAACGACATCGATCCGTCGAACAGGACGATCGGACTGGTCCCGGACGGATTGATTTCGCTCGCGACCGCCAACGCGGTGGGCGGGAGGAAGACCCGGGAGAAATCGTTCTGCAGAAGGGTATAGACGTCGAACTTGAGGTATTCGTTGGGCTTGGGAACGCTGTTGTTGAAGAAGAAGGAGAACCCCGAGCTCGACCGCGCAAGGTCCAGGGAGATATAGACCTCCTCGAACGAAGACACATTGAGGTTGCCCCCCTCCCGGAAGTTCCCTTGGGAGCCGTTCGAAAGGTCGGTCCAGTTAAAGAACCGCAACGGCTGGTTGTTGATGGAGATGTCGAGCACGATCGAGGGATTGACGTACTCGCTGGCGAGGGTGAACCCGAAGGCGGTGTAACTCCCATTGGCCACGCTCGTGTTCAGCCCGAGAACATGGAGCGACTCGAGGTTCTGGTCGTGCGTGAACGTCTGCTCGGTCTGCAGCTGCTTCTGGTACGAGGCGACGAACGCTGCCAGCAGCGTCGCGGCCGTCACCACGATGACCACGAGCATGAGTGTCCCCACGATCTCGGAAAGACCGCGTTCGCTTCGCCGGAACCGGCGCATCGGGCGTCCCACCCCTCCGGCGGACTTAGGTCTCCCTTACGGAGACTGTATAGGACCTCGGATTCCCTGTAGATGGCCGTACATTTCCTCTCGTATCGTTAAAGCTCGAGAGGCCATCGCGACGTCGTGAGCCTTCCGGTCGAGGTGCCGGGCCTCGATGCCCTGCTATCGGAGATTGGCGACGGGACGATAGTCATCGTCGAGGGAGGAGCGGACCTCGCGAAGAGCTTCTTCGTGCGTCGTCTCTGCCGAACGGCACTCCACACCGGACGGACGGTGTCGTTCGTTACGTCCCGCGATGCCCGTGAGCTCCAGGAACTGTTCCGGCGCGAGAATGGGGAATCCGACGGGGCCGGGGGCGTTCGGATCGTCGAGCGAGATGCGGTCGACAGCCTCAGCGAGTTCGTGCCGGAGGGCGGCCTCTTGGCCGTAGACTCCTTCTCATTCTTGACGCTGGGACTCGCTCCGACCGACCTCGCCCGGATGCTACGCAACCTGCATCGGGTCTCTCGGGAGAGCGGAGCGACGACGCTCCTCGCGACGGACCAAGGGATGCTCGACCCCCGATCCGAGGCCGTGGTCACGCATCTCGCCGAGGGGCACATTGAGTTCCATGCGCAGGAAGGGACCGAGGGCCTGATTCGATTCTTGCGGATTCCGAAGTGGGCCGACGGGCGGTTCGTCGACCGCAACATCTATTATGACTTCGACGGACGACGAATGGCCATCGACCTGCGGAGTCGGGTCTTGTAAGGAGGTCGAACGACCTGCCGGCCAATACCTACGAACGGTACGGGCTCACTGGAAATCCCTTCCGCGACCTCGCGAGCGAAAGCCTCGAGGACGTGACGCTGTTCCACGTCAATCAGGAAACCGACCAGAACCTCCGTACGATCAAAGACGAGGTCTACGACAGGGAGAACCGGGCCATCGTCGCGGTCATCGGGGAGTTGGGGGCTGGTAAGACCGAGCGGCTCCGCGTGACGGCGGCCGAGGCAAGGGAACAGCACGCCTTCTGCGTCTACTTCGACATCGCCGAGAAGACTCCGGGAGTACTCCGGGGTCTCGCCCAGGAGTTCCGGAAGGCCGCTCAGGAGTTCGGCCTCATCAAGACGTTCGGAGGACCCGGATGGGTTCGGCCGATTCAGGCCCTCGAGAAGCTCAAGGATGAGAGCTACGACCCTTCGGAGGCGGGCCAGACCATTGGCCGCGCCCTGAACGAGTCGGCACCCGCGTTGTTGCTGCTCAACGATGTGCACAACCTCATCGATTCGCGCGAGGTCGACGCGTTCGTCAAGGTGCTCCAGGAAGTCGCGGACTCGATCAAACCCGGGGTGCTCGTGATATTCTCGTGCTACACGAGCTACTTGGCGTGGCTTACGGTGAACCACCCAGCGTTCGCGCAGCGGATCAACCGGAAGTTTCTCCTTCGACGGTTCTCCGATGACGAAGCAGCGCTCCTGCTCGCGAAGAAGCTCCTTGCCAAGAGAGTGGTCGAGGATCTCGACCCCACGTACCCGTTCGATTCCGAGGCGGTAAGTGCCCTCAACTCGGCCGCCAATGGCAACCCTCGACGCCTGCTTGAGCTCGCGGATCTCGCGATCGAGTACGCGCTCGCCCATCGTGCGTACCGCGTCGATGCCGAGATGGTACGGGCCGTCGTCCCAGCGACGCCGGACCGAGCCCCGCCGAGTGGCCCCACCTTAGTCGCACCGCCCCGCGCCCCGGTAGTCCCGTTGAAGCCGGGGACGCCGCCCCCCAAGCCGAACTACCTAGAAACCGGGGCGGCGTAATCGGACGCGACGGAATCGGGTTCTACGCTAGCTCCTTGTCGGTCATCACCGAGATGTCGATGGCCTGCTCGGCGATTTCGGC
>Ga0187770_10001532_pt1 | contig 12342 bp, 7 predicted proteins | sample 0116_SJ02_MP02_2_FD_133154 | JGI IMG/M metagenome (GOLD analysis project Ga0187770, IMG submission 133154) | Tropical peat soil microbial communities from peatlands in Department of Meta, Colombia - 0116_SJ02_MP02_20_MG | ecosystem: Environmental > Terrestrial > Soil > Wetlands > Peat | place...
CCGCGGCTTCCGCCGCCTGGATGGCCAGGTTGTCCATCATCTCGATGGCCGCCGGCAACATGCCGGCGGCGATGATTCCACTCACTGCCGCACCCGCTTCGTTGGTGGAGTTGAAGGCAGCCAGCAGCACCTGGATGACTTCCGGCTTTTTCACAATGCGCAGGATGGCCTTGGTCGCGATGCCGAGCGTACCTTCCGATCCCACGAAAACCCCCGGCAGATCGTAGCCGGGACGGTCCACGGTGCGGTCGCCGAGATGGACGAGCGAGCCATCCGGCAGCACCACTTCCAGGCCGAGAACATGCGTGGTGGTAAACCCATACTTCAGGCAGTGGGCGCCGCCGGAGTTTTCCGCCACGTTGCCGCCGATGGAACAGACCTGCTGCGAGGAAGGATCAGGGGCGTAAAAATATCCGTCGGGTGCGACCAGCAGGGTCACGTTCAAGTTCATCACCCCGGGTTCGACGATGACCCGCTGGTTGGGCAGATCAACTTCCAGAATGCGGTTCATGCGCGCCAGGCTGATGACGATGCCATTGGCTACCGGCAACGCTCCACCGCTCAGCCCCGTGCCCGATCCACGGGCCACGAACGGAATCTTTTCACGATGGCAGACGCGCACGATCGCCTGTACCTGTTCGGTGGAAGTGGGCAGCAGCACGGCCAGCGGCAGCACCCGGAACATGGTGAGGCCGTCACATTCGTAGGTGCTGAGTTCCTCGGCCTCGGTGATCAGGCCAGGTGCGCCCACGATGGCGCGAAATTCCTTGAGGATGCGGGTTTCCATATGCTCTCCTTTTACGGCGAGCAATCGGCGAGGCGTGGCGGGAACAATGGCTCCGGTGCGAAGCTACGCCACAAGAGGCCTGCCGGTTCAGCGGAACCCGACAACTTACACCAAAAATGCCCATCGCGGAAGGACAAGTAGCGGATACCAGATAATAAATGAACCACGGCGATCTGACCATTCAGTGGGATTCCCCCCGACGCTGCTCACACCCACTGCAACGCTGGCGATCTCATTCTGACATCTTGTCCACAAACCGGCCGAGGCAAGAGCAAGTACGAGCCAACTGGGTCGCGATGCCGCCTCCCCAACCAGCGGGGGCAAAGGGTGTCTCTGTTGGTTTGCCCGCAGTCAGGGAATGCGGTTCTTCAGGCTGCCCCTGGGGACGCTCGTTTGTCATCTTGCCGACAAACAAGAATTCCAATTGTCATATCCAAGCACCATGCATCTCCCGATTTATGTAGACTCCGCGCTTCTATTATCCACGCTACTCATTTAGATCCTTATACTTACGTAAATTAGAGGCTGGTAAGAAGATTGCACATTTGTTTCTTCTTGCTTACAGCAGACGTGTCCAGCAAATCAGTATAGGGCCCCAAACTACGCACTGGAGGTTGCTCCGATGAAGAGACGACTGTCCCTGGTGTTGGCCGCAGTACTGGCTTTCGGACTCGTGAGCCTGGCTGTCGCACAGCAACAGGACCAATCTAATAATAAGACCGCGCCGAATCCTCTTGTCCAACTGCTCCAGAATAAAGGCGTGCTGACTGCACAAGAGGCGACGGCAATCAATCAGGCAGCTACGCCCGCCGAGCAGCAAAACCGGCTGACGCAGTTGCTCTATTCCAAAGGCCTCATTACCCAAGACGAATACAAAACTACGGCTGCTGCGGAAGCCAGCAGGGCTTTAGAGTCGGACGGGACTTGGCTCCCAGCCTCCGCGCACGTCTCGGCGGGCGAGCCAGGAGCAGCCATGGCGATGCCGCCACAGGCTCCGGCCGCACCCGCAGTCATTCCCGCGGTAGCGCCCGTGCGCGTTCTGGGCGCTGAACCTCCCAAGGCTGGCGGCATGGTGCCCGACGTCAAGCTGGGCTCCGGCGCCAACCTGAAGCTCTACGGGTTCATCAAGGCCACCGCCGCGTTCGACAGTTCCAACCCCTACGGCGAGTACTTCATGCTGCCCGGCTTTGGCGTTGTCGCCCCTACGTTCCCCACTGACATACCGTGCGGACTGACCTCGCCGTGTCCCGCCGGCCTTCCTGGCACAGGCAACACCGATGCCGGTCCGAACGGCTCCCCGTCGTTCTATATGAGAGGCAACGCCACCCGCATGGGCGCGAACTTCGAGTGGCCGGATATCGCGGGCGGGAACAACACCCTTACGGGCCGGATTGAAGCGGACTTCGAGGGTAATTTCTCACGCGCCCAGAACCGCAACGTTTCCTCCGCCCGCACCAATATGTTGTCCATACGTTTAGCATGGGCACGCATTGACCACAAGTTCTCCGACTCCACCACTGGGTTCTTCTTGGGCGGTATGGACTGGGCCCCGTTTGGCTCGTCCACCCAGGGGAACATACTGGAAACCGGCGGTAATATGGCGTACTTCGGAAACGTTGAGACCCGTGAAGCGCAGTTCCGCTTTGGCCTGTGGCACGACTTCGGCGGATCTCAGAACTTCAAGATCGGCATCGAGCCGGCATTGGCGATGCCCGATTTCGGCTACAACTCAACTGACGTAGGTACACAATTAGCCCTCAGTGAGCGCGACGGCTTGAATTCCACGCGGCCGGAGGTGACGGGCCGGATGGTCTTCCAATGGCAGCTCGACAAGGCCAGAGGCGTAGCGCCCGCGCAGATCATCTTCAGCGGCGAAAACGCCAAGCGCGTGCAGATCGTCAACCGGGCTGCGATCAATGCCGCGGCCTGCGCAGCGTCTGACTACACCAATGCCAGTCCGGTGACGTTCACTGCAAATGCTGGCTGCGTGACGGGTGCGGTCGCTTCGCTGTTGGCCGCTTTTCCCCACGGCGCGGAGCCCAGCAGCCAGCGTTGGGGCGCGACTGGTGAAATCCAGCTTCCCACACGTTACGCAACTTTGGTGGCCAAGTACTACACGGGCGCTGACCTGAAATGGTACTTCGGTGGCCAGGTCGTAAATGACTTCAACGACAACCGCATTGGGCTGTATAACGCCCCGTGGAGCGGGGTTGGGACACCGCCCGCCGGTGTGGTGATATGCAATATGATCCCCGCCAATTGTCCGAACGCGTTTGATATCGACGCCTCGGCGCCCAACCCGGCCTTCGGTTATAACGTGGCTACCGGCAAGTGGCAGATCGTTCCGCAGCGTCCGGTGCGGTCAGTGGGTGGGCTGGCGCAACTCTCCTTCCCGCTGTCGCGCATCTTCGACGCCAATCCGGCCGGACGCAACGCCGGCTGGACCCTTGCTTTCACCTACGGCACCGACCAGGCCAAGGCACGTGACGTTCGTGCCAGCACCGCCATCGGCGCCATCAACGGCTCGGGAGACACCGGCGGGTTGCTCGCCAACGGCTGGGTCGCGAACTCGAGCGGCACCCGTGACCGCTCCGATGCGGGAATTGTCACGCTGGTGTGGAAGCTCAACCAGTATGCCAGCTTCAACGCTGAAGAGTCGGTCTACCTGACGCGCTCCACCTGTATCGGAGGTAACGGCACCACGACCGGCGCGATCACAACGAGCTTTAGCGGACACTCCTGCGCCGCCACCCTGTTCGAGAGCCTTCCCGCGCGGTACTGGCACGACTTTCGTAGTGAGTTCGGTCCCGTCTTTACTTTCTAAACGGGTCCGAACCTAACCAACCCTTCAGCGGAGTCTCCCTTCGGGGCGGCTCCGCTGAGTTTTTTGTTGGGGCTGTCTGCAGGCTTTACCTAGAGGCGCCGTTTGCCGACTGATCCGCATGGCGCTGATCAGCCGGATCCAGCTCATCGTGAAGTAAGACTCCATTCATCGAAACCGTGTTGGAGGTATTGCTGAATTCCATCGCGCCGGAGCCGCCTTTGATGTGGCCCTGGAATCCGCCGGCGACGGTGATTTTATCCACCTCGTAGGTGCCGCGAAAGGTGCCGCCGCCTTCGGAGATGCAGAACTCGCCGATGACGTTCATGCGGAAGCTGCTGCCCCCGGCGTCCTTGCTGAAAGTCAGGGTGCCCGACTGCATGCCGCAACTGCCCGGCTTGCCTCCCCAGTTGTGCGGAGGCCGGCCGCAAAAGACGATCTGGCCGAGGCCGATGATGTCGCCCCGAAGCGTGCCTTCGAAGCTGGTGCCGTGGCAGGGGCCACTTGCGGTGATCACGCCCACGGCGCGGAACGGCGCCACGTCTTTGAGAGGGTCGGGAGCGATCACGGGCTCGGGATCGGATGGTTCTTTTTCATAGACCAGCACCGATCCGTCGGAGAGCTTGGCGGTAAGGGTTTGGCGATCCTCGGAAAGCAGCCAGCTATCGGTTTCCGAGTACGCCTGGTAGCCAAAAACATCCATGATGTGGCGGGTGACGATGACGAGGTCGTCCTTCTGCCACTGAACCTTGTAGAACGCGCGCTCGATGCGGGTGGCATAGCGGTCGCGCTCCACGCCGTCGGCCAGAAAAGATTCCGACCCGGTGGCGGCGTCGCTGGAGTAGTACGTGAACTTGACCTCGTCGCCGCGCTGCGTGATGTCCAGGGCGGTTGCGGCCTTGCGCAGAGACGGACCGCTGCTGCGGTCGCGGTTGAGTTTCCATTTGCCGGTAAAGTCAGGCAGGTTCTTGACTACGGCCCAGCTGGCGCACGTCGCCAACAGTGCGAGTACAAGGACGCGCGTTGCCGCACGTCCGGCAGGAAACGATGACAACGGGCTCAAGATCCCTCGCTACGCTCGGGATTTCGGCTGCGGTCTCCCGCTCACCTCGCGGTGCTCGGCTTCGCTCACGCCCGCAAGGCGCCTCAACCTCCCAGAGGCCACACATTGTAGCTCTTTAGCTAGGGCTTGTCCGCAGCGGTGTTTTCCAATTGAGGTATCATGATCGATTGGTAGCAACTGGGGCAGATGCCGTGGCTGAAGAGGGCCTCGCTGTGGTCGCTGAGGTAGGTTTCCAGTTGTTCCCAGTAGTTCTGATCGTTGCGGATGCGTTTGCAGTAGGAGCAGATGGGTAGCAATCCCTGCAACTGACGTACGCTGGCCAGCGCCTGTTGCAACTGGGCAACGTGCCCCTCCAGGGCGCTCTGCAACTCGACCACGCGGCGTCCTACGCGCACCCGCGCGCGCAATTCCTCGGGATTGCAGGGTTTGACGAGATAATCGTCGGCGCCGGCCTCGAAGCCCGCGAGGATGTCCTTGATGTGATCGCGTGAGGTGAGCAGAATCATGTAGGTGGAGGCCATCTCGGGCTGGTGCCGCACGCGGCGGCACACCTCGATGCCGTCCATGCGCGGCATGAGCCAGTCCAGCACGGCCAGTTGCGGCGCACCGTCGGCCAGCAAGGCCTCCCAGGCCTCCACCCCGTCCCGTGCCAGCAACACCTCGTATTCAGCTTCGAGCAACCGCTGTAACAGCAGCGCGAACACGGGATCATCTTCGGCAAGCAGGATCTTCACTGGGCACCTCGCAGAATTTGTGAAGCTGGGAATCCAGACGGGCCATGGCGGCATCCAGTTCCGGCAGGACTGCGGCCGCCGCCGGGAAGTCGCGCGCCCGCGCTCTCTCCTCCAGCTTCTCGGCCGCGCTCAGCGCTTCCGGCGCAGCCAGGCAACGGATTTGTCCTTTCAAGCTGTGAGCGGCGCGCTCCAAGCCATCCCCGTCGCGCTCCGCCAAACCCTGTTCGATCCTTTCCAGCAGCCGGGGCGACTCCTCCAAAAAGATCCTTACGATCTCCCGCAGCAGGGGCTCGTCCTCGGCCGTACGCGCGCGAGCCTGCTGGTAATCCCAGGCGGGAGGGTCAGGCACAACAACGCCGTGCTGTGCCACCAGCTTCTGCAGTTCGGCCTGGATCGCGTCGATACTGACCGGCTTGGCGATATAGCCGTCCATTCCCGCGGCCAGGCAGCGCTCGCGATCGCCCTTCAAGGCATGGGCGGTCATGGCGACGATCGGCAGATGCCCGCCCAGCACCTGTTCCCGCTGGCGGATGGCGGCAGTGGCAGCAAAGCCGTCCATTTCCGGCATCTGCACATCCATGAATACGAGATCGAAGCGGCCGGTGGTCACCAGAGCCACGGCTTCACCGCCGTGGCGCGCCAGCGTCGCCGAGTGGCCTTGCTTCTCCAGCAAGCGCAGAATGAGTGCCTGGTTCACGGGATTGTCTTCCGCCACCAGGATGCGCAGGCTGGCGCGGGCCTCGCGCAAAGAGTGACGAGTGACCAGCGGCGGTGCCTGGCCCTCGGGCTGTCCCAGCACCGTCAGCAGGGCCTGCATCAGTTCGCTGCTGCGGATGGGTTTGAGCAAGTAGGCGGCGATGCCCAGTTGGCGGCAACGCGCGGCGTCCCCGCGTCGGCCGGCCGAGGTCAGCATCATGATGACCGCTCCCGCCCAGCGGGGATCGTGCTGCACCCGTTCCGCCAGTTCGAATCCGTCCATGTCCGGCATGCAGGCATCGATCAGCGCCACGCGAAAAGCCTTCCCGGTTTGCCGGGCGGATTCCATCTCGCGAATCGCGGCGGGCCCGTTCTCCACCGCTTGCGACTGCATGCCCCAGCCGCGCGTGACCTCGCAGAGGATGGTGCGATTGGTGGCATTGTCGTCGACCACAAGCACCGGGACTCCCGCCAGGATTTCCGGGCGGGCGGGAGGCGCCGCCGCCGGTGCGGCACCGGCCTCGCGCAGGGGGATGGCGAAATGGAATCGGCTCCCCTGCCCGGCCTCGCTCTCGACCCAGATGCGTCCGCCCATCACCCGCACCAGGCGCAGGCAGATAGCCAGACCCAGGCCGGTGCCGCCGAAGCGGCGGGTGCTGCTGCTATCGACCTGCGAGAAGGCTCCGAACAGCAGGTGCTGCTTTTCGACCGGAATCCCAATGCCGGTATCTCGGACGGTGAAGTGCAGTTCCGGCTTGCCATCGAGCGCCGCGGCCCGTACCTCCAGCACCACCTCGCCTTTTTCGGTGAACTTGATGGCGTTACCTATCAGATTGAGCAGGATCTGCCGCAGCCGCCCAGGGTCTCCAATCAGGTGTCGGGGAACACCCTCTCCGATGCGGCTGGCCAGTTCCAGACGTTTTTCGTGCGCCTTCAGGGCCAGGTTTTTCAGGGCCTCGGCGATACAGTCCGGCAGGTCGAAGGCGATCTCCTCCAGTTCCAGCTTGCCCGACTCGACCTTGGAGAAGTCCAACACGTCGTTGATGATCCCCAGCAATCCCTGCCCGGAAGACTTGGCCATCAGCAGGTATTCGCGCTGCTCGGAGGTGAGTTCGGTTTCCAGCGCCAGGTCGGTCATGCCCAGAATGCCGTTGAGCGGGGTGCGGATCTCATGGCTCATGTTGGCGAGAAATTGACCCTTGGCGTGGTTGGCGGCTTCCGCATTCTCCTTGGCCTCGGCCAATTGCAGGTTGGTGGCGCGCAGTTCGGCGGTGCGCTTCGCAACCTCCTCTTCCAGGTGTTCGCGATGGCGTTTCAGCTCGAGATCGCGCAACTGGATTTGCTCCAGCATGTCGTTGAAGCTGGTGATGAGGAGGCCGAACTCGTCGCGCCGCCGACCGCCGGCGCGGATGGCATAATTCTTTTCGAAGGTGACTTGACGCGCGGTGCAGGCAAGCTCCTGCAGCGGTTCGGAGATGAGTTTCTGCAGACTGGAGGCGAGGGCAAACGCCAGCGTCAGGCATCCGAACAACGCCAGCAGGGTGGAAACCAAGGTGCGGTGCACACGGGCGCGCACGCGGCTCAGGTCGGTGACGATATACACCGTGCCGATGGGCTCACCGGCCAACGTGATGGCGCCAAAGTGCGCCAGCGAAGATTTTCCCAGATAGCTTCCGTCGGGGCGAAGCGAAGGACAAGCCTCGCCCGCGTCGGCATCGCGCCGGTAGCGTGCGAACGGCTCCCCGGTCTTGCCGTAAATGCAGGCGGCGATCACGTGGGGATCGCTGCGCAGCGTCCCCAGGGTCTCGGTGGCGGCATGCACGTCTCCGAAGGTGAGGGCGGCGGTGGTGTTGGCGCCGGTGGTGGCCGCTAGGACCGCCAGTTGCTCGCCCATCACCAGCGGGGCATCCACCAGGTCGTGCACGATTACCACGATCGAGCCCGTGAGCAGGGCCACCGCACTGGTGACCAGAATGATCAAGGTGAGCTTGTGCCGGACCGCCAGGTCGCCGATGCGAGACATGCTCCTATCCGCCTCCGGCCGGCGCGCCGCGTACGCTTTGTGCCAGAGCCAGCAACTTGGAGCTGATCTTGAGCCCGGCCTGCTCCGCCGCTTCCAGGTTGATCTCGAAGCGAACCCGGTTGTCCATCAGAAGAAATCGGATGGCACCGCCCTGGCGGATGAACTCCGGGGTTTCCCCCACGGTGAGCAGCGATTCGCCGCGGCAACCGGCCTGGATGGTCCGCAGCGCGCCGGCTTGTGAACGGCCTACGAAAAGCACATGGCAATGGAGGGCGCGCTCGGCCTGGTTCACACGAACCACCTCGAGAGTGTGTCCGTTCACGGTTTTGCCAGCGACGATCCGCTCCAGTTCCTGGCCGAGGCGGTCCTCGCCCAGCACGCACAGGCGTATGCGGCCGCCATTCTCACGGAAACTCTCCGTCGGCCACTCGATGAATTTCACAAAGTTGAACAGGAAGGCGGCCTTCACCTGGTATTCGGTGGGTTGCTCCTGTGCCATGGTGATCGCGGGGGGCATAGCCAATATGACGGCAAAAGACCCCAGCAACTTTAATGTCGTCCATCTTGGCGGCCGGCGGGGCATGTTCAGAACCGGTACTCCAATTTCAGACGGAGAGATCGCCGATCCTGTGGGAGAGAATCCTGCAGGAACTGGGGACCGGCTGGCTGGGAATACCTCTTGTCGAAAAGGTTATAGGCGCTGAGCGACAGATTAGCGTGCTGACCCAGGTGGCGCGCCGACAAGGTCAGATTGGTGATCGCGAAACCGCCCAGGGTGTTGCCGGCAAGAGTATTGCGGCTGCTGGTGTATTGACTTTCCCACCCAGCCATCAGGCGACGCCGGAGCAGTGGAGCCGCCAGGTTTAACTTCGCCAAGTGGCGCGGCGAATTGGGCAACCCCATTTGGCTGATTCGGTCCTCGGCGTCGGCGTAGGTGTAACTGGTGTGCCCTTCTATGCCGTTGTTCAGCTTGCCCTGCAGGTCGAACTCGATGCCGCGGGTAAGCACGGCATCGTTGTTGGAGAGAATGGACTTGCCGTTGGCCGGATCCAACTCGCTGGAAATCAGGCCGCCCATGTCGTTGCGATAAGCGCAGGCCGTCAGCCGAAACCGGCGCCCCAGGCCCTGCTCCACGATCGCTTCGCCGCTGCGCACCTTTTCCGCGTGGAGATACGGGTTGCTCTCGTTGAGCGGGCTGGCGAAGTACAACTCGAAGACGCTGGGGGCGCGGAAAGCTTCTCCCGCCACCAGTTTGAAGCTGGTGTGTTCCCAGGGATGAACAATCAACGCCACACGCGGGCTGGTCGCCATTACCATCGAATAGTAGTGATCGTGCCGAAGCGCGACGTTCAATGAAAGCTTGCTGGTGATGGAATACTCATCCTGCAGATACCCCGCCCAAACGGTGGAGCTGCGATCGTCAGCTAAATAAGAGGTGTATGGGTTGACGTCATAGTTGAGCTGGTTCTGATGGAAGTTGTCGCGGAAATCCAGCCCGCCCGTGATCAGATGTTTCTCCAACACGGCCCGGGAGAGCTTCAGCTCGCCACCCCACCACTGGCCGAGGAGATTGCTAACATTGACGGTCGGCGAGCCATCCGGGTAGGGAAGGGTCTGGTCGAATCGGTAGTGGTCGAGCGAGATACGCCCAGCCACTGCCCAGGGTCCGAACGTGCGGTCATAGCTGAGATCGCCGTAGGCTGCTTCATCCGTGCTCCGTGTGCGTGGATCATCAAAACCAGCGCCGTACGGTGCAGTAGGAATGCCTTTGCCACGTATCCCGTAGACGCCTTCGAAGGTGAAATGTCCGTGGGAGACTTTCACAAGAAAGTCGTCCGCTGACTCATCGTCCACTCCGCGCGCGATGCCGTTATTGGTCTGCGGCGTGTCGAACGCTGGAAAATAAAACGTTTCACCGGCGCTGCCATAGAAACTGCCGGAGAGCAGGACCTCCCAGTGCTGGAAGGTATGCCCGTAGCTGACCCGCCCCTTGCCGGTACCGAAGGAACCCCCTTCCGCGGAAACCTCCGTGCCTAGGTCGCGCCCGCGCCGGGTGACGATGTTAACCACGCCGAAAACGGCGTTGGCCCCATACAGCGATGAGCCGGGCCCACGAATCACTTCCACGCGTTCAATCAGGTCAACGTCCAGGGGAAGCTCGCGGCTGATGGGCGCATCCTCGAAAATCGCGTCATTGATGCGGTGACCATCCACCAGCAACAAGAATGGGGGAGTGCTGAAGCCGCTGGTCCGCATGAAGCCCCGGATGCCCAGGTCGCTGTACTGATGGTCGTCGGTGACGTAGAACCCCGGCACCGACTGCAGGATGTCGGCGAGGGTGCGGTAGCCGTAAGTGCGGATGTCCTCGGCGGTGACGATGCTCACAAAGCTGGGAGCATCGCGCACGCTCTGCAGGTGCTTGGAGGCGCTGTACACCTCGACGCTCATCAGGGTTTCCAGGCTGGCGTCGCCCAGATCGCGCCCATCCTGGGCTGATTCCTGACCCACCACAATGCAGCTTGTCAGCAAAGGCACTAACAGGCACAAAATGACCCGGTATCGCGGACCGCAAACGTACCTGCCGCGCATGATTACCTCAGTAATATGAAGAACTTCGGGCTAACCCTATGGCAGAGAGCAGGCGTGCGGCCAAAGCTGCGCCCGGCAAGGCGCGGCTCAAGTGGCTGTCGGGGTGGCGGATAGCGGCCAGAATACACCCAGCCTTGGCGGGGCGCATCGGGTTTGCATTCTCATTTGGAACGGAGTTCCCGCGCCGGGAATTTCCCAGCACGGCTTTTCAGGGCGCTTTATTGGATAGGGCTACTTGGCCTGCCAGCGGCGGGCCGCCGCGTTCGCGCTTATCGGGATGCCGCAGTGCGACGCTCAGCGGTGACCCGGCACTTCCGGAATTCCTGCACGAACTGGCGGCCCTCGGCGGTGATGCAGCCGCGATCGCTCTCCAGTCGCACCAGTTCCGAGGCCACTAGAAATCCTAGCCAGTGCTCGAAGCTGGAGCCCTCGTACAGTTCCGGAAAACGCCGGGACAACCCCAGGTAGAAAGCATAGAGCTGTGCCAGCGCACATCCTTTGGGTCCGGCGGAACTGAGTTGCTCGAGCAGCGGCAGTTGGGTGTCCCACAGCATGAAGCGCTCAGGATCGAAGGCATGTACGATGGCGAGCGCGGAGAAAGGCTGGCTGAGCGGCCCCAGGCGCAACTGCCGGACATGCTTGCGTTCCGCCACGTCGGCCAGTAGCAGCAGGCTGACAATCAAGACAAAGGCCACCACCGCGGCAACCACGACCAGGACCGGCACACCCCACCTCCAGGAATTCCGCTATCTTACTCGCATTCGGGCCGTCCGGCGAATGTGGATTTTTTTGAAAATTGGGTGATTGAGCGATTGAGTCATTGAGCCATTTAATGCTGAGGGCCAATGACTCAATGGCCCAATGACCCAATGGCCCAATTGGACCTACCGCGTGCCGACGGTTTGCGGGAAAGCACGGTCGGCCACCATCTTCAGCGCCGCGGTGCCGCGCACTTCGTTGTCGAACAGCGGGATGATGGCGCGCACGTTGTCAAAGTCGTGCCAGATTTCCTGCATGTAGGAGTCCTGCATGGCCACCCGGTTCTTCACAAACTCGGGGGAGTCGGGCTTCACCTGGTCCTTCTGGATGACCATGTTGACCAGCACCCCGCCCACGGGGATGCCGAAATCGTGAAACCAGTTGATGAAGCGCTTGATCACCGCGATGGGCAGCGCCTCCGGCAGGGTGACGAAGAAGAACGCGGTCAGCTCCGGATCGGTGAGCAGATCGCGGGCGTGGATGATGCGCTCGCGAAAGCTAAGCAAATACTCCATCAGCGGATCGGCTTCTTTCTTCTTGGTGAAGCTGAACAGCTCGCGCAGCGACTGCGCCTCCTCGCGCGACTTCACCATCTTGTTCACCCACAGCGAGTACACCTTGCTCATGCCCAGCAGGCGGCGGGCGTTGGCGGTGGGCGCAGTGTCGAAAACATAGGCGTCGTACTCGTTCTTGAACATCAGGTCCACCATGTTCTCGAACATGGCCGACTCTTCGAAGGCCGGATTCATGGTGGCGCTCTCCACGAAGCTGTCGGCCTGGGTGGAGATCTCGGCGAATTTGAGGAACCAGCGGATCTTCTGCTTGATGTCCTGCTTGGAGCGCTCGATGGTCTCCTTGGTGTCGATTTCG
>Ga0187770_10001533_pt1 | contig 12340 bp, 12 predicted proteins | sample 0116_SJ02_MP02_2_FD_133154 | JGI IMG/M metagenome (GOLD analysis project Ga0187770, IMG submission 133154) | Tropical peat soil microbial communities from peatlands in Department of Meta, Colombia - 0116_SJ02_MP02_20_MG | ecosystem: Environmental > Terrestrial > Soil > Wetlands > Peat | place...
ATAACTGGACTGGGTCTAGCTTCGAGTCCAATGTCGCTTACAAGCCGGAATGAGTTCGCCAGTTTCGAATGCAGCGTTCACGCTGTCAGGCAAGCATACAAGATGGCAAAAGTTAACGCCGACAACATCGATGTCGCCGAAGTCCATGATAGTTTCAGCTCAGCCGAAATAATCAACTACGAAGATTTGGGATTCTGCAGAAAAGGCGAAGGCGGAAAATTCATCGCAGACGGCCAAACTTACGTGGGAGGAAAGATCCCTGTGAATGTGGACGGAGGATTACTTGCAAAAGGTCATCCGGTCGGAGCAACGGGGGCCTCGCACATAATTTCAATAGTTAAACAACTGCGCAACGAAGGCGGCCCCAACCAGGTGCCGAAAGCGCAGTTAGGTTTAGCTCACAACATTGGGGGCATCGGGATGTACTCTGTCTGCACCATCCTTAGCGCTAAGTAATTTCAAGTCGAGAGGCAAAGGAAAATTGGTTTTCGAAAAGTTCGGTTGGGTATCGTACACCAGTCAAACCAGAATATCAAAAATCATTGACTACTTACAGGAAGGAAAAATCTTTGGAACCCGGTGCAAAGAATGTGGTTGTGTGCAGTTTCCACCACGAGCACACTGCGTCAAGTGTCTCTCGAGCGAGTTCGAATGGAAAGAACTTGCTGGGAACTGCGTGCTCATAACTTACACCAAGGTCGACGCAACACCATCCATGTTCAAAGATCAAGCGCCCTATGTCCTTGGGCTTGCGGAATTCTCTGATGGCCCGAAAGTTTTCGCTTGGATCGACAAGACAATTTCCGACGCGCAGATAAGCATTGGAATGAAACTGAGGTTACGGGCTACTAACTTGGCGAACGGTAACTTGTGTTACACTCTCACTAAACCAGATAACGTCTAAGGTTGACGGAGAGCGTCAGGCCTAACGAAAGCGAGCAGTTCGGCGTAGAGCACTTACACAGGGTGACTGTGCCCTTTCCCATTGCGGCAGCAAGCTGGCAAATACTCGTCGTCTATTTCGTCGTTGCTTGCTTCCGGTTTTTCTTCTACCACGAAACCCTCTCGACACTACTCCGCTAACCGCTTAAAGCATTTGGCATCAACGGACGAATGCTAAACTTCGACAGTCGCAAAAGCGTTCATTACGCACAAATGCTACAAACTAGTGTTGGCCTTTGGTGGAGCCCGAGATTTCATTCTCGCTTGAAGGATTAGCCTGCGAGCATCGTGAGTCTTCTATGTCGGACACAGTTCAAACGCTCCCCTATAGAGCCTTCATTCACAGCAAAACGAACTAGGCATTTCCATCCCCATCGGGACGGGTAACATGTTGTACCCAGAAAACTACACCACAAATTGAATCGCGGCCCCAATCGTGCGCACGAAGGTCGCGCGCGATGTCTGGCATATGTTATACGCCAACAAACTGGGACCGAAGGGATTCTCATGGTTCTTGGGTAAACGATTTTGAATATTCTATTCCCTACTGGTAGGTTACCGGTAGAATTCCCTTGTTATGAAGACCAAGAGTTGGCCTTTCTTCTGGTGCCAATCTACGATCTGGTATGGCTTATCATCCAATTTTGCACTTTCTAAGATGTTCAAGAGGCCGTCGACTACAGTAGAACCGTACTTCGTCCCTGAGACGTATATGTAACCGGGGAATCCGACAAGCACAATTCCGAGCACGTCCAATCTGCCAGCGAAAATCAGTTTTTTCCTATACCGCTTGATGAAATGAAAATACTGGGCGATTCTTTCGCGCTCGTAGACGAGGACGGGTATTCGCCTACGGGAGCGAGTGAGCTGTTCAATGGTCGGCGAGGTTTCTGCCTCTTTAGACTTGACATTCCTTGCCTTGGCCACATAAGTTTGTTGCTGAGGTCACTGAGTTCACACAGCCCCTTTCTGGACGCATGGCGAATATGTTCCCCGAGAACGAGGGACATTTAGCCATGTTGTGACACTCCTGCACTGTTAGGAGCGTTGGTTATGGCGCGGCTGTCTGGCAAAGTTGCCATTATCACTGGAGCAAGCGGAGGAATTGGACGTGCAGCGGCGATTGAGTTCGCAAGTGAAGGTGCAGATGTCGTGTTGCAGTACATGTCCAGGATAGCTGATGCTGAGACGGTTGCTGACAAGCTTGCAGCTTTGGGAAAGAAATCAATCCTTGCCCATGTGAACTTCACTGATCTAGTGAATGCACCCGGTCAAGTTCAAGAGATGGTGGACGGAACTATCCGAGAGTTTGGGAAGGTAGATGCGCTGCTGAACCTAGCCGGTTACCCTGCAAGAGGGGAATGGAACAAATCGTTCACGGAGCTGACGCCTGAAGACTTCTATAAGCCAATTGATGTGGATCTCTTCGGCGCTTTTCTATGCGCCCACGCTGTGGCGCCGCATTTTCTGAAACAGAAAAGTGGTGTCATAGTGAACGTGAGTTCAACACCAGCATTGAGCGGCCACAACAAAGGGTTTGCCTTCACAGTTGCCAAGGCAGGCATCATAGGTTTGACAAAAGCCTTGGCGTTCGAACTTGCGCCCTACGTCCGAGTGAACACGATCGCTTTAGGAAATATCGAAACAGAATGGGTGCGCGAATTAAGCGGGGAAGAATTAGCGAAGGAACGGAGTGATAATCTAATCAAACGTTTCGGAACGCCTGACGAGATAGCGAAGTCGCTCGTGTTCCTTTGCTCAGATGATTCTTCTTTCCTAAACGGGCAGACAATAGTCCTAGACGGCGGTAGCACCCTTCACTGAAGCAAGCAAATTATTCCCACCGAGCTGGAAGGCTAGTTTTCCTTCACGGCGGCCGCATATATTTCGAGGCCCTTTTCGAGTAGCTGTTCGCTGATAATTAATGGGGCCATAAAGCGAAGTACGTTTCCGAAATGGCCGCACGTGTGCATGAGAAGCCCTCTCTCAAACATCGTTTTTCGCAGCTTTACGGCTAGTTCCTTTGAGGGTTTCTTGGTTTCCTTTGAATCGACGAATTCATTACCGATCATAAAGCCTGCGCCTCTCACGTCTCCGATCTTGTTGCTAGTGTTTGCAATCTGTTCGAATTGTGAGATGGTTTTCTTTCCCAGTTGTTGGACTCTGTTGAGCAGATTTGTTCTTTTGATGAAATCGACGCTCGCAGAGCCTGCGGCTAAGGCAATTGGGTTCCCTCTATATGTTCCGAGGTGAAACGCTTCAGGAAGCTTAGTGTCGTATTCGTCACGGTGCGCTATGAACGAGAGGGGAATGCCAGCGCCAACTGACTTGGATACGCACATGATGTCCGGCGAAGTGGCTGTTAACTCACATCCCCAAAAGCGTCCAGTTCTTCCGAACCCTGTCTGGACTTCGTCGATTATCAGGGGAATCTGGAATTTATCGGCAATTTCTCGCAACCCAGGTAGGAAGTCGTTTGGTGGAACAATGTATCCTCCTTCACCTTGAATCGGTTCAACTAAGATTCCGCAGGCATCGTCGAGGCCCGAATGAGTATCCGTCAGCAGGTGTTCAAGGTATCTCAGAACAACCTTAGCTTCATCGCCCTTGCGTTCGACGGGGAAGGGGAACCGGTACGGGTAAGGGAATGGAATGTGAAACACACCGTACCTCATAGCCCCCGAGGTCGAGAGGTATTGCCGGCTTGCAGTTGCGCCCACAATACCCTGATGGACCCCATGGTACGCGCCCTCGAAGGCGATTATCGTTCTCTTCCCAGTCGCATACTTGGCGAGGCTGACCGCTGCTTCACATGCATCCCCACCTGTAACAGTGAACAGAATCTTCGCGTGCCCCTGTAGATTTCCTGGGAGAACGGAATGCATCTTTTCAAGAAAGTTAATTCTGGTTTCAGTAGGGATCTCAAGAGCGTGCCATATGCGATCCATCTGCGATTTTGCAGCCGCGCTGATTTCGGGATTGTTATGGCCGAGGTTAAGGACGCTGATACCACTGACCCAATCTATGTACACGTTCCCATCAACGTCCTTTATCGTGGCGCCTTTAGCGGAATCTATTGCGAAAGGAAATGCTTTGGCGTAAATCACAGCTCTAGTCTCGAGAGCAGATTGTTTTGCGAGTAGTTCCTTCGATTTAGGCCCCGGCGGTTTGACTCGAATTCGAGGGGCCTCTTCGTAGCTTAACGATTGAAGAGAAGTCAGTTAAGCACACCTGGACAAACGCTCGTCTTCCAGCGTAATTAGCATTATCGGAAGAGCATTCGAGAGATTGCGAACTTAGGTGAATGAGCAAAAATAAGTATTCGAAGGCTACAGTTCCACTTCGCTTTTTGTCATCCTAATTTTTCTTTTCTCAAGTTCATTCAAATACTTCGAGGGGGGGATGCAACTCTCAGGGGCCATGACTCCAGTTTCTCCCACTTCTCCAGCCAGGATAAGCTGTGCTACTACCGAAGCTCCAATTCCTGTGAGCAGGGCCGTCGCGTTTCTCACACGCAAGGTCTCAGACGGCTCCCCAACAAGTTCACGAATCTCGCGGATGCGCTTCCCTTTTCTTGTTCCCATGACCTCAGTTTTCAGTGCCACGTACCTCGACGGTTCTGTGCTCGTTGCTCGGCTAGTTAGTAATGCGACTGCGAAATCACGGGGTGTTATCTTGCTGCCGCGAAATTCTATAGGATTCGCATCAGCCATCCCAGCGTCCAGTAGAGGTTTGATGGCCTGGTAAATATCCTCAGAAATGCCAAGTTTGAAGTCTGCAGTTCTAAGTCCTTTGAAGCTGAGTGGGAGTGTTGCAATTTCAGAGTGGATTGAGTAATGGCATGATTGTCTGCCGATAGGTTCAGCAAACTGGATCTCTTCCGCGCCTGAAAGGCACTCAACTTCTTGAAATTGTCCGTCCAAGAAAATGATGGGTGGCTTGGAGTATTCATCGAATACGGTAGAAACTGCGAAGGGGAAGACGAGTCTATCAGATTTCTGGGGAGCCGTTTCCCGAGCCCCAACTCGGATTCTTATCTCCTCAACTGCGTCCAATGTCTCAGCAGACGCTGCACACATTATGTTAGTCATCCCTGGGCTTTCGCCCGCTCCGAGAACTGCCGTTACGCCTGCCTCTCTGGCGGTACTGTTCATTTCCATTTGCTTTCTTGTGACATGGAAAAGACCTCCCATGTCGAGATAATGGACTTTTGCTTCGATGGCAGCCTTCATGACTTGGGTGTTGTATTCATACCAAGTAGCATTAATCAAAACTTTGGAGGACTTGATTGCCGAAACTAGGCTCTGGTGGTCCATCAAGTCAACCTTGGTGACGGCAACCATATTCGAGCCTAGCTGGTTAGCAAGCTCTTTCGCTCTTGATGTCTCAACGTCACCAATTATGACTCGTTCAAGGCCGGAAGCCACTAGATCCTTTACAGCAGTTAACCCAGTTCGTCCGCCACCGAGAACGAAAACTGCGCGCTCATTCCCTTTCAAGTTCAGCCCGCAGTAAACGTATAATTCCTTATCTTTTGATCTTCGAGGTCGATTACTAGGCCACGCAGGATTCCTTCAGTATACTCGCTCCCAGGGTTGAAACAGCTGGTTTTGCCTATCTTTGTTAGGCCTTTACTTTCGTGGATATGCCCATGTATTCCAACTAGGGGCTGATACTTCTCAAGGACCTTCCTGGTGGCCGAACTCCCTGCCGCAGTCATCTGGAGTTGACCACCCTTTACGATGGGTTTTAAGGTTGAATCTAACGCCGGTGCTTGATCGATTATTGTTTGAATCGGCGGGCAGTGTATGTTAAAGATCGAGTTCTTCATGTCATGAATTTGTCCGCACAGTTCTTCCAGCATTATTTCCAACTGATCCTCATCAACCTCCCTTGGGCTATTCCAAGGAGTGTGGTTAGTGTACCCGAGTGTAATCATTTCATGAGTCTCGTCGATTTGCACAACTTTTCTCTCGGGGTTGAAGACGACACCTGTATTTTTTAGGTGTGAGTCGATAGCTAGGATGTCATCGTTGCCGGGCGAGATGTAACACTTGACACCCGTGCCTGACAGTCGCTCATGGGCAAGCTTGACCCAACTGTCGATGGATTCTACCATAAGCCGTTCGAAGAGCGCGTTGAGTTTTGCCTTGTCAGCTTGGAGTTCCGCAACTTCTTGTTGGTTTGACATGTAGGGATAGAAGCCTGCGTCGCGGATGTTCTTTATGGTGGCCTCCAGATCCTCCTTCGACTTGATTACTAATTCATTTCCTAGGAATGTGCACTCATAAGTACCATTGCTCATGTCGACAATTGGGAGGACCATTTTGCCAGTTATGTCTCCACCTAAGACTAGTACTTGCGCATCGTAGAATTTGGCCGCGTTCACGAACTTCCGGAAACATTTCTCGGAGCCGTGGACGTCCGTTACAAAGAATATCCGTATTCTCTTGCTCATGAACTGAGCCCGTTGACTAGTCTGGGGCTATTTGCTTAAACGCCTTTTCGCTAACAGTGGTTCTTCTCTTCAGGACAGTGGAGTTCAGTTCACAACTTCAACCCTCCTTGGATTGTGCGTCCTCTCGAAGAGCTCTGCGAAAAGGAAATCATCATTGAATTGAACGGAGTCCTCCACACTTTTCTACGGAATGCTTAAAGGCGCACCCGTTTTCCCCTAACTTGGTCTGCATGTCAACCTCTTCTGGTGAACAGAACATATTCCCTGGCAACTGGACTGTGAAGACGCAACAATTACTTCGCACCTATGAGCAATCCTTCATACAAGATTGGAACCCTGTCACATTAGCTTGGGATTCATTGGACCCGTCCGGGCTGGACTTGAAAGAGTGCGTCGCGCAGGCGTATTGGATGGCAAAATTGGCGCTCTTCGAGAAGTCAGGAATTGGTGCATTTGGAACTGCAATGCTAAAGGCGGCTATGTCTGATATGGAGGACCCTACGAAGAAGTTCTTGGCCGCGGTGACTTTTGATGAGTGCAGGCATGACGAGGTCTGCAGGCGGGCTTGCAACAAGCTCTGCCCAAACTTTCCCTACAAGTACAATGCTACCACAGATTTCGAGAAGAGAGCTCTGAAGAATATCCTGGCTTTGTATGATAATGGGCGACGGTATTGGGACGGGTTCATGAAAGCATGGGACAAGTACCCATTGGAGTTGATCTTCTCAAGTTTCTTCTTCGCCGAAATAGGCGCCCAATTAATCTTCAAGACGGTAAGCGAACTCTCGAATATCAAGCTCTACAAGGAAGCATTCCAGAATGTTACGGTCGACGAGTCGCGTCATCTTGCAGGAACATTGTCTCTCTTAGACAATCTCGCAAGGGATTTCGAACAGGACCAGAAACTAATGATTACCAGACAGATGAAACATGGTTTCATCTTCCTATCTCCCTTACTATATCGGCCCATGCCAATCTTCTGGCACCTACCCAAGGATTTCGATGAAATTGATCTGGAAATGGAGCTAGTTGCTAGAGATTCTGGTTTAGGTGTGCCAACATTGGATGAGAAATCGAAGGGCTGGTTGAAGGCTATTGAGAGACGTAGGGAGCAAGTAGAGAAATTAGGAATCCCTATCCCCGCGATTCATGAGATAGATCTCGATGGCGCTGAGGTCGACGTGCGTAAGGACGAGCCCATTGCTACTCCGTTCTAGCGCCCTACTTAGTTCCCCTTGAACACCGGCTTTCTCTTCTCAAAGAAAGCCCTAACCGCTTCGATATGGTCGGCCGTTCCTCCAGCGATCTCCTGCAGATAACTTTCGTATTCCAATACTGTCTCTAGGTCACTCGATATTGACTTGTTGAGGGCTCGCTTGGTAAGGCCAATTGCCTTCGACGGCCCCTGTGCCAATTTAGTCCCTAGCTCTCTCGCCGTCTCCATTAGTTGTTCTGCGGGTACGACTTTGGATACTAACCCGAGGCGTTCTGCGTCCTTGCTCGTGAGTTCATCGCCGGTGAGAGATAATTCCAAAGCCTTTGAGAATCCCGCGAGCCTTGGAAGGAAGAAGCTGGTTCCTGAATCCGGTGCAAGTCCAACTTTGATGAAGGCTTGCAGGAATCTGGCATTTTCGGAAGCAACGCGAACGTCGCATGAGTATGCTATTCCAGCCCCCGCCCCTGCCGCGACGCCGTTCACTGCTGCGATCACCGGTTTCTGCAGGCGGCGAATTTGTCGGATGATTGGATTGTACTTGACCAGAAGCCTCTCTCCGAGTTTCGGGTTATCCCCTTTTTCGTATTGCCCGCGCAGGTCTTGAATATCTTCTCCAGCGCAGAAGGCACGCCCGCTTCCTGTTATGATGAGGCAATGAACTTCATCATCACTCTCAGCGCTGCGAAGCGCGTCAAGTAGCTCCTCGCCCATCCTTGCGTTCACTGCGTTGAGCACTTCGGGTCGATTCAGAGTTATGGTAGCGATGTAGTCCGACTTTCCATAGCGCACTGTTTGATAGGCTCGAGTTGTCGTTTTTCCATTCCTCAGCCAAGAATTAATCTGGGCGTTTTGAGCGCCTAATGTGTCCAGACTTTCGAAGAACAGCAAGAATCGGACCGAAAAGCAATGCTAGAAAAAGCACAAACACGGTTGTTGCCCCTATCTTCACGCGAACATCAGCAGACGTGAGGCCGTAATCACATTCGAGTATGCCGAATAATTTCATTCCGGCCGAACCTTGCAAACAATTCAAACCGACGAGCAAGACTACCAATGCAATGCCTGTCGAGATAAAAGCGGCTTCTAGGATACTAGTTGACTTCATTCATCTTCCCTTGAAAGCGGGTTTTCTTTTCTCCAAGAACGCTCTCATGCCTTCTTTGCCGTCTTCAGTGGCGAACAACGTATAGAATATTCTGCGTTCAAATTCCAATCCTACCTCCAGTGTCGTGTCTTGCGATCTCGATATGGCTTCCTTTGCTGCCCTAACTGATATCGTGGGCTTTGAGGCGATCTCACTCGCAGTTTTCTTTGCTTCATCCATCAAACTCTCTTTTGGTACCACTTGATTAACGAGGCCTGCCCGGCATGCTTCTTCAGCTGAAATCGGTTTGCCCGTTAGTATCATTTCCATAGCCTTGTACTTCCCAACCACACGCGGTAACCTCTGAGTCCCGCCGGCGCCAGGCATGATTCCCACGTTGACTTCTGGTTGACCGAAGGTTGCAGTTTCCGATGCTATGATGATGTCGCAACTCATAGCCAGCTCATTTCCTCCACCGAGGCAGTACCCGCTAACTGCAGCTATGATTGGCTTTGAGATCTTTCTAATGCGATCCCAAAGTTCAAAGCGCCGGCCAAGCACTAGGTCAACCGGAGTGGCCTCAACCATCTCACGCAGGTCTGCTCCAGCAGCAAAGATATTTTCGCCTCCGGTCAAAATCATGGAATGAACGCTCCGGTCCTTATCCAGTTCTTCGAGGGCACTCACTAGCTCGCCCATGAGCTCGGAGTTAAGTGCGTTCAGAACCTTGGGACGATTCAACTGAACTATGCCAACATTGCCCTCCTTGCTAACTAAGATATTCTGGTATGTCAACTTCCTAACCAAACCATCCAGCACGTAACACTCACGGAACTTAAGCTTCACCTAAAGCCAAGATTAGGGCAAAGGGAGAATCAAGGATTGAAGGCGAGATTAGAAGTTTACTAACGATATTATATAACGAACGTTAAATATACTAAATCCTAATTGGCCCTGCATTCAGAGCTGCCGAAAAATGACGAGACCTCCTTGGACACTCCGGGGCGACCTCTCTGAGGCCCCGATCTTTGTTTGCTGGGAAACCACGAAGGCTTGCCTACTTGCTTGCAAGCATTGCAGAGCCAAAGCGATCAGAAAAGCCAAGGCTGGGCAGCTCGATCGCGAACAAGGTTTGAAACTTATAGATCAACTCACAGGGTTCGGAGAGCCCTATCCCGCGCTTCTCTTGACCGGGGGAGACCCTTTGATGCGAGATGACTTCTTCGACCTCATCGAGCGAGCGAAGGGCCTAGGGATATATGTGGCGGTCGCCGCGAGTGTGACACCGAAGCTAAATGCATCAACTATCTCGCGTATGACGGAACTCGGCGTTGACATAATGTCCGTAAGCCTCGACGGGGCTTCGCCAGAAACTCATGACCGTCTACGGGGGATTCGAGGAACATGGAGCGAAACGATTCAATCCCTTCGTCTGGCGAAACAGTTAGGGTTGAGGACGCAAATAAACACGACAGTCATGAGGAGCAACCTCGAGGAGCTAGCGGACATCTTTCATATCGTCAAGGAAACCGGAGCAGTCGCGTGGGAGGTCTTCTTTCTAATTCGAACAGGTCGAGGCGCGGCGCTTGAGTGCCTCGATGCTGAAGAATGCGAGGAAGTCATGCACTTTCTCTATAACGCTGCACACTATGGCGTCCCCGTACGAACTGCCGAAGGCCCGAATTTCAGGAGGGTGCGCATAGAACGCGAGAAGGGTCTTGCCCCGCCTAATGGTGAACTTCACCGTCGCCTGGGTGCGAGGTTACAAGTTCTGGAAGGACCACCTACAAGCCCCCCAGCATTGAAGTCAACACACACACGGGACGGGAAGGGTATTGTTTTCGTTGCACATGATGGAGACGTATACCCAAGCGGTTTTCTACCGGTCAGCGCCGGTAGAGTACCCGAAGAGGATCTCAGAACGATATACCGATCGAGTCCGCTGTTTATCGCTTTGAGAGATTCTTCTAACTTGAAGGGCCGCTGTGGCAAATGCGAGTACAAAGAAATTTGCGGAGGTTCTAGGTCTAGGGCTTTCGCCGAATACGGAGACCCATTTGAGGAGGACCCTGCTTGTCCTTACATTCCAAATGGGAGCCGAACTGAGCTATTTCCTTTGACACAATCTCTCTGAGCTGAATAGATGAAATGTCGAAGACTAACCAAGAACACAGAATATTGGAAGTTGCCAAAGACCTCTTCACTAGACGAGGGTTCTCCAACGTCGCAATTCGCGACATATGTAAGGCTGCTAACGTCACGGCTCCCACAGTCTATTACTATTTCAGAAACAAGGAGGCGCTGTTCGATTCAGTTGTACGTGAAAGCGTGAGCATGACGGGGTTCATTACGCAATTAAATGATGAGTGCAAGAAGGCCAAGAAACCTGCGTCACAAGTTCAAGCATTCGTTCATACGTACCTCACTAACTTCCCGAAGGAACGATTGAATGTCGGCCTCTACGTAAGGCATTCGACAGAGCTGGACTCGGTGGGACGGAACACCCTCTTGGCTGAGCTCAGCAGAATACAGTCCCTTCTAACGCGCATAATTCAAAAGGGAATTACTGCCGGAGAATTCCGCGAAACAGACCCGAAAATGGCTGCTGAATGTTTACTTGGTATGATGCATCGCCTCGTCTTCCAGCAAATTCACTTTAGACGAAAGTACAAACCATCGGAGGCAGCAAATTATCTCTCCGACTTCTTCCTTCGAGCAATGAACCCAACTTCCGAATACATCGAAATGTGAGTAAATCTATGGCAACAATTCCACAGCATTTCCCCTGGTAGGAAGTAACAAACAATGAAACAGCCCTTGCGCATTGGAACGAGGGGGAGTTCGCTCGCACTGGCGCAAACTAAGGAAATTGTTGACTTGCTGAAGAAGATTGCACCTCATGTTCGATGCGAAGTTGTCCCGATTAAGACGCAAGGCGACAAGATGCACGACACCGAAACCGTTATGGTTGAAGGAAAGAGCCTGTTCACGAAGGAAATTGAGGATTCACTGATTCAGGGTGAAGTCGACCTAGCTGTTCACAGCATGAAGGACCTTATGACCGACATACCGCACGGCCTTCTGATAGCGGCTGTCCCAGAGCGAGTGAACCCGCGTGACGTTCTTATCTCCAGAAATAAGAAATTTCAACAGCTTGACGGCGGGGCACGAATTGGAACAAGCAGCGTGAGGAGGAAGGCGCAACTCCTCGCGGCGCGGAGTGATCTTGAAGTCGTGGAGATGCACGGGAATATTGACACTCGCCTCCGAAAACTTGAGAAGGGTGACTGTGACGCGCTCGTACTTGCCGCTGCTGGCCTCATAAGGCTTGGACTCGATGGGAAGGTGACTGAATTTCTTTCGCCCAATGTAATGCTACCTGCTGTTGGGCAAGGAGCCTTAGCAGTTCAGAGCCGGGAAGATGATGCTGAAATTAATGCATTGGTGTCAAAACTAGATCACGGGCCAACCCGCAGTGCAATTGAGGCTGAGCGCGGGTTTGCACGAAGGCTAGGGGCTAACTGCCAGACCCCTATCGCTGCATATGCGAAGCATGAGAATGGGAAGCTAATAATCGACGGCATGGTCGCCGCTGCCAGCGGGAAACTGGTTCTGAGAGGTCGCATTGTTTCAGATAGTC
>Ga0187770_10001534_pt1 | contig 12334 bp, 16 predicted proteins | sample 0116_SJ02_MP02_2_FD_133154 | JGI IMG/M metagenome (GOLD analysis project Ga0187770, IMG submission 133154) | Tropical peat soil microbial communities from peatlands in Department of Meta, Colombia - 0116_SJ02_MP02_20_MG | ecosystem: Environmental > Terrestrial > Soil > Wetlands > Peat | place...
ATTAGTTCTGGAGGATATCTCCATCCTACGACCGGAAAAAGATGAACTCTATCTTCAAAATATCTTTGGGGAGCAAAAACGAATCAAGGCTCGAATTAAAGAGATGAACCTGATCGATCATCGTATCATCTTAGAAGAATCCAGATAGTAACGAGCCTTAAACTCCGAACGCAAAGCTACTAACTCACAACTTAATTGGCTACGAAGGTCTCATTTCTGACAGAAGTTAGAAAGTCTTCGTGGCTTTTTTATCGGTTTTAGGGGTAAAATTTCAATTCAAGTAGGTTCTTATGCACATACCCGACGGCTACTTGGGCCTTCAAACATATCTTCCATTGTATGGAGTTTCTTTTGGCTTCTGGGCAATGGCGCAGAAGAAGCTGAAGAAACAACTCTCTCTGAAACATGTTCCTTACCTTGCCATGGCCGCAGCCTTTTCTTTCCTCATCATGATGTTCGATATCCCAATTATTCCAGGGGGGACGACGGGCCACGCCGTGGGAGCCAGTATTATCGCGATTATCTTGGGACCCTGGACAGCGGTTCTGGCCGTCTCCGTGGTGTTGATCATCCAGGCCCTGCTGTTTGGCGACGGCGGCGTCACCGCCATTGGAGCCAACTGTTTCAACATGGCGGTGGTCATGCCTTTCGTGTCTTATTGGATATTCAAACTCGTCAATGGAAAATCCGTGAGCGGGGCCAGACCCGCCGTCGCAGCGTTCTTTGCCGGGTACCTGGGTTTGACGACGGCGGCCCTATTTGCTGCGATTGAATTCGGAATTCAGCCTCTGATCGCGACGGGGGCAAACGGCAGGCCGCTCTATGCCCCCTACCCTCTCTCGGTAGCCGTGCCCGCAATGGTCGTGGAGCATTTGTTTCCCTTCGGGATCGTCGAAGGGTTAGTAACGATGCTCTTGCTCAAGTACTTTCTGAAACACGAGCCCGATCTCGTGTATGCGATATCAGACCCGTCGAAGGACAGATAATTTCCGAAGAGGCTTGGGGTGACAAGATTTCAGAAAAAACTTTGGATAGGCCTTTTGATCATGGCACTTCTTACTCCCCTCGGTATCCTCATCCCGGAAAAATTTAAGGCAGAAGGGGCATGGGGTGAGTGGGGAATAGATAAACTCGAGAAGCTCCTGGGCTATGTTCCAGAGGGATTAAAGAAATTGTCTGATTTTTGGAAAGCCCCCATCCCCGACTACGGCTTTGGTGGTGAAGGCACATCGAGGACGCTTCACGTCATCTCTTATATTGCCTCGGGACTCTTGGGCATCGGGGTATGTGCCTTCGTCGTGTTTGTGATTTCGAGGTTCGTGGCAAAGCATGGCAAATAGAATACCCTCATTTCTGTTAGCCCGATCCACTGTCAGTTCTTTCAAGCGGAGTACAGGAAAAGCAAATGTACCCTTTCTCGAAAGAGGGATAAATCATCTGGCCGGCGTGATCAGAAACGGATATGCCCAGTGGGAATTCTCGTCACAAAAAGGATTCTTTCAAGGGATCGATGCCAGGGTCAAAGTCCTTTTCCTCCTCTTTTTCATCCTGATCGTCAGCCTGAAAAGAGAGGTACTACCGGAAACCTGCATCTGTTTTTTTGTTTTTGGACTCATCCTATTTTCCCGTTTGAACATTCTAAGGGTTTACAAAAGAGTCCTTTTCTTGGGGCTTGTCTTCGGCTTTCTGATCGCGTTGCCCTCCGCTTTCAACGTGATCACAAAAGGGGAGACCGTTTTACCCGTCGCAAAACTTCCAAAGCCCTATACCTTCTGGATCTATCATCTCCCCGCAGACATTGGAATAACCCGGGAGGGAATTTATACGGTCGCCATGCTCACCGTGAGGGTGATCAATTCCTTGTCACTGTCATTTTTAGTACTGTATACGACTCCGTTCCATGAGATCATCAGAGCTCTCAAAGTTCTCAAAGCTCCCGATAGCTTTCTTATTATCATCACCCTATGCTACAAATATATCCTCATATTCTCGAAGACCGTTGAAGACATGCACCTCGCTAAGAAGAACAGGATCGTCCGGAAATTAAGCCACGCCGAGGCGAGAGAATGGATTGCGGGCCGCATGGCGTTCCTCTTCAGAAAAGCCCGGCTGAGGTGTGAAGACGTATTCAAGGCCATGATCGGGAGAGGCTTTTCAGATTCAATCAAGTTTTATGGTTTCAGAAAGATGAGCGGCACGGATTGGTATGCTGCCATCTTCCTCTTTCTCGCAGGGTTCTTATTTCTGTTGATGTGAGGTGTTATCTGTGGAAACGCTGATGAGACTCGAAAAGGTAAATTACAGTTACTACGACAAGATTCCCGCCCTTTCGGACGTGACTCTCGAAGTCGATGCCGGAGATCATATCGCGATTGTCGGCGCGAATGGCAGCGGCAAATCCACACTTCTGCAAATCATGGGCGGTCTGAAATATCCAGTCGCAGGAAGATGCCTATTCAAGGATACCGAGGTGTCAGAGAGATCTTTGCGGGACAGAGGGTTCCTCAGGCTGTTCCGTGAGAGCGTTGGATACGTTTTCCAGGATTCGGATGTTCAGTTATTCTGTCCGACCGTGCTGGATGAGCTTCTTTACGGTCCCCTTCAACTGGATATTGATGAGAAAGAAGCTCTGGACAGGGTCTTTGAGGTGATGCAGATGCTGGAAATAGAACACCTCAAAGAGAGACCTTCCTACATGCTTTCTGAAGGGGAGAAGAAGAAGGTGGCGATCGGGTCAGTCTTGACCATGAACCCGAGAGTTCTTCTATTCGACGAGCCGACCAATGGGCTGGATCCCAGGACACAAGTCTTCCTCGTGGAGCTGATGTTTGCCCTGAGCGAATCCGGAAAGACGATTGTTCTTGCCACCCATGATCTTGGGCTGGTCGCCGAGCTCGGGGCCCGAGTGGTGGTCCTTTCGGAAGATCACCGAATTGAAAAGATCGGAAGTACCGACGAAATTCTCGGAGACCAGGATCTTTTGCTCAGAGTGAACCTCATCCACGAGCACGCGCACCTCCACGGAAAAACCAAACACACCCATCTCCATTCGCATTATCTCTTTCACCGACACTGATTGCCAGCTTCCTCTTTCTTCTTTGCCCTGCCTCTTCCGGACGGCACCCCTTCCTGAAGCATAAAGGAGAAAGTATCAGCGGTCCCTCCAGGACTGAGCGGAACCCTTGCTATCTTCTTCATCACCATCGATATTGCAAAAGGGATTAGAAAACGACAGACGACTTGTCCTTGGGGGGATTATTTGAAATCTTTTTCGCCGGCTCGGATCTCGATATTTAGCATATTTTCTCGAGGAGGCAGAACGCACACGAATTTTTCGTTATAAGCACAAGATGGATTATAGGCCATATTGAAGTCTAGGACCACCTTATAATCTGCCTGGATCTCGGCATCGAGATACCTTCCACCTTCGTAAGTTTCTTTTTCATTCGTCTTATCTTTAAAAGGAACAAAAAGATAATCACTCAAGATGGATTTGTAAATTTCAATGGTATATTGCTTCCCATCCAACGTGAAACGGAACTTCCCGTAACTAAGATAACGCTTGTTTGTCCCTTTGTTGGTTAGGAAGGTAGCATAATATTTTGGGTTATTGATATTGAAAACGAGCCGGTCAATCTTGCCGGAGAAGAAATATTTTGGATCGAAGGGATAGTATCTCAATCCCTTGAAATGGCTTTTCTCATTGGGAAGGAGAGGGGACCGCTGGTGATTCTTGAAAAACGCGTCCCGTTCTTTTCTCCAATTGAGAACTCGTTGCTCTTCGAGCTTCATTTCTTCTTCGGGCATTCCGCTTACAGTAACAGGAATTCCTTGAATCAGAGAGAAAATCCCGATCATCAATAGAGTAGAAATAATTCTCCCTATCTTCATGCGGAGCCACCAAAACCTCTCTTATCTTATTAACGGTCTCATAGTAATAAAGACATTGATTTGTAAAATCTCTCCTAACCCCCCTCCTAACCTCTCTTTACCAAAGGGAGGAATTACCCCTCTTTGGCAAAGAGGGGCGAGGGGAGATTTCCTAATGACGGTGTCAATTCAATTTTGAGACACTTTATAACAAATAGGATACGGGGACGCAAATCAACCATAATGTTGACAAATTTAGCGGCATTCGGTATAGTACCGTTATACTCAATAAAGAATAACGATTGGAATGAAAGCGTGAAGATCGGTTATAAAGTCTGGCTGGATAATCATGGGAAGGCCTTTGGGGATGGCCCTTACGAGCTTTTAAGACGGGTGGAAAAACTCATGTCCCTTCACCAGGCGGCCAGTCAGATGGGTATGTCCTACAGCAAGGCATGGCGCTTGATTCAGGCCCTGGAGAAGAGGCTCGGCTTCGCTCTCCTGGAACGGAAAGTGGGGGGCCAGTCCGGAGGAGGGTCCAGGGTAACCTCTCGGGGGAAAGATCTCATCAGCCGCTACGGGCGATTCCGAAAAGACGCGCAAAAGGGTTTGGCGAAAATCTATGACAAACATTTTGGACCGTGGAAATAGAGGAATGAAAATGAAGAGGAATTCTTTAATTGCCCTTTTTCTCACTGTCATGGTGTGCCAAAGCGCTCAATTTTCGTTTGCCGCACCGGTAGAAGAGATTATCGTTTCTGCTGCGATTAGCCTCAAAGACGCGTCTATAGAGATCGGGGAGATCTTTGAAGAGAGGTATCCAGGAATAAAGTTGGTGTTTAATTTCGGAGCTTCAGGGGACCTTTCAAGGCAGATTGAGGCCGGCGCACCAGTCGACCTGTTTGCCTCTGCGGCACAAAACGACATGGACAATATTGACCGCAGAGGCCTCCTGGTGGCCAATTCAAGGACCAATTTTACAAGCAATAAACTGGTCTTGGTAAAACCCAATCGTTCAAGAATTCCCCTAAACTCATTTCAAGACCTCCAGAAAAATGAGATAAAAAGGATCGTGCTTGGAAATCCCAAAGCGGTTCCGGCGGGGAGATATGCGGAGGAGGTTTTAAGACACTTTGGTTTATGGGATGTAATCAGAGAGAAACTCATCTTTGCTGAGCATGTCAGACAGCGTTTGGACTACGTTGCCAGGAATGAGGTCGATGCGGCGATTGTCTATTCGACGGACGCTTTCGTCAGCGACAAGCAAGTTAAAATTGTTGCCGTCGCACCAGATGGGAGTCATCAGCCTATTATTTATCCCATCGCTCTGGTCAAAGGGACCAAAAATGAAAATTTGGCAAAATCATTTATTTCTCTTATCCTGTCTGAAGAGGGGAAAAAGTCTCTTCAAAAATTTGGATTCGGGATACTAAGGTAGAAAGCCATGGGAAGCACCTTCTTGTTCTCTCTAAGACTATCCATACAGGTGGCGTTGGCCGCAACTTTCTTGGTTGTGATGGTGGGGGTTACGGCCGCGTATCTCCTTGCCAGTAAGAACTTCAAGGGAAAGGAGTTTATTGATATACTCTTCACCCTCCCTCTGGTGCTGCCGCCCACGGTGATAGGGTATTATCTGATTATACTCCTCGGGAGAAATGGTCTGATTGGTAGATTTGTTTACAATTGGACAGGATGGGGGATCATGTTTACCTGGTACGCGGCCGTCCTTGCCTCCTTTGTGGTAGCCCTGCCATTGATGATCAGGACCACAAGAGCCGCTATAGAATCCGTGGACAAAAGCCTCATCGACGCTTCCCTCACCTTGGGCCATTCAGAATTTGAAACGGCCCTCCGGGTCGTGCTCCCTCTTGCAAAAAAGGGCGTCATTGCCGGAGCTGTCCTTTCCTTTGCTAGGGCAATGGGAGAATTTGGCGCCACCCTGATGGTAGCAGGAAACATCCCCGGGAAAACGAACACGATGCCCCTTGCGATTTATACCTCCGCGAGCAGTGGGGATTGGTCAAAGGCCAATGTAATGGTCATTTTCTTTTCTCTCCTGTCAGGGCTATTTCTCTATATCGCAAACCAATTTACCAAAAGGACGATCTGATGGGATTATCAGTAAAATTGTTGAAAAAAGTCAAAGGATTTACCCTTGACGTGGAATGGAAGATAGGGAATGAGCTTGCCATTCTTTTTGGTTATTCGGGATCGGGGAAGTCATTAACCCTTCAATGCGTCGCCGGCCTTATGGAACCTGACGAAGGATTCATTCGCTCCAACGGAGACCTCTTTTTTGACAACACCTTAGAAATAAATGTGCCTCCTCAAAAACGGTCCTTCGGATATGTTTTTCAGGATCGTGTTCTTTTCCCCCATATGACCGTCAAAGGAAACATAGCCTACGGCCTGAAAGGACGGCGCCGTTCTGAGACAAAGGATAAAGTGGGCGAAATGATTAGTTTGTTCCATCTACAGGGGTTAGAAGAAAAGGTCCCTTCGGAAATCTCCGGAGGTCAAAAACAGAGGGTCGCGCTTGCGAGAGCCCTCATCCGGAGACCCAAAGCACTCCTTTTAGACGAACCCTTTTCAGCGCTGGATAGTCCGATCCGGCTGGAAATGAGAAGGCTCCTGAAGGATATCAGAAATGATTTTGATATCCCTGTGGTCCTCGTGACGCATGATATGATGGAAGCTTATACAATGGCCGACAAAATCATTGTCTATTCAGAAGGGAGAGTCGTCAAGACCGGTTCGCCGCCCGAAATCTTTTACCTCCCCGTAGGCTTAGAGGTGGAACCCCTTCGGGATAGAGTTTGAAACCTCTCAATGAAAGAGGGAAGCTCGAAGGGTGGCGGAAAAGCATTACTATCCCACTATCTTATGACGACGTAGTTTCTGCTCACTCTTCTCTCCCCGTCTGTTTTCGGCTTAGTCTGTGCACATGTTTGTTACCCATTGTGCACAAATGCTCCCTTTCCCAAACCCATCGGTTGTCATCCAGAATTAAAATGAAGACAAATGCGGCCACAACTAAATAAATCGGAACACGCCGGCTTGTCTCCGGCACCACTATTGCCTGCAATAGAAGTGTGAGGTTACTCCTCCGTCAGGACGGGAGACGACATTTGCTGGCTAAAGAACGGCAGTTGTAATCCTCTTGCTGCAACTTCTTGCATGGAGGTCTTTGTTTCGAGGGAAAATCATGGATATCCCGATGGAGCCGAAAACATTTGGCCTGCTGGTAGCCATCCTGTTCTTCCTTGTCTCGCTTCTTGTCAATCTGGTTCAGCGCCGTTACGCAAAGAACCGCTTCGGCCGTGCGCTGAGAAAGGAAGAGTCCGTCGTGAAACTCCTCGGAGCAATAGATAGAAATCTGGGTAAACTGGAAGTCAGTTGCACCCTCGATGTGCAAAGGGTAAGCTCCCCCCAGGAAGTGGGGAAAAAGATCCATGTGGTACGCAATGAGATTCAATCAGCTATGGTTAACATGGAGGAACATCTTCGCTCTTTTCGTCAATACCGACGAAAAGAAAAAAAAAGGGGAAAACAGAGAAACGCGTTGGAAAAATCATATCAGAGATCGTCAGGATGAAGGGCCTCATGAATAGAGGGGGGATCGTCGGCGGTCGTTCGTGCACCGTCTCGGCCAGGGAAGCAGATTTTCTAAACAGGGCTATCCCGATTGCCCTTCGCCTTCAATTCGAATCTCGATAGATTCAGACGTTTCGCATCCTCTCAGGGCCGAAAGCATCCCTTTGATCGCCTTGGTTAAGAAATCTTTGACGAAAGGGGTCATGGGAATCGGCCTTCCGTTAACCCTTAGGGAAATTTCTTTCTCTTTCCTCGGCTTCAGAACATCTTTCTCGATAAAGTCGGCTAACCCTCTCATATCTTCAAGGTCGAAGCAAGGAACGCCCACACGAAAGTTCCGGTTCGAAACGACGGCGATGAGGTTATCTTTCTTTGTGCAGAGAAGTTTCTTGTGTTTCTCCTTCCTGAAAATCTCAATCTTAGGCTGAGTGTCCCTTTTGTACCCTTCCGAAAGGATAAGGTCCACGTCCTGAATCCATTTTCCCCGGATTTCATCCAAGGTTGAATCCTTTTCGACATCCCGAATCAGGGCGAGCTTCTGTGGCGACGAGATGACGACGGTATGGGCTCCTGCTTGCTTATGCCGCCAACTATCTTTCCCTTCCCGATCCACTTCAAACCCATGCATGTCGTGTTTGATCGTTGCAACCCGATAGCCCCGCCGGGTCAACTCGGGAACTAATTTTTCAATCAGCGTCGTCTTCCCGCTGTCTGACTTTCCAACGATAGAAACAATGGGAATCATTTTACTCCCGCCAGAAGGGGTCGAGGATTCAAGGGAGCAAGTGGTTGAGTGTGAGAACCGAATTGGTTCTTATCGTGGCTAAGTATTCTTCGCCTCATTTATCACTTTATGTCACTGCGTTCCTTGAACCCCCGACCCCTTGAACCCTTTAAAAGGTCCTTTCGAGCAGTTGTACTTTAACCTTATCCCCTGCTCTCACGATCTCCTGCTCTTCAGGAATGACGATCAAGCCATTTGCCTTAACCATGGATCTTAGAATTCCAGACCCCTGCTCTCCGGTCGTGGTGACAACATATTGATTCTTCTCAAAAGAGATAGATCCTCTTACGAAATAACGTCTTCCGGCCATCTTCTTGATCTCCTCTCTTAAGATGGCCTCAACCAAGGGCCGAAAAATGTGACGACGGCCCATCATCTTCAAGAGGGAGGGTCTCACGAATTGCTCGAAAGAAATCATGGATGAAACGGGATTCCCGGGAAGGCCGAATACCGGCTTTCCTCCTATCGTTCCAAACGCAAGGGGTTGCCCCGGCCTCATAGCTACTTTCCAAAACACCATCTCGATACCCAACTTCTTCATGACATCCTTAACGAAATCATAGTCTCCCACGGAAACCCCCGCGGAGGAGATCAGGACATCTGCCCGGATTCCCTGACGAAGTTTTTCCTCAATCTCCTCTTTTCGATCTTTGGCAATACCCAACTGAATCGGGATGGCTCCGCAATCTTTCACCTGGGCGGCTAACGTGTACGAATTGCTTGAGATGATTTTGGCTCCATCCAGATCCCCGTCCACGTCAACTAATTCATCCCCCGTGCAAAGAATGGCGACCAGAGGCTTCTGGTAAACAAATACAGAGGAACGACCGACGGAGGCAAGCATTCCAACCTCTGCAGGTCGGAGGATATCCCCTTGCGAGATCACGCGATCTCCTTTTTTCACATCCTCTCCAGATTTCCGGATGTTTTCGCCGGGGCCAGCCGGCTTGAAGATCAGGGCAAATCCATCTTCCTTTTTCGTCACTTCAACAGGAACAACTGTGTCTGCTCCCTTCGGAATCGGAGCACCTGTCATAATTCGGATGGCCTTTCCTTTCTCGATACCCTTGGTCGAAATGGCACCTGCTGGAAGATCCTCGGTCACGACTAATCGCACAGGATGATGTTGCGAGGCCTCCCGCACATCCTCTGATCTCAAGGCATACCCATCCATGCCGGAATTGTCCAAAGGAGGGATATCCCGTTTAGCATAAATGTCCTCGCCAATAATCCTTCCCAGACTTTCGAGCAGGAGAACCTTTTCGAGGCCTAAGGGTTGAATGTGAGAAAGAATGTTGTCTAATGCTTCTTCGAATGAGATCATAACAAACTCCACCTCTCTCACTGGCCATCCGTGAGTTCTTTAAACTGTACTATATCATAAAACAGAGTCCATTAAAACGTTCGTTGAAACTCCTCTCGCGACAATGCCTTTTGGGATGGACGATATTATGTTATAGAAAAAACGATATAAAGTTCATACGGAGAGGCCGACATCGGGGCTCCATAAGATAGCTTGTCTCTCCCCCTCCCCTGAGGGAGAGCGTCCTCTGCCTGCCGGCAGGCAGGGGAAGAGGGTGAATAAGGTTCATAAGTTGACCAGAGAAGAAGAGCTCAAGAAAGAAGGTTGGGAGAAAAGATTCACCATCGATGAGCCACGCCTATCGGAGATGGCAGACCAATACAGGGAGCTTGGATTCGAAGTGCTTCTCGAACCTGTAGACACCTCCTCTGAAGAATGCATCACCTGCCTTAAAGACCCTGCCATCCACGATCGTTACAAAACCATCTACACCCGCCCCAAAAAATAATCGTTGTTGTTTGCCAGAAGTGATCAAAACCTGTACTCCGGATTTTTGGGAGAGAAGTCAGCATCGCTGAGGCCCACGTTGAACCTTAGATCCTCATACCCATAGTTTTCAACAAGGTTGTTTTCCCAATCGTAGAGTTGAATCTTGATGGGAACTTTCCTCTCAAGATCCAGGTTTAATACAGCCCGGTAACAGTAATAGTTCTTTGCTTTGTCTATCGGCGAGAGGATCTCCATCCGCTGGGTCCTGCGGCCATACAGGATCTCTTCGCCCGATTTCTTGAACTCGATCTCTTTCTCCTTGACCCCTTTCCGCACGTGTTCTCCCAAGAGCTTTACCAGGTGATCCAAACCCGAATCGGTGACAGGGTGACGGTTTCCTTTCATGGCTAACGATCCCTTCGGGTTGAGGTTCACCGTCATCATGCCCACGATACCGCTGTCGCGAACCATCATGCGATTGTTGTTCCATCCCTCCACATAGAGCAATTCGCGGTCTTTGTAAGGTTCCCCCACCCACTTCATGTAAACCTTAAACGGCCTCTTGAACTTAAACAGGACTGTCTCCTTCTCCATGAGCTTTCCTTCGACTCGCTCCTGCTTGTGGAAAATCGCCCTGTAATTCTCAACTTGCACGAGGGCTGCTTCGGCTTCCCCGATCCACTGCTCAGGATCATTCTTTTCTTCTGCCTTGATTTTTGTGCTGAGATCCGCGACGAAGAGCAGCGACAGCAGTAGAATATTCCCAACCGTATAGATTCGGCTTTTCATTCTCCTCGGCTTTTCCCTTTAACTCATTTGCGGCAATCGTACCTCAGCATTGGATTTTAGCGAGTCCAGCCAAACCGGCCCGACGATGGGTCGACATCCTGGGTTAGAGACCTTCTTTTTTGAAGTCCCTTGCCAGCTCTACGTAGAAGTTGGCTCCGGAAATAATTCTTTCTATTTCTTTTCTGTTCACCGCTCTCTTGATTCTGGCAGGCACTCCCACCACCAGAGATGTTGAAGGAATCCTGAAATTGTCTTTCACCATTGAATGCGCACCGATCATACAGTCATCACCGATTTCCGCAAAAATACCGAGGGTTGTATTCATTCCGATAAGAACATTATTTCCGATCTTGGAACAATGGATAACGGAGCCGTGGCCCACGATCACATTGTTTCCAATGATGACGTCCGCAATGCCTGCATGGATGACACAATTGTCCTGGATACAGCAATTGTTCCCGATTCGAATCCGGAATCGATCCGCTCTCAAAACCGCGCCGGGCCAAACACTGCAATTTCTCCCTATTTTTATATCTCCGACCAAATACGCATTCTCGCTGACAAATGCAGTGGGGTCAACCTTTGGCTTTTTCTTCCTAAAACTCTTCATCATGGTTCAAATCTACCCTTGCTTAATTAAAAAATATCATCCTAAAATCCCTCCCAACCGGCCGGCGCCGGAGTCCCAATGCCTCCGCTTGTATAGGGAATGACGCTTTGGACCAGGGCGCCTCCCTTTACCAAAAGGAGGAGGTCATTACCCCCTTTAGTATCTTCTCCCTATCATTAAGACAGGCAAAAGGGGCGAGGGGAGATCTTCATTCTTCAAGAGCAGGATTCTACGCAGGCTTCTATGCCTTCTCGTCTACGATGGCGACAGGCCGAACCCAGCCTGCACTTGCCTTTTTGATGTTGATAGGAAAACAGCATACCTTAAACCCGTGAGGCTTCCCGATCGCTGACAAGTTCGCCAACTTCTCCATATGACAATATCCGATCTCGATTCCCGCAAAGTGGGCTTCCCAGATGACCCTTGGATCCCCGGTTTTCTCGAACTCTTTGGCCAGGAAAGGCAAGGGCCTGTCCCAACTCCACGCATCAATACCCACCACCCTCACCCCTTTCTCCGTAAGGAACAGGGTGCTTTCCCGATCCATACCAGCACCTTTGGTTAAATACGCCGGTGTGCCCCAGGCAGCATCAGCCCCGGTCTGGATCAGGACGATGTCGAGCGGACGGACCTTGTATTTGATTCGTTTCAATTCCTTCTCGATGTCCAGTGCTCTGATCCTTTCACCGTCGGCCTTGTGGCGAAAATCGAGGATGATCCCGTTGCCGAAACACCAATCCAGAGGGATCTGGTCGATGGTGAACGAAAGTTTTCCCTTGTCCATGGTCGGGTGGTAATGGTAGGGAGCATCCAAATGCGTTCCCGAGTGACTTGCCAACGTGAGGAACTCAACGGCCCAACCCATACCGCCGGGCAACTGGTCGGGCGTCACCCC
>Ga0187770_10001535_pt1 | contig 12331 bp, 11 predicted proteins | sample 0116_SJ02_MP02_2_FD_133154 | JGI IMG/M metagenome (GOLD analysis project Ga0187770, IMG submission 133154) | Tropical peat soil microbial communities from peatlands in Department of Meta, Colombia - 0116_SJ02_MP02_20_MG | ecosystem: Environmental > Terrestrial > Soil > Wetlands > Peat | place...
CCCCGTTGCTACGTCGATGACGATGACCGCGATTGCGATCGCCGCCATCATCACCACCGAAGTAAATGAGATTGTTGCGCAATTATGAAAATCCAGTTTTACAACCGGCTCAGGTGACTTACGTGTTAAGCTTTCCGCGAGGTTCCTCAGGGATGCGGATCAATCGTGCTTTCTTCAGTGTCGGCATGCGCGCGGCGCTGGCGGCAGCGAGCCTTCTGGGGATTTGCGAATCCTGGAGAAACTTGCGATCGGACGAGCTTTATTGGCAGGGCACAGCAGACTCTCTTCGAGCAGCGATTCGCCTCGAGCCTGGCTGCTGGTTGTGTTATGTGCAACTGGCGCGGCTGGACGATAGAAACGCCGAGGAGCTGCTGCGAGCCTCTTTGCGCCTCAACCCGTACAACAGCGACGCAGCCATCGACTTGGGCCTGCGCTACGAAGCGGACGGCGATTTTCGCGAGGCTGAGAAGCTTTTAGAACAAGCCTTCGCAGTAGATCACACCTACGCCCCGCGTTGGAGCCTGGCCAACTTCTATTTCCGCCGAGGCAACATCCCTTCGTTCTGGACCTGGGCGCGCAAATCCGCGGAGATGCCCGACAGCGACATTGGCGGACTGTTCGACCTCTGCTGGCGTGTTTCACCCGATCCAACGATTATTGAGGCCAACATCGTCGTGAACAACCCGTTAGTCATCCGGCAATGGATCGATTTTCTGATTAGCAAAGATAAAGCGCAGGCCGCGGTTCATCCGGCGCTCCGGCTGGTCCATCTCGGTTCTGAGGAAATGGATCGCGATCGGCTCTTCGCCCTCACCGATCGGATGGTTGTCGCCAACGATGCTCCCAGCGCGGATTCGCTTTGGCTCGAGCTCATCCGGCAGCATTGGATCGTGGCCGATTCGTCGATTCCCAACAATCCCGAGTTTGCTCGCGAACCCTTGCCGGTAAAGTTCGACTGGAATCTCTCAGCGGACACTGGCCTTCATTCATGGCCAGGATCGTCCGGCTTAGTAACCGAGTTCACTGGCGATGAGCCCGAAAACTGCACCATTGCCGAGCAGGCAGTCTCGTTGCCGCCAGGGAACTACAGGCTCGAATCTTCCTACCGCACTCGGGGGATCGCCGCGAATACAGGCATCCGCTGGGAAGTTGCGGAGGCGGAATCGAACGCAATACTCGCAAGCTCTCCATTCATTTCCGCTGACTCGCTAACGAAGTTCGCGCTGCCATTTTCGGCGGACTCGAATCATCGCCTCCTGCACCTGAGGCTCGTTTACCAACGTCAGCCCGGCACCCCGCGCGTCTCCGGGACTCTCGTGGTAGCATCAGTCAGAATTCAAGTTTTGCCTTCGACATGAGTTGTCCGCGCTGCGCAAATCCGGATATCCGGCGCTCTCGTAGCTCACATTGGAGCGATGCATGGCATCGCGCATGGGGCCGGGACGCTTATCGCTGCCGAAAGTGCCGTCTGCGGTTTTTTCAAACTTGCCTCGCGCAGACCGCCGACCAGATCAAAGGACAAACTGACCGCAGTCGCAAAGCTGGAAAACGCCTGGACTTTAGGAGGCGAAAGCGTCTGATTCGCCGACTCATTGCAATCACCGTCTTTATTGTGATGTTCTCTATGTTCGGGCTCTTTCTCCGTCACATTTCCCAGGACAACCCACCCCCAAGCAGCACCCAGGATTCGGGAGGAGCGTCAGATCAGTGAGTCCCGCGTGATATCCGCCGGCGCGCCCTCGCTTGAATGCACCCGTAGCTGACAACGCATTGAGAAAAGACTATGGTGGAGCTTGCCTCTGGTCGGATCGTCGCGTCATATATAGCACGGCGAGCACGGCAAACATCCAGGCCGAAACTCCGGGGCGCGGAAATGGATAGTCGACGCAGGCATGCAACGTTGTCGCCACCACCCCCAAACCCCAAGGATGCCGCAGCGCCGTTGGAAATGCCGCCAGAAAGGGAACGGCTATGAGCACGAGAAATGGTATGCCACCGTCCGCCGCAAATTCAGCCCAATCGTTGTGGACGTGATTGGCGTATGCCCCAAAATCTTTAATCGCAAACCTCTGGTAAACCTGCTCGAACGTGTCCAAGCCATAACCGGTCAACGGCCTCTGCTTCGCCATATTTATGGCGCCCAACAAATATTCGCGGCGAATATAAAACGGATCCTTTTCTTTGAACCGGGCCAGCACCTCATCCCAGCCAACTGCAAAGGTAAATGCGCTGCCGACGATCGGCACCATTAGAAGGATTGAAGCAGAAACTCGAAACGACCAGTTGGCTTTGTTCCGACGTATTCGGACCAAGCCAAGAATCGCCACCACAAGCAATTCCGCATTGCAGAGAATAAACCCGGCTCGTGAAGCTGCGCCGATAGCCGACGCGTATAGTACGCCTGCCGTGATGGCGTACCACCACGAACGCCACCCCTCTCGAACTGTTCCCCAGAGCGCGATCGGGAGAGCCACTTCCACAAACTGGACATAGTTGTTCTTGTTTTGGAAAGTAGCATAAATCGGTGAGTATCCAGTTGAAAACAACCACAGGACGCGTCCATCTGAAGTGTTGAATTGCAAAAGAAAGATCACCGCCATGGCAGTGGCAAAACACAATACCGCGGTTAAAAATCTTTGCTGCAGCACCTTTGATCCGGTCACGGTTTGTGTCAGGTAGAAAACGCCTGCCAGGGCTCCCCACCGCAGCACCGCGGCGCGAGTGTCGAAGCTGGAGGTCGTGGTGTGAAAAACAACTTGCACGACACCCCAAACAGGTATCAGATAAACAAGAACCGGAAACACGCCCTGAGCAATTTCCTCGCGGTCGCTGCGAATCCGGCCGAGAACTCGAACCGCCACCAATGAATAGATTCCGATTTGGAATATTTGAAGCGCCCACCCGTGTCTCACCCATACGGTGGCCGTTGTGAAGACAAGCAATAGGAACAGCAGAATAGCCACTAGCCCGGTAATTACCTTGGATTCGGAGTCAATGGCGCTGGATTGCGCGGCTCTTCTTGAGATCTGCGTAACGTACGGTGCCAGGTTCATTTGGTCAATTGTATTGGAAGATCGCTTCTCTGGCTTTTGGACCGGCCACCCACATTTGGCGGAGTTCAGCTCCCCAGTGCCCCAAACCTCAGACGTCTGCTCAAACAAAGTCGACGGCGAATGCAGCTGTTCCATCACTTATTCATCAAGAAAAAACATTTCCCCCTAGGCTTGTGCAGAGATAATGCATTCGACCTGCGCTCCGCGTTTGTGCTCGGTGTCAGTTATCTCTATTGCCCATGCAAGAGGTGATGAATCAAATGAAGAAGTTAGGAACGATTCTGCCAGTGGCGATGCTTCTTCTCTTCACAGCAATTAATGGCAACGCTCAAACCGGGTGCATCGATTCACCCGAGGATCCCACACTGATATCTGGGATAATTGCCGCTGTAGCGGCTTTTGGATTCTCCCGCCTTTGGAAAAACAAAGACGTGCGTTGATGGCTGCCGGCTCCCGAACTTCGATGTGAACCGTGAAGCCCCGCTTCCTATCTACGGGGCTGGCTACCTTCATGAATCCGTGGCCACATCATTTCTAGAACGGCTCAGAACCCCGCGGTTCACGGGTGCCTCGTAGCTCGCCTCGGTGCAATCTGCGCAATAGCCGGTCCAAAGCAAAGTGCTGGCCAATCACCTGTGTCCATATCCGGCGGCGAGCAGCTTCGCGCCATCCTGCCTAATCACTTTCTTCTCTATAATTTCGAGGCTTCTCATATCAGTCTCGAGCGAGTAGCACTGCCTCACCGCGGACATTGAAATGATCACCTTGCAGTGGCTGCGGAGTTCGATTACTAATCCCTCCGTTCCGGCAAACACCCCGCTCGACACGCGGACTCGAGTCCCCACCATGATCGGCGGGTGCGGCCGAAGCACACAGCCCGTCGCGATTCCCCTACGAATCCGCTCGACCTCCTCGGCGTCGACGACTTCGTTCTCATTCTTTCCTAAGATCTTGAGCACCCCCGGCGAAGCGATCACTATCCGCCTCTCCTGCAGGGAAAAGCGCACAAAGATGTATCCCGCGAAAAGCGGCCTCTCCAGCGTCACGCTCCGATCGGACCACCTAGACCGCTCAGTGTAGAGGGGAAGGAAGTGTTCGACAGCGCGATGAAGTAACTGCATCGCGACCTTCTTTTCGTGATTGGGAATAACATGTAGAACGCGCCATGGAGCACCGCTTCTCTCAACCGCGAAACTGTCGAATACCATAAATCCTCCTCACGCCCGAGGCAGGCGAAGGCCAGTCAACGTCCTTCTATAGCCGGCCGCGCAAAAACACGAGCCAAGTCCGCCAAAGGCAAAGCCGGTTGCGCTTTGATCATAGTGTTCTTTGTTCCCTTTCTAGATGAAAAAGCGGTCAGGAGATGGCAAACCGCAATTGCAATTTCATGAATCTCCGATTAATTCATAAGATGTGTATCAAAAGCGGCGAGGATTTATCAGACTTTCATCGACGCGTGCGATGTGTATTTAGACAGACTGCAATCGGCAAACGCTGTGGGATTCTCCAGCGAGGGGTGTTATGGGCTTTTCATCTCAATCACATTGAGGAGAAAACCAGCCGCCTTCATGCCATCTGCATGTCAACGTGTCATCCCGATCGCTTTCATTCGGCACGGGCGTGTGTCGGTGAACCGATTGATGTTTTCCAAAGCGCGTCGAAGCGCTACCTCGGCTGGAGACCGACCATTCAACAGCCATCTGACGCGAACGATGGGTATAACCTGGCCTGGCCCGCCGGCCGGAGAATGAGCAGAGATTCTTATCAATGACGACCGATGAGAAGGAGGCGGCGATTTCGGGACTATTAAGGGAACGCAGTGAAGCCAAGTGGCGTCGGACTGCGCTCGAAACCGAATTGCGGACAGCCGGCAAGTCGCTTTGCGACATCGGCAGCGCTTTGAAAAACCTGAGCGCCGGGGCCATAGGGAGCCGGGTTGACTACATCCTTCCGAAGTTCGCGAACGTTCCGGCCATCTGTGATCTGAATAGCATGAAAGAAATGCTCGAAGAGCTGAGGGAGCTGCAGAAGCGGTTGGATCAACTCAATCACAGTGCATCGCAGATGGTTATTGACTGAGATTCGGAGCACGCGGCGTCGAGTCGAAGCATTGTCTTGTACTTGTGTTGGATCGCCGCCAGAAACGATTGATCCTTCTCCCAATGGAGCGTTGTGCCGCGAATCATCGAAACCGATGAAGATGCGCCTGAGTCAAACTGTGAGTGTGTGCAATCGCTCTTGGGGGAATCCAACTTGGCAGCGCCGCGCCTCGCAGAACCATCTGATCTAAACTCGAGATCCGCCCACATCTTCCGGACTTCAGTCTGGAAACTGGCGCGGGAACCCTACTACTGGACCTCCGGGCGCTTCTTTCGTTTGGTTTGGGCTCTCGCCAAGAATATCCCCACTCAGGGCACGGTATTGCGCGTCCTTTCCCGGCCAGAGTACTCGCGGCTCATCGCCGTCAATCCACGGTTCGCTTTGAAGTGGATGGGGGCTGATTATCTTGCCCGAGGTCTAACGACTTCGCAGCAAGCCGCATGCTTCATACATCACTACCGCCGCTTGCCCAAGCTGATTCCCGAGCGTGTCTTGGTGCAAATCCTGCTCAAGGAAATCCTGCTAGACGAAATCCGCGATGGAGACAATCGATTCTCAATCAAAATGGCTCTTTCCCGGCCCTGGGACTACGAAGGCGAACTGTCACTGAATCTTGAAGTGAACGGACGATTCGTGTTTGTTCTCTCGTTTACGATCGTCCCCGGCTGGGTTGTGCAATCAGACTCGAAAGAGGTGGTTCTGGTTTCGCGAGCTCAGGGCGTCAAAGGTTGTTATCGCGAAATTCAATTGGCGACCAAGGCCATGGGCGATGTAGCTCCCCCCGCAATCCTGTTTGCAGCACTCTGCGGCTTTGCCGAGGCCTTTGGATTCCATGCAATGGCCGGCATTAACGCGGCCATGAAGCCCGAATGGCACTTATGCCACGGGGAGAAGCAGCACATTGAACAAGCGTACGACGAATTCTTTTCTGAGTTGGGGGCAACCAAAGGCCCGAGCAACTTCTACCTCTCGCAGTTGCCGCTGCCGGAGAAGCCAATGACGCTGATCAAGAGAGGGCACAAGACCCGTACGCGGGCGAAGAGAGCCTTGAAGCGAGAGATCGCGCAGCGCATCTGCCGGCTTCTGCGTGAGACATGCGAACGCAAATAGCTCTCGGTTTTGCCAACCAGCCGATTTGCCACCAGAAGCCTGTGAAAGAACCCTGGCGGGGAGCGGAAACGCTTCAGGGCACGACTTTAGTCGAGCTGTATGCACCGCAAAAATAACTGCGGGCTTTGGCCCCCGCAGGTTGCACGCAGGAGTTATTCCAACCGGATCCAAAAAAAACGTGCACCCAGAGCGAGAGCGATCCCGCGGTTGCCGAGGCTGGGAGATTAGCCAGCCGATGCCGGAAAGCGTGCGGTTAAAGTGACAACGGCTGGCGGCGGCACGCGATTCAATGCGACAGTCGAGCCTAGTTACTGGGATTGCACTGGCTAGGCGGCAACGGATTGCAGCACTGCGGTTTTGGAACGCCCGGGCAGCAGTCTTCAAGCGGGTCCGGGGGGCATTGGCGCTGAGTCGCGGGGGTCGCCAATGCGCTCGGCTTGGCGATTGACCACCCCCTAATGAGCGCGCCAGTCTGTGCCGGCTGTCCCAAGAGCGTGTTGGTATTCGACGACTGGACACTGCTGGCAACAAGAACTCCCGCAAGACCGGCGGCTGGTGCAGCCACCTCGAGAACACCTGACACAACGACCGAACTCCCGTCATAGTTCTGGAGATTGTCGCCCTTCACTTCATACTTCATGCCGGTTTCCGGGGAATTCAAATAATAGCGCCCATTCTCTAAACTGATCGTGCCTGCCGCCGAGAATTCCGCTGCCGATTTGTTCGTTGCAGCGCTGAAGGTCAGCGGATTTCCCGGATGTACCCGGGCTATACTGGCTCCCGAGGAGTTTCTAATCTCGAAAGCACCGTCTTTCGCTTCCACCGTGACCGAGTTTCCCGGGTCGATAGACACGATTCCGCTGGCGTGCGCTTCCGTCGCTACGACCACCACACCATTTGCCTCGACGTGAAACAAATCTGTTAGACCGAGCTGGGCCGTTCCGCGCTCCAGCACGAAACGATCACGGTAAAGAGTGCCGCGCGAATCCCGCCAGAGATCGACCTCTGCGCTGTTCCCGAGGCGCAAATCCGCGCTGGAGGAGATACTCTGCCCGGTTTCGACCACGGAACCGTCGAACACCGTTCCGCTCCCCTTCACCTCGCGATTGTCGATCCTGGTTTCGCCCCGCGCGGTCAGGCTCCCAATTGACGGTGATGCAGCCAGTGCGTAAGAGCTCACGCACAACGCCCCTGCCAATAGATACATTCTGCTGAGCATTATTTCCCTCCGCTCATCTCCTACGGTTTTGGAGATTTTCTGTCTCGACTAACGACAATTACCTCAGAATCGGAATGGGCCACAGCAAGGCCCCAGTTCAAGACAATCTGAGATATACTCCAGAATGAGAGCGGCCACAATAAGCCTCGAAAGAATCAAATCATAAATTAACATTGTTATACGTTTGTATGGACTTAAAGCGCCTTGTCCTACACTTGACATACTTTCGAACGAGTCCAATCTTAAGCAAATCACCGCGGGCTGAGACCTCATCCACTATCTACAGCAATCGCTCTGCCCATGCTCGAAAAGTGCGGCGCATTCTCGACTGCGATCACGTCAGTACTGGCGCTGAATGCCATAACGAATGCTGCTTCGGCAGTCACTTCAGTGCGTTCAGACCTTGCGGCTGCCTCTCTGTCTCGGCCCATGTGACACACGTAACTTCAAAGTAATCGGCCACTTTCATCGGGAATTCATTTGACACCCACTACGAAGCAGTGTCAGCCTTGAAGTCTCTCCCTCAGATTGCGCGCGCTATTGCGCGATCTCTCGAATTCGCGGACGTGTCTATGAATGTGTAGCCTCGAGCACCAGACTTTTGCATTCTCGGAGAATGACTCATGAAAAAGCGTTCTATCTCGCAGTTGGGCCGGACCCTACGTCCGGCGGCATATACTATGGCGCTTCCGTTGTTCTGTTTGGCAGTCGCAGCTACGGCTTGCGCGCAAACGCTGACCACCCTTGACAGCTTCAATGGGACAAACGGCGCGTTTCCCTCCTATCAGCTAACGCCAAGTCAGATGGTGAGAATCCACAGGTGGGTGCAACACCCCAATGGGAACTTCTATGGCACCACACCCTACGGTGGGGCTAATAACAGGGGAACCGTTTTCCAGATCACTTCCAGCGGCGCATTGACCGTGCTTTACAGCTTCTGCTCGATCGGCGGCAGCGCCTGCACCGATGGCTCGACCCCGCAGGCCTCTCTAATTGTCGGCGGCGACAACAACCTTTACGGCACAACGTATTTGGGCGGGGCCCATGGCGATGGAACGGTGTTCAAAATCACCACCAGCGGCGCACTGACCACGCTTTACAGCTTTAGTGGGCCAGACGGCGCCAACCCTGTCGGCGCCCTGGTGCAAGCCGGCGGCGGCAACTTCTACGGCACGACATTTGCCGGCGGGGCCAATAACGATGGAACCGCGTTCGAAATCACCTGCGGCGGCTCACTGACCACCCTTCACACCTTTAGTGGGCCGGACGGCGTGAACCCAGAGGGCAACCTGCTGCTAAGCAACGCGAACGGAAACTTATACGGCGCAACATTGGCGGGGGGCAATTCCACTAGCGCCGGAACTCTGTTCGAAATCACAACCGGTGGTGCATTTATCTCGGTTTACGATTTTTGTTCTAGGACCAACTGCACAGACGGCTCGAGCCCGCAGGCTCCCTTCGCGCAAGACGGCTGGGGCAACATCTACGGCACAACAACCTACACTGGGGCCAATGCCGGTGGGACCGTGTTCCAGCTCACCACTTGGAACGGGCTGCACACGCTTTACCACTTCTGCTCGAAAACAGCGGGAAGTGGAAGCTCAACTGTCTGTACAGATGGCGAGTACCCCGTGGCAGGCCTGGTGCTGGGCAACGACGAAAACCTCTACGGCACAACATATCAGGGTGGGGCGAATAACGCCGGTACGGCGTTCCAACTCACGCCTTGGACCGTCCTAAACACGCTTTATAGCTTTTGCTCTTTAGCCAACTGCGCAGACGGCGCGTACCCTGAGTCTTCCCTGGTGCAAGGCACCGACGGCAACTTCTACGGGACGACGGCGTTTGGCGGGACCTCTAACATGGGGACGGCCTACAAACTTTCAACCCTTCCGCCCGCCGGCAATCAATGCAATGGCGTCTACTCGGGGCAGTTTTGGGGCAACATAACCGTTGCAAATGGCCAGAGTTGTGAGTTCACTGATGGCGGTCAGATCTGGGGCAATATCTACGTGACCGGCGGCAGCCTCATTCTGAACAACGCTTCGGTTTTCGGAAACGTGCAGATCCAGGGCGGAACTTACACTCTGGGTCCGTCGCTATCGATCTGGAGCAATCTGCAGATTCAGAATCTTGCATCCAACTCGGTGCAGGGTTCGGTTTGCGGCGTGAACATAAACGGCAATTTGGAAATCGACGGGAATTCATCGCCTATTCAAATCGGTGCAAGCTCCGGCTCTTGCCCTGGAAATACAATCGGGGGCCATCTTGAGCTGGAAAACAACACCGGGTTAGTGCAGAGTTTCAACAACACGATTCTCGACGTGCTTACTTGCGATGGCAACTCCTCCGTCACAGGCGCAGGGAACACGGCCAGACAAAAGATAGATCAGTGCTCATCTTTCTAGAAGGATGAACGTGCTCGCGTCGCTGGGTAGTAGGTCATCAGACCAACTACCCGGCTTTATCGGGTTGTCAAGGACAAAATGAAAGTAGTCCAGTAGGGCGGAGGAAAAGGAACCAGTAAAGGGAACGAGGAGGTGGGATTTTCGGGGGAGAAAAGGCTCTGGGGCGTAGAGGAAGAGCCTCTTCTCCCCCGAAGCGCGCGCGGAGGAGGGGTCGGCGATCTTCAGGCGTTTTGCGTTTGCGGCAGCTTTGCTTAGGCCGGTAGCTGTCGCCGTTCATTTCCAGGATATGCACGTGGTGGGTGAGCCGATCTAGCACTGCGCCGGTGAGCCGTTGGGAGCCGAAGATCTCGGTTTATTCGTCGAAGGGGAGATTGCTGGTGACGAGAACCGACGCGCGTTCCTAACGTTCGCCGACCAGTTCGAAGAGCAGTTCGACGCCGGTTTTGGACAAGGGGACGAAACCCAGATCGTCGATGATGAGCAGTTCATAGGCGGCAAGTTGTTTCTGGATACGGAGCAGGTGCTTTTCGCGGGCCTCGATTAGCTCACTGACCAAACTGGCGGCGGTGGTGAAACGCGCGCGATGGCCGTTCTGACACGCGACTAGCTCGGGGGCCAGAGCGATATGAGTTTTGCCCGTGCCGCTGTTGCCCAGAGCAAGAGGTTTTCCTTCCTTACCAGGAATTGGCAGGTGGCAACCTTCCATGTGCTTTCAACGGCCCGAAAAGGGAATCTGACAATTTTCAATAGGCCCGCATTAAGCCAAGAGGTGGCCTGCGAGTGCCCCCCATGCACTTGGCCCCACTCTGCGACTTGTTTCCGTTCCAAAACGAGGTAATGGCTTGGCCGTTGGCAAAGGTCCAGGTCAAGGTCCAGCTCGAGATGGCAAGGGTTCTCGTGTTGTTGAGGCTCAAGGCCACCTGGAATCCGCCAGACCAGGAACTCGCGATCGAGTAGACGATGAGGCACGCCTGTCCGCCTAGATCGTCAGCGAGATGGTAGTGCTCGCGGACAACGACCCGGACACGCCCTTCACCGTCACTGTATACGTCCCCGCAGCGGCCGACTTGCTCACGGTGAGTGTGAGCACGCTGGCATTCGTGGTTGGGTTGGTTCCAAACGCAGCAGTCACGCCGCTGGGCAGACCCGAAGCCGAAAGGGTCACGCTGGAGTTGAATCCATTTTGGCCGGTCACGGTGATCGTGTCGGTTCCGCTCTTGCCCGGGGTGACTGTGAGGGAGCTGGGAGACGCGCTTAACGTAAAGCTCGGCGCCGGAGTTACCACAAGAACCACCGATGCTGTCGCCGTGTTGTAATCGGTGGAGTTGGTGGGCGTGAAGGTTGTCGTGAGGGTCTGATTCCCAACCGCCAAAACGGTGCCCGCGGCGGGCGAGTAAGTGAAGGTTCCGGCAACCGAGGCCGTCGCGTCAAGCTGCGTGGAACTGAGCGCCGTGCCCGCGACGATGGAAGCTGGCGTGGGCCAGGTTAGGACGGGCGTCGCCTTGTTCACCGTCAACGACACGGTCGCGGTCACCGTTGTGTAGTCCGTCGTGTTGGTTGGCGTGAATGTGACCGACAGCGTCTGCGTTCCGGCGGCCAGCACCGTACCCGCGGACGGAGAATATGCGAAGCTGCCGGCAACGTTGGAGCTCGCATCGAGCTGGGTGGCGCTCAGGGCCGTCCCATAGGTGATGGCCGCAGGTGTCGCCCAGGTGATGGTCGGCGTGGCCTTGTTTACCGTCAGAACCACGCTAGCCGTCGCCGTCGCATAGTCGGTGGTATTGGTCGGCGTAAACGTCGCGGACAAGGTCTGACTTCCCGCGGCTAACACAGTTCCAGCGGCTGGCGAATAGGCAAACGTGCCCGCAACATTGGCCGTGGCATCGAGCTGGGTGGCGCTCAGAGCCGTCCCATAGGTGATGGCTGCAGGTGTCGCCCAGGTGATCGTCGGCGTCGCCTTGTTCACCGTCAGTGTTACCGTCGAGGTTACGGTATTATAGTCGGTCGTATTCGTCGGCGTGAACGTAACGCTCTCTGACTGAGTGCCCACGGTTGGTGATGTTGTCGGCGTCGTCCAGGCGAATGTGCCTGCAACCGATGCTGTGCCGCCTGTTAAAGTTGAAGATGCCAGTGTCTGACCGTACGCGATCGCACTCGCCGTCGGCCATGAAGAGACCGTTGGCGTGGCCTTGTTTACCGTCAGAACCACGCTGGCCGTCGCCGTCGTGTAGTCGGTTGTGTCCGTCGGCGCAAAGGTGACTGTAAGAGTCTGCACACCAGCAGCAAGCACGGTTCCCACCGTCGGCGAATAGCTGAAGGTCCCCGCAACATTGGCTGTGGCGTCAAGCTGGGTCGAGCTGAGCGCAGTTCCGTAGGTGATTGCCGCAGGTGCAGCCCAGGTAAGGATCGGTGTCGCTCGGTTCACCGTGAGCGTCACCGTC